>WLWE01000978.1_pt1 | contig 23019 bp, 29 predicted proteins | sample 6718301 | NCBI WGS metagenome assembly WLWE01 (sample SAMN12718691, study PRJNA515312) | sponge metagenome | isolation source: marine sponge | host: Mycale hentscheli | place: New Zealand: South Island, Marlborough, Capsize Point | collected 2003-05-01 | reverse complement strand
ACGGAATGAAACATTTCGTTAGAACACCAATCAAAACAGCTATGGAAGGTGACTTCGATACTGGAAACTTAAGATTCAAAGCTAGAGAAAGATACCAATTTGGTGTTTCTGACTTTAGAGGAATTTTTGGTTCTCCTGGAATCAGTTAATAGATAATTTTGAGGCGGGACACAATCCCGCCTCATTTAAGAAATAAGAAAGAAAAACCTATGAAACAACTTCTCATTAATATTTTTGCATACAATCACCATGCTAAATTTGAAATATTAGCTGAAGATAATGCAAAAGCTGTAGAACTAGCTATACTTGACAAGCTAGGAGAAAATAGTATAAAATGGGAAGATCTTGGAAACAACTATGATTCTAAGATAAATAGAATAACTTTTGAAGAGGTTATAAATGATACAAGACCTATACAAAGCAAAAAGGTCCTTGGAGTTGAAGTGGGAACAGGAGCATATTGACAACAATAGATATACTCTTGAGATGGTCAGAATTGATGACAAAGTTAAAAAAATCATCACTGATATTAAGCTGGAAGAAGCAGCTATTGCCCATAGACAGAACACTATCGAGGGTTCTGCTCCTGAAGTTTCTGTAGCTACTTAGTAAAAAGCTACATCGTTGGAAAAATTCACTCCACATTACAGGCTCTCTTGCACTCTACTTAAAACTAGTATATAATTTTTACACTATACATTATTAAATAAATGATGAATACTGACGCGTATAGTCGACAACCCTAGGGACAGTATTCAGATATCTAGGAGGATATAATTATGGCATCAACTACATTTTCGGGACCGATAAAAGCGGGAACGATTTCAAACACTACAGGTACAACTGTTGGTAAAGACATGAAAAATACTGGTCAAGTTGTAATGGCACAAACTTTTGCAGTTGACTTATCTGGAGGAGCACTTGCTGCATCAGCAACAAATGTAATTATTCCAGCAAACTCACAAATTATTGATTGTGTTTTTGACAGTATTACAGCAGCATCAGGTGCTACTAACATTAGTGTTGGTTTTGTTGGAGGAGCAGCTACTGCTCTTGTTAACACATTTGCAATTGGAACTACTGTTGGTAGAAAATACCCTACGACTCAAGCAGGTGGAGCTTTAGCTTGGGAAGATATCGGAACTACTGACCAAAGACTTAACGTAACTAACTCTGCAGCTACAAGTGCTGGTGAAGTTAGAATTACTATTTTGTATCAACAAAATACTAATTTAAGTTAATAAATAATTAGTGTGGGGCTTAGGCCCCACATAAATTTTAAGGAGATTAAATATGGCAAGTAATGGAGATATACAAGCAACAAGATCGACCGCAGCAGCAGGTGCTTCAGCAATAATTGCACCACCTATTAGATTAAGAGGTATTATAATTTCTTCCGATGGTGTTGGTGCAGGTGTATTAGAACTTACAACAACTTCTAATTCTGGAACTACAATATTTATTGGTGACGTTCCTTCAGGAGATGTAATTAATTTTTCATTTCCCGAAGAAGGAATTTTATTTCCAAAAGGAATTTTTTGTAAAACTAAAACTAATATTGCAGCTTACACATTATTGACGGACAAATATTCAGGACCAGGTTTAACAGCGGGGTAATTAAATGGCTAATACCACTTCTGGCACTACAACGTTTGACAAAACGTTTTCGATCGACGAGATAATTGAAGAGTCTTACAACAGACTTGGTCAATTTGACATGAGTGGTTATAATTTAAAAACTGCTCGAAGATCGTTAAACATAATGTTTCAGGAGTGGGGTAATAGAGGTCTTCATTTTTGGGAAGTGGCAAACACTAATATTACTTTAGCAAACGGTCAGAACGAATATAAAATTTTTAGATCAACATCCGACGGTAATTCTAACGGAGTAACATCTACATTGTCAGCAGCTATTACTTCTACAACAGCTACTACAGGAATTACATTAGCTTCTATAACCAACATGCCAACTACAGGCACTATCAACGTAGGATCTGAAAATATTTCTTACACTGGATTTAGTGATTTAGAGCTCACTGGAGTAACACGTGGAGTTAATGGAACCACTGCAGCTACTCACTCAAGCGGTGATACAGTTACTAATTTTGTAAATCAAGCTACAGAAATTTTAGAGTGTTCATATAGAAATAACTCTAATGTAGATTCACCTTTAGAAAAAATAAATAGATCTCAATATCAGGCATTGTCTAATAAAACAGCTACAGGACAACCCTCACAGTATTTTGTTCAGAGATTTGTTGATCACATTTTAATAACCATTTATTTAACGCCAGGTGCTTCTCAAAATGGAGATGTTATTAATTTTTATTATGAAAAAAGAATTCAAGATGCAGGTGCTTACACTAATGCAACAGATGTACCCTATAGATTTGTACCTTGCATGGTTGCGGGTTTAACTTATTACTTATCTATGAAGTATGCACAACCAAGAATACAAGAAACAAAATTAATTTATGAAGATGAATTGGCTAGAGCTCTAGAAGAAGATGGTTCTTCAGCTAGTGTTTACATTTCACCTAAAACTTACTATCCGAGTATATAACTATGGGAAATTTATCAAAAGGAAGATACGCATTATTTATTTCAGATCGATCAGGTCTAGCATACCCTTATAGAGAAATGGTTAGGGAATGGAATGGTGCAAGAGTTCATACTTCTGAATATGAACCAAAGCAGCCACAATTAGAACCTAAACCATACACTGCAGATCCACAAGGATTACCACAGCCAAGACCGGCAAGAACAGAATTTCCAACTACAGATTTTTTACCAATCAATCCATTTACTATGACTAATTCTTCAACTCAAGTTTCTGTTAGCTTTCCTTTTAGTGGTTATCAAAATGGAGACTTTATAAGATTCTATGATGTTAAAAGTCCTGTAGGGGGAGTTGCAATTTCTACATTACAATTAGAAACTACTTTAAACGGAAATATTACAGCAACAGATACTTCTATTACTTTAACAGACTCTTCTGCTTTTCCTAGTCAAGGATATATTGCAATTGAAAAAATAAATGAAACATCTGGATTATACGAAACTGAAACTATTTATTATAATGGTAATTCAACAAATGTTTTATCGAATTGTGTTCGAGGAACAGCTGCTCCTTTCAGAGGACAGACTCCCAAAAACACACCCGCAGGTGCACACTCAAGTGGAGCAAAAGTTTACGGTGCTTACGCAGTAACGATGGTTCCAACAGTAGTAACACAAGCGGGACAACCTTCAACTGTTACAGAATTTAACAGTTTTACTTTTAATTTAATTAGTGCTGCAAGTAGCACAGAAACGGGAGGCGGGTTTCAATGTTTAACTGGACCTGTTAATGATAGATCATGACATACACAGAATTATTGCAAAAAATTAGAGATTATACAGAAGTATCTAGTAATGTTTTAACTGATACTATTTGTAATGGATTTATAGAAAATGCAGAATTTAGAATTCTTAGAGAAGTGGATTCTGATAATAATAGAAGATATGATACAGCTAATTTAATTGTTAACGATAGATTTATTGGTAGACCTGCAGGTTTATTAGTTGTTAGATCCGCACAAATTGTTGATTCAAAAGGAAGTTCTCAACCAAACAATAGAGATTTTTTACAATATAGAGATACAAGTTTTATGTCAGAATTTAATCCTACGGAAGCTACCGGAGTACCTAAATACTATAGTTTATGGGACGAACAAAATATTGTAGTAGCTCCTACACCTGATGCTACTTACACAATTCAATTAAATTATATCTTGAAAGATGAAAGTTTATCAAGTACAAATACTACAACATATATAAGTCAAAATTTTCCCAATGGACTTCTGTATGCATGCCTAATCGAGGCCTATGGATTTTTAAAAGGCCCACAAGATCTCTTGCAATTATACGAACAAAAGTATAAACAAGTGGTTGAAGGCTTCTCAATTGAACAAATGGGAAGACGAAGACGAGATGAATACCAAGCAGGTGTTCCTCGAATAGGAAAACAGTAAGGAGATATACTATGGCTATAACACAGGCAATCGCAAATGCTTTTAAAAAACAATTACTAGAAGGTGATGCAAGTTTTAAATCATCTGGTGGTGATGTTTTTAAATTAGCTCTTTATACTAACTCCGCAACTCTAAACTCATCAACTACTGCATTCACAACTTCTGGTGAAGTTGCGAACACAGGTACATACGCTTCTGGTGGAGATAAATTAACAGGTCAAAATACTTCAATCGCTTCAGGTGTTGCAATTGTTGATTTTGCAGATTTATCGTTTACGGGTGTTACGTTGACAGCTAGAGGTGCAATGATCTACAATACATCTTCTGCAGTTACTAATGCAGCAGTTGCAATTTTAGATTTTGGAGGAGATAAAACAGCTACATCAGGAACTTTTACAGTTAAGTTTCCAGCATTTACTACGGCAGCAGCTATATTAAGAATCTCTGGTTAAGGAGAAATAAATGGCATTGGTTGTAAACGACAGAGTCAAAGAGACTTCGACTACCACCGGTACAGGTACTCTTTCTCTTGCAGGCGCAGTAGTAGGTTTTGAAACATTCGTTGCAGGTATTGGTAATTCTAATACAACTTACTATTCAATAGTAAATGAGAATGGTGAGTTTGAAGTAGGCCTAGGTACGGTAACTGATGCTGGAACCGATACTTTATCTAGAGATACAATTTTATCATCATCAAATAGTGACTCTGCAGTAAACTTTTCTGCGGGAACTAAAGATGTTTTCTGTACCCTTCCTGCATCTAAAGCAGTTATTGAAGACGCAAATAATCATGTAACTTTACCACATGATTTATTTATTGAGGGTGGTCTTATTGATCTTAAAAATGATGGCGGTGCCGTATCTCAGATTAAATTTTATTGTGAGTCTAGTAACGCTCACGCACAGACACTTATTGGTGCACCACACTCAGAATCTGCAACTAACACTTTAACACTGCCAAGCAGTGGTGGTAATTCTGTTTTAGTCACAAATAGTTCAACATCAATATTAACAAACAAAACTTTAACAAGTGCAGTATTAAATAGCACAATAAGTGGAACTTCAATTAAAGATGAAGATAACATGGCATCTGACAGTGCCAGTCACTTAGCAACACAGCAATCAATTAAATCATACGTAGATACACAAGTAGCTACAGTTCCAGTAGGAGATATAACTTCTGTTGTAGCAGGTACAAACTTATCAGGTGGTGGATCTTCAGGGGATGTTACAATAAATCTAGCTGATGCTTCTACATCTGCTAAAGGAGCAGCATCATTTAGTTCAGATAACTTTGCTGCTAGTTCTGGAGCAATAACAATTAAAGATCTAGGAGTAGCTACAGCAGAAATTCAAAACGATGCAGTAACTCAAGCTAAGATAGCAGATGACGCAGTAGGTGCAGACCAACTTGCATCAGATGCTGTAGTAACTGCTTCAATTGTAGATGTAAATGTTACAGAAGCCAAAATAGCAGACAATGCAGTGACATTAGCCAAAATGGCATCAGGCACAGACGGAAATATTATTTCATATGACGCTTCAGGTAATCCTGTAGCAATAGCAACAGGAAGTTCAGGACAAGTTTTAACAAGTGCAGGGGCTGGAGCACAACCATCTTTTCAAACACCTACAGTTGGAGATATTACAGGAGTTACAGCAGGTACATTATTAGATGGCGGTGGGACTTCAGGTAGTGTTACATTAAACGTAGATTTATCAGAACTGTCTACTTCAACTACAAACGGAGATGGAGACTTTTTTGCTGTTATAGATGCATCAAACGCACAAAGAAAATTAACTAAAGGTAATATTGCTATTTCAGGATTTAATAATGACTCTGGATTTACAACAAACACTGGAACTGTAACTAGTGTTCAAGTTACACCTGGTACTGGATTAGATGGCGGTGGAACAATTACAACTAGTGGTAATCTTGATGTCACTTTAGATTTATCTGAACTTACAGATATGACAGCTACAATGACTGGATCAGATGAGTTTATTGTTTTAGATTCAAGTGCAGAGAGAAGAAAAGCAGCTAGTGAAATAGGTTTATCTATTTTTAATAATGACGCTGGGTTTACTACAAACACTGGAGACATTACTTCTGTTGTAGCAGGATCTGGATTAACAGGCGGTGCAACTAGTGGAGCTGCTACTTTAAATGTTGGAGCAGGTACAGGTATTGATGTTGCAGCAGATGCAGTTTCAGTTGATGTATCTGACTTTATGTCAAATGGTTCTAACAACAGAGTTGTTACAGCTACAGGTGCAGATGCTATGAACGCAGAAGCGAACATGACATTTGATGGAACTGATTTAAGTATACCTCAAAATATTGTTCACCTCAGTGACACTAACTGTTATTTTGGATTTCATGCGACAGACCAATGGAGAGTTGTAACAAGTGGTGCTGAAAGATTTGAAGTAAATAGTACAAACATTACAGCAGCAAGAGATTTTGTTCCTGGAGCAAATGATACTTATGACCTTGGAGCAAATGGTAATGTTTGGAGAAACTTATACACTGGTGACTTACATTTATCTAACGAAGCAAAATCAGAAGGTAATGCTGTTGATGGCACAAAAGGTAATTGGACAATTCAAGAGGGTGCTGAAGATTTATATATTTTAAATAACAAGTCAGGTAAAAAATACAAATTTAAATTAGAGGAAATGTAATGATTTTTAATTTTGATAAAAAAGAATATGATAGCGAAAAATTATCTGATCAAGGTAAAGTATTTTTAAATAAACTTCAAAACATAGTTATAAAAAAGAATGAATTAACTATTCAGTTTACTGACTTAGAAGTGTTACAAAAACATTATTCTGATTTACTAAAAAAAGAATTACCTAAAGAAGAAGTAAAAGAAAATAAAACAGGAGCCTAGACCATGGCTTTTGGAATAACTACATTTGCAGAAAGTCCTTTTGCAGCTACAGGTTCACAAAGTATTACTGTTGAAGTAACCGGTCAACAGCTTACTATTGCAGAAACTTCTCCTGGTGTTGTTATTGATGTAGTTGTTTCTTTAACTGGTCAAGCAATGACTGCTACAGAAGGTAATGTTAGCACTTTTGCAGGTGTTGAAGCATTTCCAACAGGTCAGTCTTTATCTTCTAATTTAGGTTCAATTACCGCAACTGGACTTGGAAATGTTTCATTAACAGGTCAAGCAATAACTTCTACATTAGGAACGGCAATAGGTGATGCAAACACTATAGCTGATGTCACTGGACAAAATTTAAGCTCTAACCTTGGAAGTGTATCTACAACAGCAAATGCTAATGTAAATGTAACAGGACAGTCATTAACTGCAGCTGAAGGTTTTATATCAATAGGTTCAGAAGCAATTGCTGAAGTTGCTGGTTTTGCAATGACTATGCAAGAAAACGCTCCAACAGTTACTGGAGATGCAAATGTAGATGTAACAGGTCAATTATTATCGACTGCTGAGGGTACTCTTTCAACAGAAAGTAATGCAGATGTAACAGTCACAGGTCAAGCGATGACTATGCAAGAAAATGCTCCAACAGTTACTGGAAATGCTAATGTTACTGCAACCGCTTTACCTATGACGGCAGCTCTTGGTACAGCAATTGGGGATGCAGCTACTTTAGTAGATGTGACTGGTCAAGAAATGACTATGCAAGAAGGTCAAGCAGATGCAGACGATTCTATAGCAACACTTACAGGAATTAATATGACAATAGCTCAAGGAAATTTAAGTTCTCTTATATGGACTAAAGTTCCTACAGGTAATGCTCCTATCAATCCTCCTGGTTGGAAAGAAGTAGCTTGATTTATGGTAACAATATAATTATAATTGAATATTTAGAGATTTAAAATATGGCTAACAATACTTCAGCAAATTTAAAATTAACGGTCCAAACAACAGGTGAAAACTCTGGAACTTGGGGACAAATTACAAATACTAATTTATTAATTCTAGAACAAGCTATTGGTGGATCTGCTGCCGTTGGAATTACTTCAGGTGCTACTTTAACTTTTGCAGATGGTGCTTTATCAAATGGTAAAAACCAGGTTTTAAGATTAACAGGAACTATAGCAGGAAATGTTAATGTAATAATTCCAGACTCTGGTTCAGGAACAGCTCCAAAAAAAACATATCTTGTAGAAAATGCTACTACAGGAGCACACACTGTAACCCTTAAAACAACTTCTGGAACAGGTCCAACTTGGGCTACTACAGACAAAGGATATAAAATTGTATATTCAGATGGAACTAATGTTGTAGATATTACAGCAGACTTAGGTGATATATCTTCTGGCGCTATTAATGCTACTGGACATGTTATTCCTGGTGCTAATGATACTTACGATTTAGGTACTACAACTGCTGTCTGGCGAAATTTATACACGGGGGATTTACATTTATCAAACCAAGCCAAAAAACAAGGCAACATTGTAGATGGAACCAAAGGCAACTGGACTTTACAAGAAGGAAAAGATCATATATTCATGATAAATAATATATCTGGAGAAAAATTTAAAATTAATTTATCTAAGATAGAAGGAGATTCATAATGGGAGTAGTATCGTGCGGAACTACAATGTTAGACCAAGGAGTTTTTCAAAATATAGGAGCAGTCACTTGGGACACTACAGCTAAAACATCAAATTTTACAGGTGTTTCAGGAAATGGATATTTTGTAAACACTACAAGTGGATCAATTACAGTAACGCTTCCTAGTTCACCTTCTGCTGGTAACATAGTAGGTATAAAAGATTATGCAAACACTGCAGACACAAACAAAATTGTAATCGCTAGAAACGGATCTAATATTCAAGGTGTAGCTGATGACTTTGATATAATTACAGAGGGAGGATCTGTATTATTAGTTTATGTAGATGGAACACAAGGATGGAAAGTAACATCTGGATCTCAAGCAAGTGATATTTCTAATAAAGAATTTATAACTGCAACTGGAGGAACTATTACAACCTCTGGAGATTTTAAAATTCATACTTTTACAGGACCAGGTACTTTTTCTGTTTCAGCAGTAGGTAATGCTCCTGGTGGTGGAGATAAAGTTTCTTATGCAGTTGTTGCTGGTGGTGGCGGTGCAGGAAGAGCATGTGCTGGTGGCGGTGGAGGAGCCGGAGGTTATAGAGAAGGAAAAGATTCACCCAAAGATTCATACACAGCTGCACCAATAGCTGCAACATCGGGACTTACAGTTTCAGCTTCACCAGGTTCTTATCCAATTACAGTAGGCGGTGGTGGCGCAGTTCCAGGTTCTGGTGCTAGTCATGGTTCTAATGGAAGCAATTCAGTATTTTCAAGTATAACATCAGCTGGCGGAGGATATGGTCACGGCCCTGGTAATGGAAATTCAGGAGGTTCTGGTGGTGGCGGTGGAGGACAAACTGGTAGAACAGGAGGATCAGGTAATACCCCTCCAGTTAGTCCAGCACAAGGAACTGCTGGTGGTGACGGATTTTGGACAGGTGGTTCATACGGTGAAAAAGGTGGTGGCGGTGGTGGAGCTTCATGTGCAGGAACTGATTCAGGACCAGGACCAGGCGGTACAGCACCTGGAGGAGACGGAGCAACAAGTTCAATTAATGCAACACCAACAACAAGAGCTGGTGGCGGCGGTGGCGGTAACGCAGGAGCTACTCCAGCAGCAAGTTCAGGTGGAGCAGGTGGAGGTGGCCCTGGAGGATGTGCTGGTAACGGTACACCAGGAACAGCTAATACTGGTGGTGGTGGCGGTGGAGTTGGTAGAAACAATTCATCTGCTGGTACAGGTGGTAGTGGAATAGTTATTATAAGGTACAAATTTCAATAGGTGAATAATGGGTGTAATTTCATGCGGAACAACTTTAATAGATGAAGGCACTTTTAAAAATATAGGTGCTGTCACCTGGGATACGACCGCTAAAACAGGAAATTTTACAGCAGTCGGTGGTAATGGATATTTTGTAAATACAACATCTGGATCAATTACAGTCACACTACCTTCATCACCAAGTGCAGGTGATGTAGTGGGAATTGCTGATTATGCAAATACAGCTGATACAAATAAAATTACTATAGCAAGAAATGGATCTAATATTCAAGGAGAAGCTGACGATTTTGATATCAAACAAGAAGGTATGAGCGTAGTATTACTTTATGTTGATGGAACACAAGGTTGGTTATCAGTTGATGCTGGACAAGCAAATGATATTAATAACAAAGAATTTATAACAGCGACCGGTGGAACAATCACAACTAGTGGTGATTTCAAAATTCATACATTTACATCACCTGGAACATTTTGTGTTTCTGCACTTGGTAATCCTTTTGGTGGCCCTAATAGTGTAGATTATTTAGTTGTAGCTGGTGGCGGCGGTGGTGGAGGACAAGATTATTCAGATGATAGAGGTGCAGGCGGTGCTGGCGCAGGAGGTTATAGAACATCTTTTCCAAGTCCAGCAGGTACGACTCCTGTTAGTGTTCAAGGATATCCAGTTTCAATTGGAGCAGGTGGAGCAGGTGGAGATAACCCAGGCGTAAACGGAAGTAATGGAAGTAATTCAGTAGCTTTAAGTATAACTTCTGCAGGAGGAGGTTATGGTGGCGGACATGTTCAAAATGGTGGACCAGGTGGATCTGGCGGTGGTGGAAGTAATGACTCTGCAGGTCGTCCAGGTGGAACAGGAAATACTCCTCCAGTAAGTCCACCTCAAGGAAATAATGGTGGTACTGGTTCCCCTAACGCATCTCCATGGACTGGAGGTGGCGGTGGCGGAGCTTCTGCTGTAGGAGCAACTGGAGCTCCAAATGCTGGAGGTGACGGCGGAGATGGTTCACCAAATTCAATTACAGGATCAGCAACATCTTACGCTGGTGGCGGCGGTGGTGGCGGAGGTCCAGGAGGAACTCAAGGCACAGGAGGTGCTGGAGGTGGAGGAGCAGGTTCTAATTCTCCAGGAGCAGCAACATCAGGTACAGCTAACACTGGTGGTGGCGGCGGTGGTAATGGAGAAATAAATGGAAATGGTGGTACGGGTGGATCAGGAGTTGTTATTATAAGGTACAAATTTCAATAGTTGAATGATAATTAAAATTAAGATATAAGGAGAAACATTATGGCACATTTTGCAAAACTAGGAGCTAATAGTAAAGTTATTCAAGTATTAACTTTGAGTAATTCTGATATGTTAAACGCTGACGGAGTTGAAGACGAGTCAGTAGGTCAACAACATTTAGAAACACATAACAATTGGCCTGCACAAATGTGGATTCAAACTTCATACAATACAGCTGCTGGTCAACATAAAGATGGCGGAACACCTTTTAGAGGTAACTATGCAGGTATAGGTTATACTTGGGACGAAGATAATCAAATATTTTGGCCTAAAAAACCACATGCATCTTGGGTAAAACATTTAGAATCAGCTTCTTGGAAATCACCGATCGGTGATGCTCCAGCATTAACAGCCGAACAAATTTCACAAAACGAAGCAAACACCCATATGTGGTCTTATGTTTGGAATGAAGATAATACAACTTGGGATTTGACAGACTCTAAACCATAATCTATATATAGTGGTGGTATGCGAAAGAAAGTATTAACAGAGCAAGCATTGTATTATGGTGATGTTTCAATGCCTAAAGGTTTTGAAATAGACAGAGATAAATTATCCGACAACATTTTACAATCAATAGTTCAAAATAAAGATCTTTTATTTTCAAGAACTTGGGATATGTTGAATACATACATTAGTGACCATATTGGTCTTGAGCATAGTATTAGGTTAATTAACAAAGAAACGTGGGGAGATATTTATAAACCCGGCGAGACTACAATTCCACTACTTAATATTGATCCAGTAGATTTACGTAACTCTCCAGACTTTACATTATTATATGGTGTCAGAGTTAAAGATTGTATGGTCAGAATACATTATGAAGACAATAGACGTAAAGGAAGAAGCTGGGATATACCACTAACTAATAATAAATTTATAATGTTTCCATCAACCAATATGTATTATTTAACTAATAATCAAAAAGATTCATTAAACTTTGTACAAACAATAACCTATGAATATATATAAAAATTTTTTATCTAAAAATGAATTTAAAGAATTAGAAGATAGAGTTATGGGAGATAATATGCCTTGGTATTTTAGTGATTCTGTAGCTTTAGAAAACGATGATTATTTTCAATTAGTCTACGTTTTTGTTAGGCCTGGTGGAGAAATAAACTGTGAAGATTTTATAATGGATCTTTTAAAACCTTTTGTAAAAAAATTAAATATAAAAAAATTTTTTAAAGTAAAAGCAAACCTTTTAACTAGAACTAATAAAATAATAGAACATGGTATGCATATAGATGACGAAAGACACATCAAAGGAAAAACTGGAATTTTTTATTTAAACACTTGTGACGGTTACACTAGATTAGAAGATGGCACAAAAATAAAAAGTGAAAAAAATAAATATGTAGAATTTGATTCTAACATTAAACACACAGGTTCGTCTTGCACAAATCAAAAAAGGAGAGTTGTAATTAACTTAAATTATTAATGAACATATCTAATTACTATTGGTATTTTACATCAGCAATACCACCAAAATTATGTGATGATATTATTAAATATGGTTTATCACACACTGAATCTTTAGCTAGGACTGGTGGGTATGGAGATAAAGAACTTACTAAAAATCAAATTAGAGATATGAAACGTAAAAGAAATTCTGATTTAGTATGGCTTAATGAGCCGTGGATATATAGAGAATTACACCCATACATTCATAAAGCAAATAGAGATGCGGGTTGGAATTTTGAATGGGATAGATCAGAGTCTTGTCAGTTTACAAAATATAAACTTAATCAATATTATGATTGGCATTGTGATAGTTGGAACAAACCTTATGAAAAAGTGGGACCTGATAATGGTAAAATTAGAAAACTATCTATGACTTGTCAATTAACAGATGGTTCAGAATATAAAGGTGGTGAACTAGAATTTGATTTTAGAAATTATGATCCTCATATGAGAGAAGAATCTAAACATTTAAAACAAGCAAAAGAAATATTACCTAAAGGATCTATTATTGTATTTCCTTCATTTGTGTGGCATAGAGTTAAACCAGTAACGAAAGGAGTAAGATATTCATTGGTCATGTGGAACCTTGGATATCCTTTTAAATAATATGAATTTTATTCATAAAGTATCAAAAGCTTATTCAAAGAACTCTTGTGATAAACTTATAAAATGGTTTAATGAAAATACAGATAAAGCTCAACATGGATTAGCAAATAAAGATAAAATTAAAAATTTAGAAATTTGTTTAGAATTAAAAAATGCTGAAGATTATTTTGGTTTAGGTAAAAGTATAGTTAAAGGTATTAAAGATTTTAAAATAAAATACCCGTTGATAGATAAACATATTAATAAATGGCAACTTAGAAATTTTGTACAACTTATGAAATATGAACCAAACAATTATTATGATGTAATCCATTGTGAAAATGATGGGAATGAAAAATTTTTTAAAAGAGTTTTTGCTTTTATGATATTTTTAAATACTATTAAAAAAGGTGGAGGAACCAAGTTTATGTTTCAAAAAACTACAATAAAACCAATAGCAGGAGATCTTTATATATGGCCTGCTCATTGGACACATTTACATCAAGGAGTAAATGCACCAAAAGAAAATAAATACATTATAACAGGATGGGTAGAATATATATAATATGATAGTAAATGAATATTTTAAAACACCTATATGGATTGAACAAAAACCAGAGTTTGTAAAATCTTTAAATAAAGCTTCTAATCAATACATAAAAGACGCTAAGAAAAGAGAGAAAAACTATATAAAAGAACACGGTGATTTTGGAAGAAGTTACCATTCAACACCTTTAGCTCATGATAATAATTTTTTAGATTTTAGAAACTATGTGGGTCAAAAGTCTTGGGAGTTTTTAGATTGGCAAGGTTTTGATATGCAAAAATATCAAACCATGTTTTCTGAGTTATGGGTACAAGAATTTGCTAGAAAAGGTGGAGGACATCATAATGCACATATACACTGGAATCAACATGTGTCTGGTTTTTATTTTTTAAAAGCAAGTGATAAAACTTCTTTTCCAATATTTCACGAACCGAGAACCGGAGCAAGAGCTACAAAATTAAAATTAAAAAATGGTAATGGTATATTTCATGGAACTGAATTAATTCATTTTAAAGTAACACCTGGAACTCTAATTATATTCCCAGGATACTTAGAACATGAATTTGCAGTAGATCATGGTGTAGAACCGTTTAGATTTATACATTGGAATATACAAGCTGTACCAAAAGAAATAGCTAAAGATGTTGTTTAAAAAAAATAAATATACAATTATTCGTAAAGCAATCTCAAAAGACTTAGCAGCTTTTATTGCAAATTATTTTTGTATGCAAAAACAAGTTTATGATACCTGTAGAGCACAAAAATATATATCTCCGTTTGAAAATATCATAGGTCACTATGAAGACAATAATGAACAAATACCAAATACCTATAGTCAGTATTCTAATATAGCTATGGAAACTTTATTGTTAAAATGCCAACCTAAAATGGAAGAAGTAACAGGATTAAAATTATACCCTTCATACACTTATGCAAGGATCTATAAAAAAGGTGATGAATTAAAAAGACATAAAGATAGATTTAGCTGTGAGATATCTACTACTATGAATCTTGGAGGTGATCCTTGGCCGATATATTTAGAGCCATCTGGTAAAGAAGGTAAAAAAGGAATTAAAGTAGATTTAAAACAAGGAGACATGTTAGTTTATTCTGGTTGTGAATTAGAACATTGGAGAGATAAATTTAAAGGTAAAGAATGCGTGCAAGTATTCTTACATTATAACAATCGTAAAACACCTGGATCTAAAGAAAATATGTTTGATAAAAGACCACATTTAGGACTTCCATCTTGGTTTAAAAGGTAGTATATTATAATGGAGGCAGTGGACACCACCACATACCACCCACTGTCTCTTTTATAATATTTGGATAACTATGCTACAGAAACTTAATTTTAAACCCGGTTTTGATAAAATGGTAACTGAATCTGGTGCAGAATCACAATGGATAGATGGTGATTTTGTAAGATTTAGATACGGACTGCCTGAAAAAATAGGGGGCTGGTCACAACTTACTAATTCTAATAACACATTACCAGGTGCAGCAAGAGCACAACATGCGTTTGCTGCTATAAATGGTGAAAAATATGTAGCTATAGGAACGTCACAAGGTTTGTTTTTATATTATGCAGGTGAGTTTTTTGATATTTCTCCTTTAGATGATGGTATTACAGGAGCTACCTTTGATGCAACATCCGGTTCTGCTACAGTTACAGTAAATAAAACATCACATGGTTTATTAGCTGGAAGATACATAACTTTTTCAGCAGTTACTGTTCCAACAGGATCCGGTTACTCACCAACTGATTTCACAGGAAATACATTTGAAATACAAACTACAAATTTAGGGTCAAATAGTTTTGAAATTATCATGCCATCTAACTCAGCTGGAAGTACGTCTGGAACTGGTTCAGCAACAATTGATCCGTATGAAATAGTTGGTCCAACGTTTCAAACTGCTGGATTAGGTTGGGGAACATCTACTTGGGGATCAGGCACATGGGGAACTGCTAGTACAACTAGTTCTGTAATATTGGATCCAGGTTTATGGTCATTAGATAATTTTGGTCAAATACTTGTTGCAACTATTCACAACGGTAAAACATTTACATGGAACGCAGGAGTAACAAATCCTAGAACAAACAGAGCAGCTATTATGTCTGGTGCTCCTACTAAATCAAGATTAACTCAAGTATCCGATAGAGATAGACATGTGTTTCATTTTGGAACAGAAACAACAATCGGTAGTTCAACAACTCAAGATCCAATGTTTATTAGATTTTCTGATCAAGAAAATTTTAACGTATACCAACCAACAGCAATTAACACTGCTGGAACATTTAGATTAGATAAGGGTAATGAAATTATTGGAGCTGTATCTGGTAAAGATTATACTTTAGTGTTAACTGATACATCAGCGTATGTAATTCAATATGTTGGACCACCGTTTACATTTAGTGTTAGACAAGTAGGTACAAATTGTGGATTGATTGGACAGAATGCATTAAGTTATTCTAATGGTATTGTTTTTTGGATGTCAGGCGAAGGTGGATTTTTTATGTTTGATGGTACTGTAAAATCTATTCCTTGTGAAGTTGAAGACTTTGTATTTAGTACAACAGGAAATAATTTAGGAATTAATCAAAATTCAAATCAATTAGTTTATGCAGAACATAATACTTTATATAATGAAATTAATTGGTTTTATGCTAAATTTGGATCTCAACAAATTGACAGATGTGTTACCTACAATTACGCAGAAAATGTTTGGACTACTTCTTCATTAGCTAGAACTAGTTATATAGATCAAGGACTTTTTGATTTGCCCTATGCAACAGAATACAATAAAACCTCTCTACCTAATTTTCCTATACAAGGTATAACAGCAACTTATGGTGCATCAATTTACTATGCTCATGAAACTGGGACCGATCAAGTAAATAGTTCCGGCACAACATCAATTGATGCGTTTATACAATCTGGAGATTTTGATATTACCAACTCTAATAATATTGCTAATTTACAAGGAGATGGTGAATTTACAATGTCTGTAAAAAGGTTTATACCTGATTTTCAAGTATTAACAGGTAATTCTAAAATTACTTTGTTACTAAATGATTATCCAAACAATACAGCAGCTAGCTCTCCTCTTGGCCCTTTTACAGTTACTTCTTCTACGGATAAAATAGACACTCGTGCAAGAGCAAGATTAGTAGCACTTAAAATAGAAAACGATGCAGTTGGAGAAACTTGGCGTTACGGTACTTTTAGATTAGATGCAAAACCAGATGGACGTAGATAATGGCTAAAGTATCCGCATATATACCTGAACCTAAACAAGAGTATGATGTAGAAAATCAAAGACAAATTTTAGAATCTCTTGCAACAGTAAAAAATCAACTTAATTTTTCTTTTCAAAATGATTTAAAAGAAGAAATAGATGCATATAATTATTTTTTAACATGACAATACAATATAAAAATCAAGGTTTTAAACAAACTGATACAGCTAAAGCAACGGTGCTTACTTGTCCTACTGATGGGGCAATTATAGTTAAAAGTGTTTATTGTGCAAACAACGATGCATCATCCGCTATTGTAGTAAATATGAATTTTGTTGACTCATCTGATTCAAGCACTGAATATGAATTTTTTAGAGATGATATAGCGGCTAAATCACAAGTGAATGCTTCACCTCAAGGCTTGAATTTAGAAGCAGGTGATGCTATAACAGTACAAGCAGCTACAGGCAGTAATAAAATACAAGGCCTGATAAGTTATGCTTTAATAGACAGGTCACAACAAAATGGATAATATTTTAAAAATAGATTGTACTACAACAGTAGTGTTGAGAAATACTAGAACAAATAAAGTATATAAAGACGAAGCAGAGAAAGAAGCTGATATAGCTGATCCTAATACTGAAACAGTTGCAGAGCATATTGCTCAAGATTTAACAGTAGAGGTATCTCCGAAAGGATTGAATGTTTTACAGAAAGTTATGAATGAAAATAAGAAATCAAACACCTAAAGGTGGAACTGAATTACAATTAAGTTTTTTAAATAAATACGTAGATCAAAGTTTATTAGACAAAGTTCAAATTTGTACTTCAATACCAGGTAAAGTTCCATTAGATCCCAACAAAGTAAATATACTTTGGCAAAAAAATTCTTACGATCAACCAAATCTATATCCTTGGTTTAAAAATAAAGCTAATCATCATAAGTATGATTGGTATGTATTTAATTCTCATTGGAACCATGAAAAATTTAGAATGATGTTTGGTTTACCTACTGAAAAATGTATTGTTATAAAAAATGGTGTAGATAAAATAGAACAATCAAAACCTTATGAAAAAGGACAACCTATAAAAATTATACATCAAAACACTCCTTGGAGAGGTTTATCTGTATTACTTGGCGCAATGCAGTTAGTTAAAAATCCATTAATTACTTTAGATGTATATTCTTCTTGTGAAGTATACGGAAAAGATTTTATGGAAAAAAACGACCATAATTATAAAAAGCTTTATGAACAAGCGGAGTCTTTATCTAATGTAAATTATATTGGTTATAAATCTAATGAGTATATTAGAGAAAATATAAAAAATTATAACATGTATGTTTATCCCAGTATATTTGAAGAAACTTCTTGTATATCTTTGCTTGAAGCAATGTCTGCCGGATTGTATTGCGTATTAACTAACTATGGAGCTCTTTTTGAAACAGGTGCAGAATTTCCAATGTATATTCCTTATGATAGTAACTACAAAGCTTTAGCTGAAAAATTTGCTTATGGAATAGATGCTGCAGCTGCAACACTTCATGAACAAGTAATACAAGACCATTTAACTTCACAATCTTGCTATACACAGTTTTATTATTCTTGGAATAAACAAGCTGTTTCATGGACTAATTTTTTACAAGGAGCAATTAATGCCAAAACCAAATGAACCCATATGGTTTAACCAGGACAAAACAATAACTCCAAATGGAGATACTTATCAAACAATTAAAACTAACAGAATAGAAAATAACGTAACCGAAATAAATATAGGAGAACAATCACCATATAAAATAATGGTATGCACTCCTTGTCATAGTGATGTTAGCATGCATTACGTACAAGCTGTATTAAAATTTCAACAAGCATGTTGGGCTAAAAAAATACAATGTAGTTTTACATTATTAAAATCATCTTTGGTTACTCAAGGTAGAAATCTATGCGTTGCAGAAATGTTAAATCATCAAGATAATTATACTCATTTATTGTTTATTGACTCTGATATTGATTTTAATGCTGAAACTATTTTTAAAATGTTAGATTTTGACAAAGATATAATTAGTGTTCCTTATCCTATGAAAATATTGAGTTGGGATAAAATGTGGAGAAGACTTAATTTAAAAGAAAATGCAGTCACTGATGCTGATGATTTAGCTAAAGCAGGTTTTACTTTTCCAGTCAAAGTAGAGGACCCCAATTCAGTAATTGTGGACCGAGGACTTATGGAATTAACCCATGCTCCTACTGGGTGTATGTTAATTAAAAGAGAAGTTCTTGAAAAGATGATTAAAGAATATCCTCATTTAGAAATATTCCAACCTACTAATATCAATGGTAAAGAAGAGAAAAAAGAAAATATGTATAATCTATTTGATACTTTACATGACCCAGTTACTAAACGGTACTTTGGTGAAGACTTTGGATTTTGTCAGCGATGGGCAGATATAGGCGGTAAAGTATATGCCTATATAAATGATTACATAACTCATGTAGGGGAATACTCTTACTGTGGTCGTTTTAGAGATGATTTAGAACAAGCAACTAAGCCCCTCAAAGCAGTTGACGAGTCTAAAAAAATCAAATAAAGTATCATATTTACAGGATTTCTACGCCTGCTTAACAGTATAAATATATTTAAATTATGGCGATATCTAGATCTTTAATGAACAGACAATTACGAGCAGATGGTGGCATTATGGAAGTTGCCCCTAGAGAAAAATTTGGCTTAGGTAGTAAACTTAAAAAATTTGTTAGAAAAATTATACCTAATGAAATAGCAGATGTTGCAACAAAAGCAGCTCCTTTCGTTGCACCCTTTAACCCATTACTTGCAGCAGGTATGGCAGGCATTGGTAGCTTTGATAAAACAGGACGTATTGGAGACTCCTTAAAAAGTGGAGCTTTAACTTATGGACTAGGTCAAGGTGCTAGATATTTAGGTGGAGCAGATTTTCAAGGACTACAGAATCCTTTTAGTAAAGGCTCATTTAGCATGCCAACAGGTGAAGGTGGTATAAAGAATTTATTTAAAGATAAAGTTCAACCTATTCAAAGTGTAGGTGATAAAACAAGTACCTTTGCTCAAGATCTTACTACAGATCTTCTTCCCGGCGATACAGTAAGCTCAGTTGATTTAATAAGTGATTCAGGATCAACCTTTTCAAATTTTGTTGATTATGGAAAAGATCTTTTAAAAAAAGGAGCTAAAGCAGCTTTTACTAAACCCGATGGTTCTATTGACAAAGCAGCGGTAATTGGAGCAGCAACTGCTGCAGCCTCTTATGCGGAAGCTTTAATGTTAGCTAAACAGGCTGGAGTAGAATTAACAGAAGAAGAATACGATCAAGCACAAAGAGACGAGAAACAAGCAGAGTACGGCGAGTATTTACAAAACTTCTTTGGTGGTAAAAAAGATGGTGGCAGAATAGGTTATGCAGACGGACCTCGAACCACTAGAGTAGGTAATCTAGAAATAGTAGTTATGCCAGGAAGTTCTCAAGAGAAAGCCGTTGTAGATGGTCTTATGAATGACATAGATGGTATTGTAGATGAAGATACTAAAATGGATTTTTACAGAACACTTATACCAGAATTGATTTATTCTGGAGAAATAGAGTCTCAAGAAGGAATGAAATTGTTACAAGAATTAGGTATAAACATGAAAGCGGACGGCGGAAGAATAGGTTATGCAAGAGGATCTGAGCCGGAAGAAGCAGAAATAGGTATTATGTCAATTGACGTTGAAGCAGGTGATGACGAAGAAGAAGAAGATATGATGATGGCAGGCGGTGGTATTACTTTTACTTCTGCAGAAAAGTCATACTTGTTTAGAAGACTAGGTGGTGCTGGTGGTCCTGATAGATCATTCACAATGCCACAATTGTATGGTATTTTAAAAAATCCAAATAGTCCAGCTAACATAGATGACGCTAAAGTATTAAAACAAATTGCTATCGTGGGTCTGGAAGGACGAAAAGACGGTGGAAGAATAGGTTACAAAGATGGTGCTAACAGAGTATCAGAATTATTAATTACAAGAGCTGGTATATTAGCACAAGATCCTGACGCAGATGTATCTGACATTGATGGAGAGATATTTCAATTAACAGGTAAAACATTTAAATCAATTGGTGGTATAAGTGATATACCAACAGGTAAGATTAGAAAAAATAATGCTGGTGTAGTTGAAAGAGACTACAGAGATGAAGGTGGTTTTGTACCAGTTGGCATTAAAGAAAGAGCCGATGATGTACCTGCTATGTTATCTAAAAACGAATTTGTAATGACTGCTGATGCTGTACGTGGTATAGGTAATGGCAGCGTTGAAGAAGGATCTAAGAAATTATATAATACAATGAAAAAAGCAGAACAAGTAGGTAAGGCATAATGGCAACAACATACAATAAACAAGCTCCATTTATAGAAGGTGCTCAACAAAACTATATAGATCTATTAACACAACTAGTAGGTCAAGCTCCTGGTTCTGGAGGTGTTCCAACGTTAGGAGAACTTGGCCCACAGATTGCTAATCAAAATATTTTTACACAACAAGCACAACAAGCTGCAGCAACACAAGCAGGACTAGGTCAATTAACTTTTGACCCAGTAACTGGAGCAGTAACAAGTGCTGGTGCTGGAACAGGTGTTGCAGGATATCAACCGTTTTTAGATCAAGCAGCAGCTTATTCAGGACCTAATGCTTACAAACAATTTATGTCCCCTTATCAACAGGACGTTATTGATACAACACTTGCAGAGTTTGATATTCAAGCAAAAAAAGGAGCACAAGGAACTGCAGCAGACGCAATAGCAGCAGGTGCTTTTGGTGGTGGTAGAGAAGGTGTACAAAGAGCAGAATACGGAGCAGCATCAGATAGAAATAGAGCTGCAACTCAAGCAAAATTATTACAAGAGGGTTTTGGTACAGCACAAAATTTAGCTGCCCAAGCTTTTAATCAACAAAGAAACTTAGCATCATTACAGCCATCTTTAGCTGCAAGTAATATACAAAATTTAGGTGGGGCTGGAACATCAGCTTTAGCTTATGACCAGGCATTACTAGATGCAAACCAACAACAAGCACAGCTACAGTACAATGAACCTTTTAACAGATTAGGAATGTATGGCTCTGGAATAGCTTCTATGATTAGTGGCGCACCTTATATGACAAATACTATGGGTAGTGGTGCAGGAAGTGTTGGACCTTTATCTCAAGCGTTATCTGCAGGATTAAGTGCTTATGGTTTAGGGAGCATCTTCGGAGGCAGAAGTTAATGAATTTTAAAAGACCATCATTTAGAAAAGGTGGATCAACTGGTATTGATCAACTTACACCAAGAAAAAAATTTCAATTTGGTACACCTGGATTTCAATTTTTAGAACCTGGATTACAAAATGAGTTAAGAGATGCTTATCGACCTACAAGAAACATAGGAACTAAAACAATTACTCGTCAAAATATACCTACCGGAGGTCTTAGAAAAGGCAACATAGGTTCTCGTTTATTAACTCAACTTCGTAAAGCTGCTATTCCATCAGCTAAAGGAGCAGGTTTAGCTGCAGGATATGGAGGAATATTATCTGCAATACCTGTAGGGTTGGCTTACATGAACAGACCTAGAACTTTAGAAGAGAAAAAAGTAATGCAAGAGTATGGTCCTATAGATGAAACATTCTTTCAATATGATGAGTATGATGCAGATAGAAAAAAGGCTCGAGGAATAGGAGAAGAGATTAGTTTTACTGATGCTTTATTTATGGATCCTGAAACAGGAAAATATCCAAAGGCTTTTGGAAGAACAGAGGACAGAGAAAAAATTGAAGAATTATTTGGTACTGAGGCTGGTTTCTTACCTAATGCAGGACCTAAAGAAGTTAACATTGAAGAGATTGTTGACACTATGGTTTCCAATAAAAAAACAGGCACTAAGGATGACGACGCTCCTAAAGAAAAAACATTCGATAGTATCTATGCAGAAGAAAAATCTAAACTAGAAAAATTATTAGGTGACGATGATGACAAAGGTATGGCAGCTATTGCTCTGTCTGAAGCAATTG
>WLWE01000977.1_pt1 | contig 23021 bp, 19 predicted proteins | sample 6718301 | NCBI WGS metagenome assembly WLWE01 (sample SAMN12718691, study PRJNA515312) | sponge metagenome | isolation source: marine sponge | host: Mycale hentscheli | place: New Zealand: South Island, Marlborough, Capsize Point | collected 2003-05-01 | reverse complement strand
GGCTCGTCAAGCGCGGCCGCAACCACGGCATCGGCGTCACGATGATCTCCCAGCGCTCGGCCAGCGCCGGCTCGATGCCAAGATTAGCCCCCCGGCGCACCAAACCCTCATAGATATTGCCCAGAAAACCCAGCGTGAAGGTTTCGTTCAGCGCGTAGGGGTCCAGTGAACTCAACGAGCCTTGGAATGCATAGCGCAAATCCTTGGCTTGGCCGGAGACGGACACCACCAAAGCCGCCACCGCGGCCAGGACACTCAGTTTAGACATTGACTTAAAACCCGGAATTGACCTAAGGACCATTAGTATTTCCCCCACGGCTGGTCTTGTTGGTTGCGGCACTCCTCACCCTCGCGCCAGCCACGCGCACCTCCTTTGCGCCCGGCAATGGTACGCTCCCTACCCTTCAAGTTCAGCAGTGAGTGATAAATAAATGCGAGATGACTGCATCGCCATGATCAAGCGCCTAGTGGCCCACCCCACGGTGTCACGCGACTCGAACATGAACCTCATTGAAGACGTACAGGAATACTTGAGCGGTTTCGGCATCACCTCGCGGTTAGTACCGAATGAAGACGGCGCCAAAGCCAACCTCTACGCCACGGTGGGACCAGCGGTGGAGGGCGGCATCGTTCTGTCCGGGCACACCGACGTAGTCCCGGTCGATGGACAACCGTGGGATAGCTATCCGTTTACAGTGGAGGAACGGAACGGGCGCCTCTACGGACGCGGCACCTGCGATATGAAAAGCTTCTATGCCATCGCGCTGGCCCTGGTTCCGCGGATGCTGCAAGCCCGCCTCGCACGCCCCATCCATTTCGCCCTCTCCTATGACGAAGAGGTCGGCTTTATAGGCGCACCGTCCATGATCGAGCGCCTGGCCAAGGAGCTGCCCGCGCCCCGCGCCGTCATCGTTGGGGAGCCCACCAGCATGCGCGTGGTCAATGCCCACAAAGGTATGACCGGGGTGGAAACCATCGTTACGGGTCACGAAGCCCATTCCTCGCAAACCCACCGCGGCGTAAGCGCCGTCATGACCGCCGCCAGGCTCATCACATTCCTGGACGATCTGGCCCGGGAGAAAGCGGCCGGCCCGCACTCCCAAGCGGCGTTCGAACCCCCGTACACCAGCATTCACGTGGGCACCGTGCAAGGCGGCACCGCCACCAACATCATCTCGCGCGAATGCCGGTTTAAATGGGACGTGCGCTGCATACCGGAAGATAATCCGCAAGAGGTGCTCGATCGGTTCTATGATTTTTGCGATTCGCTGTTACCGGATATGCGTTCGATAGCTCCGCAGGCCAATATCGAAACCATCGTGCATTTCGCCGCCCCGGCGCTGCGCCCGGAGACGCAAGACGGCCGCGCCGAGCAACTGGCCAAGGGGTTAGCAGGGCAAAACGCCACGGAGGTGGTTTCCTATGGCACCGAGGGCGGACAGTTTCAGGACGCCGGTTTTTCCGCCGTGTTATGCGGTCCCGGGTCCATCGATCAAGCCCATCAACCCAATGAATTCATTGAGTTGACGCAGGTCGATGCCTGCATCGGTTTCATGCAAAGACTCATCGAGTATCAGAGCGCTTGAGTGATCTTGAAGACACCAAGGCGAACTTACCACTGGCAATGGGAGCGAAATAGCTAGAAATATTGCTTTTGATAATCGTTCTCATTTGCATTATATTTCTCATTCCGCTATAAAGTGTGCCGCGTAATCTTTGTCACTCAAGAGGTATTTTTCATGCGTCCGACATTTATGGCGGCGGTGTTTGCCATGGCCGCGGCGCTGCCCGTTTGCGCCAGTGCCAACGGGGAGGTCAACCTTTACTCTTACCGCCAAGGTTTTCTAATCGAACCGATCTTGGCCGAGTTCACCAAGCAAACCGGCATCAACGTCAACCTAGTCTTCGCCAAGAAAGGCATTGTGGAAAAGATAAAAGCGGCCGGTGCCAACAATCCCGCCGATGCGGTCCTAACGGTGGACATAGGCCGCTTGGACGCTCTCGCCCAAGCCGGTTTGCTGCAACCGGTGACCTCACCGGCCTTGAATATCATCCCTTCCGCCTACCGCCACGAAGACGGTCTTTGGTATGGGCTGACCACCCGGGCCAGGGTGGTTTACGCCCACAAAGACCGGGTACCCGAAGGTGCCATCAACAACGTTGCCGATCTGGCTGATGCCAAATGGCGCGGCAAGCTCTGCACCCGCTCGGGCAAGCACGTCTACAATGTAGGGCTGATTGCATCGGTTATCGCTCACCACGGCGAAGCCGAGGCCGAGCAGTGGTTACGTGGCGTCAAAGCGAACCTCGCCCGTAAACCACAAGGCAATGACCGCGCCCAGGCCAAAGGTATCTATGAGGGCGTATGTGATATCGCCATCGCCAATCACTACTACATGGGCAAGATGGCCACCAATGAGAAGAAACCCGAGCAACAAGAATGGGCCAAGGTCATCCGCGTGACGTTCCTCGATCAAGACGGGGTAGGACAACACGTCAACCTCTCAGGTGCTGGTGTCATCAAAGGCGCGAAGAACAAGGACAATGCCGTGCGGCTGATCGAGTTCTTGGCCAGCCCCGAAGCGCAACATATGTACGCCACCAACAACTTCGAATATCCGGTGCGTCCTGGGATAAAAACCGATCCTTATATCGAGTCATTCGGTTCGTTCAAAGCCGATTCCCTGCCGTTATCCGCAATCGCCAAACACCGCAAGGAAGCCAGCAAACTGGTGGACAAGCTCAAGTTCAACGAGGGCGCGGACGGCTAAAAAAATTCTCTCACTCCATCCAGTGCGCTTATTTTCATGAGCGCACTGGGTACAAGAGATAGTGATCTTGCAGGCGGCCGGCGCTGGCTGCCCGATCGCTGGTTGCTCGCCGCTTTGGCCACCGCCGGCCTAGTGGCGCTGCCCATTGCCACCATTGTTTTTCGCGCTGCCGAGCCGGCGCAAAACATCTGGTCTCATCTCATAGAGACCATCCTGCCCACTTACATGGGCAACACCTTGTGGCTGGTGCTGGGGGTCGGCGCAGGCACCGTGTGCCTCGGTGCTTCCACCGCGTGGCTGGTCACCATGTACCGCTTTCCCGGCCGCGCCATATTCACCTGGGCCCTGTTATTGCCGCTGGCCGTGCCCAGCTACATTTTGGCCTTCGTCATCACCGATCAGCTCGAATATGCCGGTACGGTACAAGTGACCCTGCGGGCACTGTTCGGCTGGTCGTCGCCACGCGATTACTGGTTCCCCGAGATCCGTTCCATCGGCGCCGCCACCGCAGTGCTTACCCTGGTCCTGTACCCTTACGTGTACCTGCTATCGCGTGCAGCGTTCGTTGAACAATGCGTGGAACTCTTCGAGGTGAGTAGGACGCTAGGCAGCGGTCCATTGAGAACCTTCTTTTGCGTTGCCTTGCCCATGGCCAGGCCGGCCATCGCCGTGGGCACCGCCTTGGCTTTAATGGAAACGCTAAACGAATACGGCACCGTCAGCTTCTTTGCCGTACCCACCATTGCCGCCGGCATCTTCGATGTTTGGCTGAACATGGACAACCCGGCAGGCGCCGCCCAGATGGCGCTACTCCTAGTCGTCATCGCCCTTTTGCTGGTGTACATGGAGCGGGCCGCCCGCCACCGCAGCCGCTATTACGCCACCACCCGGCAGGTGCGCGCCCTGCCGCAGACCAGACTGCCGCGGAGCGGCGCCTGGCTCGCCACCGCCTGGTGTTTGCTCCCCATCGTCTTGGGTTTCGTGTTGCCCGCCAGTGTGCTGTGCGCTTATGCCATCGATTTCTACACCGTCACCCTCGCCAAAGATTATGTGAGCTTGGCTTTGAACAGTCTCTACCTCGCCGGCTGGGCAGCCTTGGGCACCACGGTGATCGGTGTGGTACTGGCCTATGGCGTGCGCCTGTCCCAACACAAAGCCATGCGCGGCGCGGCGGAGTTGGCCACCATTGGGTACGCCATCCCGGGCGCGGTCCTGGCGGTGGGCATCATGTTTCCCCTAGGCACCATCGACAATACCCTGGACCGCTGGAGCCAAGTGTTATTCGACTATCCCCTGGGCCTGCTCCTGAGTGGCACCGGTGCGGCCTTGGTGGTGGGATACTGTGCCCGCTTCTCCGCCATCGGCTACCGCACCATCGACGCCGGTTTGAGCAAAGTCACCCCCAGCATGGAAGGAGCGGCGCGTACATTGGGCGCCGGCCCAGGCCGAACGCTATGGCAGGTTCATCTACCACTGATCAAGCCCAGCGTTGTTGCCGCCGCCTTGCTGGTATTCGTGGACACGATGAAAGAGTTGCCGCTCACCCTGATTTTGCGGCCTTTTAACTTCGAAACCCTGGCGACTTTTGTGTTCCAGTACGCCTCCGAGGAACTCCTGGAGGAATGCGCGCTGGGGGCGCTGACCATCGTCGGCGCGGGTATAGTGCCGGTCATCCTCATTTCCCGCACGCTCAGCCGCGCCCGGCCTGGGCACCTGCATGCATAAATCTGGCAGGCATAAAACTCATGCTCATGACCGGCCTATCTCTCAACGATATCTCTCACCGCTATCAAGACTTCGAGGCGCTGCACGGCGTTAGCCTCGACGTGGCGGCGGGGAAAACCCTGTGCCTGCTAGGTCCCTCCGGCTGCGGCAAGAGCACGCTGTTGCGCATCGCCGCCGGTTTGGAAAGAACCCAGCGCGGCACTATCAAAGTACAAGATCGGCTAGTGGCCGATGGCGAACGCGGCCTGCATTTGCCCCCGGAGCGGCGCAACGTGGGCCTCATGTTTCAGGACTACGCGCTGTTTCCGCACCTCAGCGTGTGGGACAACATTCACTTCGGCGTGCGTGCCAAATCGCAAGCGCAGGGCCGCTGGATCCGCAAAGCCCTGCGGGATGTGGACATGACAGATCTGGATGGCCGCTTTCCCCATGCGCTATCGGGCGGGCAGCAGCAGCGGGTAGCGTTGCTAAGAGCCTTAGCGCCCAATCCTGCCGTATTGCTGTTGGATGAACCCTTCAGCGGACTCGATGAACATTTGCGCCAGCAGGTCCGCCATGAAACGGCGGAACTGCTAAGCAGCGCGAAGACCGCGACGGTAGTGGTTACCCACGATGCGCAAGAGGCCATGTTCCTGGCCGATCGCATCGCCGTCATGCGCGAAGGCAAGGCCGTGCAAGTGGCCGATTCCCTCGCCATCTATACCAATCCTAGCGATCCGTTTGTCGCCAGCCTCTTCGGCCCAGTCAATCAATTCAAGACGCAGGTGCGAAATGGCGCGGCCGCCACACCAGTTGGCGATGTGCGGGCGCCCGCCGTCTTGGAAGGCCAGCAGGTTATGGTGGTGATACGGGCCGATGCCATGGAATTGGTGCCGCCGGAAGCCTCCGCCGTCTCATTGCAAGTGCGCTCTTCGCGCTGCCTTGGGCCCACCTCTGTGGCCTATCTTCAGACCGTTTCGGCCAGTGACGATTCGTCTCACCCACTCATAGAGGTGCGCCTGAACAATACCGAGCTTCCTGAACCCGGCGCCATAGTAGGGGTGAGGCCGGCGCGCTCTGGGGTATTTGTCTATCCGGTTGTATAGGCGCAGCTAAATGCCGGCCTTGCCGCGCCTACCGCTACCACAATTGGCGCCGGTACAGCGGCCATAGAGCACCAGCGAATGGTCCACCAGTTCAAAACCATTGTCCTGCGCTACTTTTCGCTGGCGCTTTTCAATGACCTGATCGACGAACTCCACCACCCGGCCACAATCGACACAGAGTATGTGATCGTGGTGTTGGCCGGAATCGAGTTCGAAGACGGCGTGCCCCCCTTCAAAGTTGTGCCGCACCACCAAACCGGCAGCCTCGAACTGGGTGAGCACCCGGTAGATGGTGGCAAGACCCACATCGTCGCCGCTCTCCATGAATAGCCGGTAAACATCCTCGGCGCTGAAATGCTCGTTCGGGTTCTCCCGGAACACTTCTAGGACTTTCAATCTAGGTACGGTGGCTTTTAGCCCCACGTCCTTTAGCTGACTACTATCCATCGCGGGACAACACCATTACTTGTAAGAACCTCCACTCACTGGAAGACGCAGCGGCACGCAGGAGGGAAAACAGCACCGTAGCATGGGCCTTACAGGCCAAGCCAGTGCGCTTCGAACTCGCGGCTCTTCGCACTAACCAACACCGACAGCAGTGGCCCGGGCATTGGCGCAACCTTGGTGGGGGCCAACCAACCATAACCCCGACTCAGCAAGCGCCCCCACATGTTACGCGGCGACGGCTCGTCGCGCTGGCGGCCAGCCAGGAACCGTACCCGGTTCTTATGCTGCTTGCTCGCCCTAGGGGTAGCGTTGAACAGCACCACCCATGGATGCCGGATCCGCAACGCATCCTGAAACGTTCTTGTATCGTCCTCCAGAGCGGCCAAGGCGGGTGGCAAGGCGGCTATGTTACGGCTGATGGTATTACCCAATAACCACTGCGCCAATCCTACCAGCGCCAGGCCGGCGGCTATGAGTAAGAACACCGGCGCACTTCCTCTTCTCGTAGCGCCTCGTCCTCGCGCGCTTTGGGGCGAAGGTTATTCTGCGCCCCTGACAAAAAGCGCTCTTGACGCTTGGTTAATTGCATCGTCACCCGGCGATTGCCGATCTGGAATCCGCAAATTGGTGGCGGCTGGAGCACGCCTCAGCCCACACGCGCGATCGCCTGGGCCTTGGCTGATCAATGCCATGCGGCGTACGGCGCGGGTCTACTTGGATGCGCGCATTGATCTGCAAGCCTTGGCTGAGATGGATGCGATCTGGAGTGCGCGGGGTGATTTTTTTTCGGCCAACACGCTCCTGCCGAAAGAACGGCGAGCGCGTGTCGAGCCTCCCCATGGATCATCACCAACAAAATCAGCGGGGCAAGCATAACAACACGAACACCAGCAGGCCTATCAAGTGCGGCATACTGTTCTAAATCGACTCCTGCACTGCGTATCAAACGAATACTGCATTGATCCATACCAGCTTTTTCAGTGATCAAAGCTACATCATCTTCGCTCTGAAGAATCAATCGGCTACGTGAATCGTTGAACACAAAGCGGAAGAATCAGAGAAAAGTTGGTCTCAGCAGTCCAGCAAGAAATCTTCTTGAGGAAAAGACGAAACCCAAACCGCCTAACGCGTTGACTCTGGTATGAATGCGTAACAGCTTGGCAGCTAGAGATCCGTAAATGAACGGGTTTAAGGGCGACCGGATGAACCGAATCAGGTCTCTCACTGTAAAAGATAAAAAGAAATTCAAAAAATGTGGCTAATTCACGAAAACATTCAAGCTCGACCGCTTCATACGCTGAAGAGCAATAACACGCACGCCATCCTGCTCGATTACCTGCCTTTTGTTAGAAAGACGTGTTGCTACGACAACTTCATAACCAGCTTGTATTGCAGAGACGGCAAGCGAAAGGCGGCGGGAACAGAAATACCAACTTCCGTCACTACAAATAATATTTTTGGCGGCTTCTTTATGACTTGGGCTCTCCTAACAAAGCTTTCTGTGGAATATCGCGAAATGGTAGTGCTAAACAAATTCCAAGCGCCAACCAAAATATGCGCTGATAGAAAATTTCGTGGACAAGGCCAAATATCAGAAAAACTGCCAACAACATTAATACAGCACGATTCCCCGACTCAATCACCCTAGTTTTCATGATCGCAATAATCATCCACAGCAATATTGTCAGCATAACTCCTATTCCAAATAGCCCGAACTCTGCCAGAATCCATACAGGAGTACTGTGAATTATGATTGGTTCCTCAAACCACTGGGTACTTGTCTCAACAAAAACACCTAGACCACCCCCGAACCAAGGGGATTCTCTCCACATATCAAAGCCACGGAAAATGGTTTCCCAACGCTCTATATTACTCATCTCATGTGAAATGGTACTTGGCACAGCGAATTGGTTATGAGTTCCACCGAATTGGTTATGGGTTCCACCAATGAGCAACTGACTAAACCATGGCAACAGCCATACAAATGTCATACAAAGAAAAAAGCCATAGATGACGCTCCTTAACATCATTCTTCGATTAACGAAACCACTTATCCCAGAAGCGAAAAGAATGATCAGCCCGGTTAACATTCCAGCCCTGGAACCAGTAAAGACCAAACCAGCTAAAATAACGCCATGAACAGCAGCTATAAAAACGTTCCTGCTGATACTTATTTGGCCAAAATTTACTCGCTTGCCGTCAATACCACTACCTGAAGTGTAAGCAAGCAGCAGAACTGAGCAGATCAAAAGTTGGAACGCAAAAGCATTTCGATTGCCAGAAAAACCCTCAAAGTTAAGTGTCATACCAGTTGAATCAACCCAGCCTGAAAAAACCAACCAACGCATAACTGCGTGAAACAGGATAACGACAACCGCAGTAGCGGTTAAAGTTTCGATGCTACGCCAAATGCCAAGTCTTCCCAAATAGGAGATCGATAAGATGCCAACACTAAGATAACCAACCAAAACAAGCCATCCGAAGATCCTCCCCGCTAATGCCCACTGAGTTACACCGGTAACCTGTACTCCAACCAGAAATGCAATCAACAGGAGTATTCCGATGACGAAAAGCAATAGATTAAATCTTGGGATTACCCATCGTGGAAGTTGCCGCGTATAAAATGAATGCGTGATGACGGAAGCAAGAGCAAGTATGGCAAAAGGATCTGCTAGATTCAGATTGATCACACCTCCATGCAAGGGTAAATGAAGTTGAAAAAAAATTAGTATATTTGCTGCTGCGACTAATCCCCAGGTTGCGGTTTTTTCTACCGGGAAACGATTCATTGCCTGCCGGACTTTTTCAGCTTGATCCGCTTTATCCAGCTTTTCATTCAACACCATAGGCCACCCAGTCAGTACCACGGCAGTAGAGCACAATCCCACGAGAATCGAGATAGCCAATGCTGACGAGGGAGGTATTCCAACATTTCCGAAGGCATAGATCGCAGCGATTTCGCGTATACCCCAGCCATTAACAGAAATTGGTAAACTTGCTGCAAAGCTGGTTATTGCAGCTGCGGCTAACAGGTTCCAGAAACTTATATCGGTAGATAAAGACATAGCGGCGATAACGAAGGCACTCAAAACCAGCGATTGGGCGGCAAACGAAATTCCAAAGACATTAAGAAACCGGATACTGCTATGTTTAGATAGAATGCCAGTGAGTAATCTGGTTTCTAACTTAGATCTTCCATACCATAAGCTTGCAACAAAGCTCATGATTGCCACTAAGAACATCTGAGTAAATGAAATCTTTCTCAAAAAACCTGTGATTTCACTGCTATCCAGTATCCAAGTCGTGCCTAATAGGCAAAACACACCGCTCACCACGAATAGCACAACCCGCTCAATCGCAGTCAAGAATGCTATGAAAACTGGTGGAGTGCCGTACTTTCTTAATACCATTTGACGACCAGCAACCTGACCAAATAGCGAGATAAAAAATAACGATGTAAAATGTCCCTGCAGGCTGGCTTTGAATGTGGTGCTGTAGGGCATGTTGAAATAAAAATATTTCAGGAGCAGATTAAGCCTGAATGAGACCACTGCAAGATTAATAGCAAACATTGTGAGAACTACAGCGATAACCCACACAGGAAATCGGCTAAATTCGTTAAATACCTTGTCAGCACCCACAATCCATATGCCCGCACAGAGCAGCAAGAGCGAGAGCAGCAGCAAAGATCCTTTCTTCAACATTCGGACTCCGTCACAAGAGCACCTCTAAAAATAGTCATTGTTTCGTGAGTGCAAGGAAGCACCGCGCGCACAACCGCAGTGTATAGGTCATCACTGCTGTCCCATAGAGCATACTAACCCTTTGAAATTTCTGGAAAAACTGTTTTCATGTCTCAAACCCGATGCCATAGTCAATTTTTATGTAAATCAATAGGTTATACGCTGTGTTTAACTATTTTGTGGGACAGCAGTGATAGGTCATACATGAGGATTCGAGCACGGAACTGACGCCGCAATCGCGGAAAAAGTGCACTTTTAGAGGTGCCCACAATGATTTTAACCCAGCATCAGCGGTTTTCATGGAACCAGGCTTGAACGTCAACACCCCCCAAAGCGGGCTTGACCAGTTGTGCTTACCGTCCATATGCTCCTGCCACTTTACCGTAATTGGTTCAGGGTCAAAAAATCCTTGGCTTTTTAGATTTTACGCTTTGGCCCTTGCGGCCTCCATCGTGCGCTCCATCGCCCGCGAGGTATAGTGCCGTGATGAGTGAAGAGCATGACACTTCAAGCATTCAAATCATTAGTACAGTGGATGCAGTTCGCCGCCGCCCAGGTATGTCTTCGGACTAGAGCTAAAATCCGTACTCGGGGAACTGGTGTCCAATGCCGTTGACGAGTTCTTGGCAGGTGCGGCCACCAAAGTCTCAATTGAAATCAAAGACGGACTGCTAGACGTAGAGGATGATGGGCGCGGCTTACCTTTTGGGCATCTCTAAAAGTTACGATTTTGACATTTCGCTAGAGCGTAAGTAACTGATTTTATTGATCACCAAATTTCAGAATGTGAATTACTAGAGGTGCCCTTTTAATGTAACCCATGGCGATGGCCCACTAGCCTCCTATCTTCTTACCTATCCGCACTTCGCCCCTACCGCCGACGGTTACGTACCCCACATGCACCTACTGACTGCTGGCGGATTAGGATTGGCGCCGGTCAACGCCGTTGCCGAATCCTTCGTTTGCGAGGCGTGGCGCAACGGCAAGGAATGGCGGCAAGTCCTCAGTCGTGGTGTTCTATTGGGGCCAAAGGCGCGCTCGCCCATGGCATACGTGCGAAGGGCGGAGTGGCCCACATAAGCGCCGTAGTTAATACCCTTGGGCAGGGCATCCAACCGGTCCAGGTATTCGGGGAAGGTCTCCCAGGTCCAATCGATGCCCGCTTCCATGGCGGCGGGAGAAATATCCTCGGCACGCTCCAGATTGCGCAACACCAAATCCTTTTCCGACTCCTTGCAGGGCGCCAAGGTAAAACCGCAATTGCCCATCAACACGCTGGTGACGCCATGCCAACAAGAGCAGGTGCCATGGGGATCCCAAGACACTTGCGCATCCATATGCGTGTGTCCATCAATGAAACCAGGGGCCACGGCCTGCTCTTCGGCATCGATCACTTCCCGTGCCGCACCGCCCAGGCGGCCAATATCCACAATCTTGCCCTTGGCGATACCCACGTCCGCGCGGAATCGCGGCAGGCCTGAACCGTCAACGATGGTGCCGTCGCGAATGATCAGATCGAGTTTCACAGTTGGACCCTCCCGGAAGCCGAATTCGACAAGAAAGCTAGATTGCAGGTGAAAAAATGCACAGACTGGAAACGGTTTGCTACGGACTTTTAGCGGCCTATCCGGCATTCAATAGCGCCTCACTCTTCAAGAGCCAAAGCCAAAGCTTGCTCCACATGGGCCACCGTCGTATTCACAAACCAACAGACCATCTGACTCGAAATGCTCGCGCTCCCCGAATTCAGGAAACGCTAACGGCAGCTCCGTGCAGGCGAGACAGACGGCATCCTTTTGCGCATCTTTGACGTGCGCGCCGGCCAGTTCCACGATCCGCTTACGCGCTCGCGCTATGTCAGCACGGAAAAGCTGCACGTCTATCAATTGCTCCGGCTCCTCGATCTCGGCTGCACTTGGCACTTCGATGACATCGACACCATGCACCCGCATCGCCGCGCCATAGGCGGGAGAACGCATGGTGACAGGCGTGCCCAAAACGAGCGCGCGCCGCGCACCAAGCGAAACCACCTCCGTCGCCGTCGTATCCAAGATACCGACAATAGGAAAATCCAACCCCCGCTGAAGGGTTCCACCGCCCCCCGCGCTTCGAAATAGGCGTTGGTCTTCCGACAGAGCAGACGGTAATAATCGACCGTGGAGGACCAGGCCAGCCCGCCGGTGATGCCGATTTTTTGCATCTATTCCTCGGGATAGCGCCAAGGCGCCGCCGGTTGCTCGGCCGCCTCGTCGATGGTCCATTGCGGCAGCGCAAAACCGTCCGTCACCTGCGAGAACACCATCCGCACCCGCGTTCCTATGCCAACCGTCTTAACGGCTTCAGGTGGTGCCAGCTCACCATCCGGCGTCACTAGATTGCCGGCCACCCGTAGCGCCTCGTGCTCCGACGGCTGGCCTTTTTGCGTATTCAAATCGACGATCAACACCATATACGGCACCCGTTGCTTGAACGCTGGCTGGATACCGTGATGCACCTCCGCGTAGGAATGAACCGCGCCCTTGCCTTCAACACTGACCCAATCGTAGTCCCGTTCCCGGGTCCAGGGACAAGCGGTGGTGGGCGGGTAGCGCAACAGGCCGGATTTCTTGCCACGCTGCAAACGAAAATCACCTTGAGCGCAGTAGCCGAAGAACGCGAGATTCTCTTTATCTACCTCTTCGATGGTGAGCATCATGCCTAGATATTCGCCTTGTAACATCATCTCACCCTCAGCCTTTTTGCATGACCATGGCGGATCCGGTAGCCGGATTGGCCCAACCCAAATTCGCCGTTAGCTCGGCATCGCGCACCTGCCGGCATCCCGCTTCGCTGTAGTCGTAGGTGTGTTGCCGTTTGCCATCCGGCCCAATGGGACAGGAATCATCCACCTCGCCGCGAAGCTGGCGCACATTTTCGATAACCATATTCATGCCATGGGTGTAGCCTTCACAGAGATGCCCACCAGAGGTGTTGTTGGGGCGCTTGCCACCGAGTTCGATGATGCCGCTGGAGACATACTCACCGCCCTCGCCCTTCTTGCAAAAACCGTAATCTTCCAGTTGCAACATCGTGGTAAAAGTAAATGCGTCGTACGAACCGGTGACATCTATATCCTCCGGCCCAACGCCCGCATTGGGCCAGAGGATATTCTTGGCGTAGTGACCCGCCACGGTGGAGATCGGACCGTGCTGGTAGTGCATGTCTATACGCGGTTTGCTGCAACGTCCCACCACCGAGCGGATGCGCACCAGGGGTTGTTTCAGATCTCTGGCCCGCTGCGCCCGGGTGACGATGATGCAGGTGGCGTTATCGGTTTCCACGCAACAATCGAGCAGATGCAAGGGCTTGCAGATAATGCGGCTGCTCACTACGTCCTCAACCGTATAGCGTTGTTTGTAATACGCCTTAGGGTTGTTCGAGGCGTGCTTGCTATGGGCCACTTTGACGTGGGCGACCTGCTCCGGCGTGGTTCCGTAGTCGTACATATGCCGCATGAAAGTGGGGGCAAACATCTGCCCGGCGCTTTGCCAACCATACGCCCGCATGTGTACCTGATCACCGGTGATCGGCGCCGCCGACCGGGCACCGGTACCACCTATGCGCACTTGGGTAAAGCCGTTCATCGCCCTGAAGATGGCTACCGTGTTGCACATCCCTGCCTCAATGACACCTATGGCGATACCGGTCAGCGCCTCAGTGCTAGAACCACCACCGTGTACATCCATATAGAAATTCAAGCGCATGCCCAAGTCTCCGGCGACGAACGTAGACATGGCCGAATCGTTACCCGAGTACGACAACATGCCATCGACGTCACTGGCCTCCAGGCCAGCATCATCCAGCGCGTTGCCGATCGCCCAGGTGGCCAAATTGCGCGTGGTTTCCGTGGAACCCCGCCGGTAAGTCGTTTCCCCCACCCCAACGATGGCGTACTTACCATTTAAATGTTTGGACGTAGAGGCATTGATGTCACTAGTCATAACTTGTCTCTTCGCATCCATAGATATCAGTGAGACCACTGTAGGCTGAAGCCGCCAGCAACGGCAAAACAAGCCTGGTTTCGCATGGCGATCAAAAACAACTACGGACCGCTTTGCGCGATTCAGCTACCGGGCACCTCTAAAAATGCACTTTTTCCGCGATTGCGGCGTCAGCTCCGTGCTCGAATCCTCAGGTATCACCTATACACTGCGGTTCTGCGCGCGGTGCTTTCTTGCACTCACGAAAAAATGACTATTTTTAGCAGGCGCCCAGCACGCATTGGAGAGGTAAGCCGATCAAGAACCTTTCTTTACAAGATCCAGATAGCGGTTATGGCTGCGTACGACCTTGGGTTTACCTTTTATAAGCCGAATATACATCTTACTTTCGATCAACGATTCCGTCATTTGAATTCGGTTCTTCCAGGAAGAACGGGTTGTATACTCTAGCGTTGCCGCTTCCTTGCTCGGTTCCAAAGTAATTTTCATGCTCAGAATTTCATACTCGTGCTTTACCCGCAGCCCCAAAACCGTCTTCAAATCTTTACGCAATTCCTCCACGCCCATAGTCTTTGAGTCAAAATCGCCTGTTTTGAGTTGGTCTGGAACCTCCCATGAAATCTCCGCGTCCGGCGAGTAATAACTGAGCATCTTGTCAAAATCACGGCGCTCGTGGGCCGCAACAATCCGGTCGAACAACGCTTCCACGGAGTCTTCGGTCAACACGTCCGCCGCGCCGGCTGGCAGGGTTAGCCACAACAAGCACACGGATAGCCAAATACGAATAAGCTGCATCTTCTCTTCCAAGACGAGCTGAAGGGGGAGGAGATAACACGAGGAAACATCCTATTTGATGGCGACTCCCTGTCAAACAAAATCACGTTTCGCTACATTTCCCGCTCCTCTAGCATTTCTTCCGGTCATTTTTAGAGGTGCCTTTTAGCGGGCTTTATATGTCTACCATGCCACTAACGTGTGTGCTCCTACCTGGCTTGGATGGCACGGGCCAATTGTTTAGCCGCATGATTCCCCGCCTCTCTCAACACTTCAATGTGTCAACAATTCGCTACCCGCCGGGTACGAAGTACAGTTACGACGAGACGGCGCAATAGGTTCTGCCTCGATTGCCGGGCAAATCGTACTACTTATTCGCCGAATCGTTCTCCGGGCCTGTAGCACTACGAGTGGCGCAGGCCCTGCCACTGCAATTGCAAGCAGTGGTACTTCACGCCAGCTTCGCCTCCGCGCCAAGACCAGTTCTGGCGCGGCTTCTTGGTCCCCGTTTGATGGGCCCCCATTTAGGCGACTGGTGTAGCAAACTCCCGTTGCCAAACTGGCTCTTACGGCTCGCCGCCCGCCATGATGGCCCGCACTTTCTCTGCCGAGCGATGCCGGCACAGTGTGCTCAGATGTTAAGCGAGCTATTGGGCGAATAGGCTGTTTAACGGATTCCATCGAACCTATAATCCAGCATCCGTCTCTAGCCCCAATGCGCACGGCAGCGATGCATAAATCCGTCGAACAAAGCCATTCCGCCGCCGATAAGCCGCTTGGTTTTCAGCCCTTTAGAGCCGAACTAATCGATGCGCTGGCTACTGTACTCAAAGGCAGTTGGGGCAGTAGCTGCTGGTGCATGTATCCACGGCTCTCGGACAAACAGATCCGGGCACTGCCGGGCGAAGGTTCAGCCGGAGCCCGTAAGCGCCAAGCTATGTTGAAGCTGGCAAACCGCAAGTGGGCCCCTGGTCTCGTCGCATTTCAAGGCGAGGAACCCATAGGCTGGATAGCGGTGGCACCAAGGGCGGAATATGGCCGAATCACCCACTCAAGAGCGACGCCGCCCGTGGACAACACTGGCGTGTGGGTAATCCCCTGTATCACGGTGCGCAAAACGGCCCGGGGTCAAGGCGCCGCCGTCGCGCTGATCCGGGCGGCGGTGGATTACGCCAAGCGCCATGGCGCTCCTTGCGTGGAAGCCTATCCACGTGCGGGTAATGAGCGGACTCAGGCGGACAATGTGTATTTCGGTACCGAAGCACTCTTCGCCAAGGCGGGATTTCACCTCGTGCGCCCGCCACTGGAGGGACTGCCGCGTAACTGGTTGAAACGGGTCACGATGCGCTCGAACTAAAACGTTAGCGCACCCAACCAGTACGCTCCCATCGCACTTGGCCGCCGCTATAGCTGAAGGGCACCCACAAGGCGCGGCCATATACAAGGCGTCGTGTTTGATCGTTCCCCAGCTGCGGCTGTCCGCGCTATTACCGCGGTTGTCGCCGAGCACGAAATAGTGCCCGCGCGGCAGCCGCCAAATAGCATCCTTCCTGAGCACCACCCTAAACCCCAGCGACATGCTGTGGGAACTGGCGGAAAAAGGCTGCAAACCGGGCAACAACGCAACTATGCCTAGCATGTTAAGGAGCGAACCCATAGCAGGAATTAGTTGAGCGGCGTCACTACGACGATGCGTACCGCATCCAAATCGAGCCGCAGTCCGTCCAATGCCGCCAATACCTCCGCTTTATCCTCCCGCAAGTGAGCGATCTCTTCAGAGCCCACGGCGGGATTGACCGCCGCTAACGCCTGTAACCGGGCGATTTCCTCGTCGTAAACCGCCCGCGCACTGCCAATGGCGGCTTCCTTTAGCCGCGTGCAACGGGGCGCCGCCAATGCTTCGGCCCGCTCCACCAGGCCGTTGATCCGAGCCCTCGCATGTTTGACCAACTCATGGGCATTGCGGGCCGGCACACTGCGAATGATCTGGGCCAAGCCTGTCTCACTCAAAGCACTAGAGAAGTCCCGGCCTTTTTCATCGCACACAAAGCGTAACGCTGCGGCCTCAAAGAACCGCTGAACCCGCAGCGCCCGGCGCGCCGGACAATGAGCGGCGAAGCGAGCTTCGATCAACAAGGTACCCGGCGGCAACCCCTTGAGCGCCGCCGTCGCGAACGCCGTGTTGCCAGCCCCGCTATCGATAAGACCATCCATGGCCCCCTGCACCAAGGGATGCTCCCAGGTAAGAAAATGAAAATCTTCTCTCTGCAAGGCCTCAGTGCGGCTGAAGGTGCCCGTCATACCGTCTTCGGGCAACCCGGGCAACGAATGATTCAGCATGTGCTCGCCCGGTTTCAAAATCACACTATTGGCGTCATTGTGCTCCTGCTCCACCCCGAAGTGATTCATGAGTTGTTCCAAATGCCCTGCCAGTTCCGGCGCTTTCTGCTCATCCAAGATTTCACCGATCACCTCATCAGCCTTCGCGGAACGGCATGAATTCATTTCTATGAGCCGATCCCGACCAGCGCTAAGAGCAGCATTGAGCACATTTTTTCGGGCGGCGGTCTCGGCCAACAAGGTCTCAAAGGCTTGCTCCCCATGGCCATCTGCCGCTAAGCATTCATCCAGTCTATCGGCGAACTCTTCCATCATGCGCTCGCCGATGGCACACGGGTGTTCGAACGCATCCAGACCTTGGTGATACCAGCGCAGCAAACGCGCTGCCGCGCTGCCCTGGGCCACGGGCACATGAATGCGCACGTCCCGGATCTGACCGATGCGGTCCAGCCGCCCAATACGTTGCTCCAAGACTGCCGGCGAGCGGGGCAGATCGAACAGCACCAAATCGTGGGAGAACTGAAAATTGCGTCCCTCGCTGCCTATCTCCGAACACACCAACACTTGGGCGCCCCCTTCGGACTCGGCGAAATACGCCGCCGCCCTATCTCTTGCTACCAGATCGGCCCCGGCATGGAACAACGCGCTACGCACTCCTAAGCGCAAACGCAGGTGCTCATCCAACTCACGGGCACACTGATCGCGCCTGCAGATGAGCAGGATCTTACGCTCACGGTGCGCCGCCAAAAAATCAGCCAACCAGGACACGCGGGGGTCGCGCGACAACCAATCCGGCCCCAGCCACACTTCCGGCGTCAATTGTTGCTCGATGGGTGTGCCGGACGCCGGCAGCGCCTCGCCTCTTATCTGATCATAGGTTGTCCGATTATGCACGGTGTGATCATGCGTAAACTGAGCGTAAGCGGGCAGCTCGTGGACCATCAGCACACGGGCCGGAAATCCGCCCACGGTGGCGCGGGTATTGCGAAACAGCACCCGGCCGGTACCGTGCCGATCCAACAATTGCGCCGCCAAGCTAGATGCCGCGACACGAAGCGCCTCACCATCGGCTTGCGCCGCCAGCGCATCCACCGCGTCATCGCCCAGCAGCTCAGCGGCCTGAGCGCGCGCAGCCGTATCCAGCTCACTGCTGTGCGTAAGACGCAAGAGGCGATCGACCAGAGCGCTTAACGGCTTGTAGCTCTGTTCGGCTTGAACAAACGCCTCCAAGTCGTAATAACGTTGCGGATCGAGCAAGCGCAAGCGGGCGAAGTGCGCCTCCACTCCGAGTTGTTCAGGTGTCGCGGTCAAGAGCAGCACCGAGGGTACCGCTGCCGCCAACTGCTCTAGCGCCACATACGCCTCGCTGGCGGCATCGGGCCGCCAACGCAGATGATGCGCTTCATCTACCACCAAAGTATCCCAACCGGCCGCCAACGCTTGCTCCAGCCGGGCCTCGTTACCGCACAGCAATGACAGCGGCGTCAATACCAACTGCGCTGCTTCAAAAGGATTAGCGCTACCGGAAGTCTCCAAAGCGGTACACCGTTCCCCGTCGATGATGGTGAAATGCAATGAGAAGCGCCGCAGCATCTCCACCAGCCATTGGTGGATCAGCGCATCCGGTAACAACACCAATACACGGCGGGCCTGACCCATCAGGACTTGCTGATGCACGATAAGGCCCGCCTCGACGGTCTTACCTAAACCCACTTCATCGGCCAGCAATACCCTAGGTGCGTGCCGCCTGGCCACCTCATGGGCAATGTAGAGCTGGTGGGGCAGCAACCGCACCCGTGGCCCTAACAAACCGTAAACGCCACTGGCCCGGTGCCGGTGGCGGTATGACAGAGTAGCGGCACGCAGATCGAAGAGGACGTTGCGATCGATTTGCCCGGCGAACAGCCGATCCACCGGCCCTAAAAAACGTACGGCGCAATCCAGTTCCAACTCGGGGATGAGCACCGTAGCGCCATCCTCACCGGTACCGTGATAGAACATGAGGCCAGCGCGCTCTTCACAGTGGGAAATCGAGAAACGCAGCCCATCAATGGTCTCCGCCCTGTCGCCCACGGCGTAGCGCACCCGGCCTAGGGGCGCGTTGTCTACCGCATAGGTGCGCCGCTCGGCCGCCGCCGGAAAACTAACCTCCACGTGCCGGCCCTCGACTTGCGACAACCACGCCCAAACCGAGTTCCGTTTCAGTCGCGCTCACCCAGCGTTGTCCGGACACGAAGTGCGTATCGTTCATCGAGTATGTATCAAACCACTAGTACAAGCGGGCGCAACCATACCCGAGTTGAGGGCGGTAACGCAGCAGTTCGGAAAAAAGTCTGCCGATCAGTGCTTAAAATAGCTCATTCGGCATGCATTCAAAGCAGAGAAAATGGCGGCTATAGTACTTATTCACGGCGCCTATCAAGGCGGTTGGATCTGGCGTCCCACGGCACGTTTGCTGCGCCGGCAAGGCTACGATGTATACGCGCCCACCCTGGACGGCTGCGCCGAGCGGGCCCATCAATTAAGGCCCGGCATCACCAATCATTCCCACGCCGAAGAACTCGCCTCATTGCTCGAATTCGAGGATCTACGCGACGTCACCCTGGTCGGCACCAGCACCGGCGGCATGGTCCTCACCCGGTTGGCGGAACTGACCCGGGAGCGGATCGCCCGTTTGGTTTTGGCCGACGCTCTAGCGTTGATGAACGACGAGCGGCTGGCCGACATCGTGACCCGGCACAACCCGGTCACCAACGAGGTGGGTACCGGACCTACACGCGATGATGCCCGCGATCGCCTGTTCGCCGAACTGGACGAAAAAACCCGTGACTGGGCGTTGGAACGCTATACCTTGCATCCCATCGCCGTGATGCACAGCGCGGTACAACTCGATTCATTCTGGGAGCAATCATGGCAGGCCCGCGTCATCTGGTGTAAGCACAGCGCCAATCCGCCGCGGGCCCATCAAGAACGAGCGGCGCGCAAATTAAATGCCGACTGGCACGAGTTGGACAGCGGCCACTATCCGATGCTGCAAACGCCCGCGGCGTTAGCTAAACTAATTTCTAACTGAGCGGCCCCACGGCCGGCGTCACTCCCCCCGGTGGCTGCATGCGGTAAGCGCCCCCGGTGCAATGTGCTGAAAGTGCAATACGTTGCCTGCGTTATCGCCTTCGGTTGTTTTCTCTTCGGCCAAGACGACGTGGCGATTTACGATGGATCGTGGAGCGAGTGGGGCGCACGGCGCGATACGCTGGTGGCAACAGGCACTTAGCCGGTCATATGGGCGCCTCTAAAAATAGTCATTGTTTCGTGAGTGCAAGGAAGCACCGCGCGCAGAACCGCAGTGTATAGGTCATACATGAGGATTCGAGCACGGCGCTGACGCCGCAATCGCGGAAAAAGTGCATTTTTAGAGGTGCCCATACGTTGGTTTTCAAAGGAACCTCGCAACAATACACTGGACGATAAGCAGGCGGGACGGAGGCCGATTCTGATGACCACCGGCAGCCAGGATGCTGTCGCCCAAGCTAGAGGACCAAGGCTAGAGGGATGTATTCACGCGCTGTCATCAGCCTATCTAAAGCCCCTCTACCTACGCAGCCCCGAGCGGGCGCCCATAGCTAAGCGTTACAACGATTACTATTCCTATAATGATGGACTTTGGTTTATTATCGAGCAATCGAGTAACTGCCCACCGCCGTCACCATCAAGGACTAAAGCGCAGCGCGTTCAGGAGGTTTGGACATGACGAGGATCTCTACACTTCACCCGCAACGCCCGGGGGGCCCTGCGGTCACGCTCGTTACAATGCCGTTTGCGGAATTGGCGACGCCGTCGGTCGCTATTGGCATCCTCAAAGCCGCGCTCGACCAAGACGGGATCAGGACAGAAGCGGTCGAAGGGCAAATCTTGTTCTCCGAGCGCATTGGCCCCGGCGCGTACAGCTCGATGAAAGGCGGCCTCACGCTCTTGGTTGGCGATTGGTTGTTCTCCAAGGTTGCGTTTCCGGAATTCTGCCCTGATGACAGCGTGTACCTGGAACATGTTGGCGCAACATTGCGCCCCAACGATCCGCAACGCCTGAGCGAAGATCTATACGCGATGCGCGCGGAGGCAGCCGCTTTTGTCGATGATCTCGCGCAGCGCATCGTGGGCGGCCAACCGGACATTGTAGCGTGCACCTCGGTATTCCAGCAGCACTGTGCGTCCCTCGCGCTGCTGCGGCGGGTGAAAGAGCTGTCGCCACCGGTATTGACCATGATCGGTGGCTCGAACTGCGAGTCCGAAATGGGTAAGGCGGCACTAGTCAACTTCGAATGGCTCGATGTGGTGGTCTCGGGCGACGCAGACGAATTGATTGCCCCCCTATGCCGCTCTTTGTTCGACTATGGGCCAGACCTACCGGCCGAGGATTTACCGCTAGGGGTTTTTGCACACGATCACCGGCGGCGCTGGCGGGCTGGCGAAGCTCTGCCGGTTACGCGCCGGGTACTGCGCGAAATGGACCTTTCGCCAGTGCCCGACTATGACGCCTACTTCGATACCTTGCGCGCCTCACCGGCGAATTCGGTCATATTCCCCGGGCTGCCGATCGAGACCTCGCGCGGGTGTTGGTGGGGCCAGAAAACCCATTGCACGTTCTGTGGAATTGAGACCGGCAGCATGAAGTTTCGGTCCAAGTCAGCCGATCGAGTCATGAGCGAGTTGGACCAATTAGTCAGCCGGTATCATGTGCCTCGGATCAAAACAGTTGATCTGATACTTGACGTGAACTACTTCAAGGACCTGATCCCGCGCCTCGCAAAAGAGGCGCACGGGTACAAGATCTTTTACGAAGTCAAGGCCAACCTCTCCCGCGAGCGTATGCAAGCGCTGCGTGATGCCGGAGTGCTGTGGGTGCAACCCGGTATCGAGTCGCTGCACGACGAGGCACTTGCCCGGATCCGCAAAGGCACCACTGCTGCAATCAATGTCCAATCGCTCAAATGGGCTCGAGAGCAAGGCATCTGGGTGATCTGGAGCATCCTCACCGAGGTGCCCGGCGAACGCGTCCAGTGGTACAAAGAGATGGCTCAGTTGGCCCGGTTGCTGACCCACCTGCAACCGCCCATGCCTTGGAATGCTATCGCCTATCACCGTTTCAGCCCGTATCACAGCGCACCCGAGAGCTTTGGGCTCGAGTTAACGGCGGCGTGGATGTACTACTTCATCTATCCTCTTGACGTAGATGCGATGCAAGATTTGGCTTACGAGTTTCAGGACGTTAGCGGCTTGGAACTACCCGCCGGCACGCCGCCCCCTGTTAAACCCTTTGTTCTCGATCGGGACCTACCGGACGAGGCGATTGATCTGCTCGATGCCATATCGCAGTGGAGAGCGCATTTCTTCTCGTCAACACCGTCCGTCATGACGCTGGAAGACCGCGGGGATTGCGCCACCATTCGTGACACCAGGCCATGCGCTCCCGCGAACATTATCGAATTGACGGGAAACGCTTATCGCGTCTATCGAAGTTGCGAGGGAGCCCGAACACGTAAAGCAATATTGCGAGATCTCGCCTCAGTGTCGGTTGGTGAAAAAGAACTGGATGAGATACTCGATGATCTGGTGGAAAGAAAGTTGCTGGCAGCACTAAGCGGGCGATACATCGCATTAGCCATCTGCGGCGAACCCCGTGCTCTCCCCGACAACCGAGAGTACCCTGAAGGAACCGTGGTAGCTCAATACGATGAAATCATCACCGCCAGTAGTCTGGCGGACACAACTGCCGTCGCATAATCCATTTGAAGCGCGCCGGATGACTTAACCGCCAGGTGTTGATCTGGCCGCTTTCAATGACCCGGGTTGGCACGGATTTTGGCTTTCCGCCGCGCACGATCGGCAATGTCGATGGAATGCGGTCTTCAGAGGCTACATCCATCTTTCGCTCAACGTAGACCGCGGCGGCTTGCCCTTTGGCATTGGAACCATCCGCCGCATCCACCATGCCAAAACCCATTACATTGGGCAAAGCGGACAAGCGTTGTTCGTGTTCATCCAACGCGTTTTGGCAATTGGATCCATCAGAAGAAAGTCGCTGGCAGCATTAGGCGATCGATAACATCGCGCGATCGATACATCACGTTAGTCATCTGCGGTGAACCCCGTCCCCTC
>WLWE01000970.1_pt1 | contig 23102 bp, 30 predicted proteins | sample 6718301 | NCBI WGS metagenome assembly WLWE01 (sample SAMN12718691, study PRJNA515312) | sponge metagenome | isolation source: marine sponge | host: Mycale hentscheli | place: New Zealand: South Island, Marlborough, Capsize Point | collected 2003-05-01 | reverse complement strand
AAGCCTTGTTTAAATAAAACCCGCCCTCACCCGTTCTGGGATCATAAGAGCCGCGTGCACTGAAACCTCCCGGAGACTCATACCGGCCCTCAATCGGCCCCCGCTCAATGCCGTCCGTGCCAAATTTTATGTTTTCGTCACCGAACTCAACTTCGCCACTGAGGTAATTCAACGGAACACCCGCTGTGAACCTATGGCCGTCCGGACCCACAACCGTTGCGCCAAACTTACCACTACCGCCGCTTTGACTAACCGTGAAACCGTCCCTCGGGCTCTCACGGCCAAAAGAACCCTCAGCAAACATCTCTGGTTTAACACTAAAACCGGCTAAACCCGGAATCCCCACCGAAAAACCACGGTCCGTGGGCCGAGGAGCGCCAGCACCTAAATCTACACGGCTACCACCCCCTTCGATCACTTTGTCAATTTCCGAGTCTTGTAATCGGTATCGGTCCATTAGACAAAAACCCTTAATAATACGCACGCACCTTAACAGATGTTGCGTCATCTTCCCAGTCGTCCACCGGCAACTGAATAAAGTTACCCTGACGATACCGCATTAAAGCCTGCGTCATACTATCAACCAAATCATCATACTCCCCATTGGGAAATGCCGCTACCTCCTCAATCATCTCATCCGCCCAAGTCTCGTCCGGGACCCAAACCATACCCGCCTCAAACAACGGACTTACACTGTGTACTCGCGAAACCTTGTCATTACCCCTGCTAGGCGTGAAATTTACTACCGGAATGCCCATGTTCCGCAACTCCTGCGTCAACGGCAATCCACTCGCCTTAGCCTCAATTATAACCGTGTCCGGCTCCCAAAACCTATACAAATCTAAAGCCTCTTTTTTTAAATCCGGAAAATCCCAACGGCCCTTCTTACTGTCTAACAATATTAAATTGGGACCACTCCCACCCTCATTCGGATAAAATACACCCCACGTCGTTATCGCACTGTAATCCGAAGTCTCACGCTTACTGAAAGCCGTGTCGTAACTCTGTATGACATACTCTAACTGAGGGACCCGGTCCTTATCCCAACGCTTCCACCACTCCCGAGGAATGATCGCATTCTCCTCACCCGTCGGATTCTGCTGATACTGAGCATTCCACTTGCTCGGAGGTATTGATGCGCGGACCGCGGTTAAATCTTCTAAACTCCAATACTCCGGCCAACACGGAGAACCATCCTCAAATATCGCCGGTAACTCAACAATCTCCCACTGGTCCGCTAAAGGGTCCTTCGCCATCGCACGAACTAATTGACCCGTCATGTCCTTCTCAGACCAACGCGTCTGAACCAAAACTATGCTGCCACCCGGCTGTAAACGCTGACGAGGTCCGCCCGTATACCACTCCCAAGCATCCTCAAAACCAGCGTTCGACATAGCCGTCTGCTCTGAATGCGGATCGTCAATAATTACTAAATCACCACCGCGACCAGCCAAGTTCGAACCCACACCAACAGCATAATACATCCCGCCAGATGACGTGTCCCAACGACCAGACGCCTTGCTGTCCGACGCTAACTTAACCTTCGGGAAAATCTCCTTGTACTCATCACTCTCAATCAAATTCTTCGTCTTACGTCCAAAATTTACAGCCAACTCCGTCGTGTGCGTCGCCTGAATGATCTTCATTCGCGGACTGCGGCCCATCATCCACGCCGGAAACAAAAATGACGCAAACTCACTCTTCGTGTGCCGCGGAGCCATGTTAATAATTAAACGCTTTAAATCACCGCTCGCTACTCGCTCCAACTTCTCCGCTATAATCTTATGATGACGGCCAGCAATAAACTCAGGCCAAACCGTCTTCACAAAACTTAAAAAATTATCTCGACAAGCTTCATTCTGCTCAAGCTGCGCGAGCCTTAGACGAAGCTTCAATTCTTTCTCATCTAAGGCCGCGGACCGCGGTGCTTTCATAGGGGCCCCCAAAGTTATTTATATGCGATTAGTACCTTATAATAGTACACCATATCATTTTTTATGGGAATATTTGTGAGAAACATGGCCCTAGCACCCGCTTGGCGGCCCGGGGGGCCGCGCGCCGTGGGCGGGCGCCCATGTCCCGGGATGCTGGCGGATTGACCCGATAGCCCGGGGCCCCGGGGGGAACATCGGGCAGGGCAGATCGGGCAGGGGGATGACGGCCGGGGGAACATCGGGCAGGGCAGATCGGGCAGGGGGATGACGGCCGGGGGAACATCGGGCAGGGCCGACGTCGACGCGCTGCGGACGTCAAAATGGTGCGGGCCGTGGTCAAAAGGGTGCGCTCTGGTCGAGCTGGCGAACGATTGCCGGGCAATCACACGCTGATATTGACCAGAGAGCACAAAAAAACCCCGCCGGGCGATCCACCCGGCGGGGTTTCGACGTCGGCAGCGCGTCGCCTAGTCGTCGTCGGCGGGTTCCCATTCCACCGGATGGCGCTGATCGCGCCGCCTTTGGATATCGCTTAATTCCTGCGTGATATCTACCTCAAGTCGCTCAAGTCCGCGCTCGAGATGGCGCACTATATGCTCGACGCGATGCACGGCGACGCTGTCCCCGTCCATATTGGTGCGTCCGTGAATTATATCGAGAAGATCGGAGATATCCTTAGCGCGCATGGCGATATGCGCGCCGTCTTCAAGTGTGCAAAGAAATTGCATTGCCTTAGTTTCCCTGATTACGGCCCGGGCGGAATGCCCGGGCCTGCCGATGTTATAGCCGAATAACAGGCGCGCCGTCAATCGGCCCCGATATCCCCGGCGACGTGGTGGCGTAGGATCGTGCCCGGCGGTAACCGGCGCGCAAACTTTCGCACGGCCTGGGCGTCGCTTTCATCCTGCCCGGCCCGGGCGGTCGCATCCCAATGGATGCGGCAATGGCCAGCATCGGCATAGCAACCGCCCGGATCATCCGAGCCAGCGGCAGCGGCTAGCTTGCCCGATCCGTGAGCCGTGAACCCTATAACAAAATCACGGCCTAGGCGGGCGCATAGCGGCTCACCATTGCCGCAATCGGAACAGCTAAAAGCCTTAGCTATTTCTGCCGGGCAACGCACAACCGGAACGCCAGCCGGAGTGAGGGCATTGCGGCCGCTATCGCCCCAAGCCTCCGGGCTCATTACCGTGACAGCCGGAACGCCAGCCGCGTGCGCAGCATCGGCAGCGGCTAACGTGTCCGCGCTGTAGTTGATAACAGTTCGACCGGCGCGCAATTCGCCCGCCCATTCGGTAAATGGGAAATGGCTATAAGTGAACGCCGTACCGCGCCGCGGTACAGCATCCAGGATCGCGGCTAAGTAATCAGTGTCAACGGCCCCCGCGCCTTGGCCTGTTGGATTAAGCGCGCACGTTGCCGGGCAGGTTCCGAAACGGTTCCCGGCCCCGGCGCGGTATGTTACGGCGCACCCTGCGGTTTTTCTTGAGCGGCTAACGGCTACAGTTTTGAGCATGTTCGAACTCCCCTGGCGCGGCTGAATTGCGGCGCTATCTAACTTTATAGAATATTATGCGATAACCCGCAAGAGAATAATAAACCGGCAGGGGCGGGCCGTGAGGCCGTATGCGATAGGGGCGGGCAACGGGGGCCGGGCAGGGGCCGGGATAGCGCGCCCCGGCGCGGCGCAGCGGCGGCCCGGTACGTTTGAGGCGCGGCCCGCGGTACAGGGGCCGGCTTGGTTAACTCTTAAACAAAAACGCCCGCCAAGCACGGGGCCGGGCGGGCGTATGGTGAGGCGCTGCGCAGCGCTTAGGCGATCAGTGTTAGATTGTTAGCACCCTGGCGTATCGCCACGACGGCATCAGCTCGGCTGATGCGACGATGCGAACGCGAGCCGCGACCCATGCCCTGATCGGCAAGCTTGTCACATAAATCGTCGATCGTGTCGCGCGATCCAATGATGATCGAGCTGCAAGACAACACGTCGTGAGCGTACTGCATCAGGTCGCTTCGACCCGCGAAAGAGGCGACGGTATCGCGGGTCCGTCCACCCGCTTCGGTGGTTAGAATGTAGATGTCCCGCATGTTACCACGCCCCCAAGCGTTCCAGCGCGACGCGGTCGCGATCCAGACCGCGGGCGTCTTTACCCTCGAGCGCCTTGTCAATGGCGTTGAAAATTGCGAGCTGTCGAGCGCTGAACATAGCTATCGCTCCGACTGAACACTTATGCGGATTCGAGTGCAGGGCCATCGCCTGCCACGCCGCTTCTCCGTCGGTTCCAGATTTGGGACAGGATTTTTTCAGCCTACCCTGGTGCTCGCCTCGACTTACCGATGCCTCTTCTAACGCAGCGATGCAGATTTCCCTTAATTGTTTGCTGTCCATAACTTATCTCCCTGTGTCAGCCGTTCAAAAGCGAACGGCCTATGCGAGTTATCGCATAGACCGTCCGTTCCGGTCAAGTAATTTTTTAGAAAATTAGGCGGCTACCTTATCCAGCAACGCGCCGGCCTTGCGCTCGACCAAAATGCGATCGTCCTGGTGCGGAACGTCACGCGCAATGGCGGTTATCGCCTGCGCAGCGTCCCAAACGGTTTCGACCGGGCGTCCCTCCTCTTCAAGGTGCCGGGCGTTAGCGGCCCGCGCCATGCGTGCGGACAATCCTGCGCGCTTCGTTAGAAACGCCAACCGGCTATCGTCATCATGTGCGACCTTGGCCGCCTTGGCTGCCTGGACGCCCTCAATGAATGTGGACGTTTCGCCATGCGCAAAGCTGCGCAGCGCTGGCGCGGCCTCATGAGCGAACCGGTCCGGCGCGAACTTGGTGTGCCGGATTTTAATCTCTGAGAAGTTTTCGACGCCCCAAAGGCACCGGTTCATGCAAACGCCGCGCAAATACATCGCGGCGATACCCGCCGTTTTGCTACCGGTTTCGCTGTTCCAAGCATAGAACCCACGAAACATTAAATCCGGTTCACCGTTGGGCAACGTACCGACCTCAATCGGGTTGCGATCATCAACAAGGAAAGCAAAAACGTCTCGGTCGCTGGCAAACAACGTTGTAGTCTCCAACGTAACCGGCACGTCGGGGTCATAAACGGCCATGCCGTCGCGGCTGCCGGTCATCATGCCGGGCACCTTCCAGCGCCCGCCGCTATCGTCAACCAACTGCTTGATTGGCTCGAGAATTTCCCAATCAAAAATCCGGCCATAATCAGGGCCGGTTGCGGCCCGCAGCTCGCCGCCCTCCGTTTGGCTGCCGTACACCTTAACGAGTTCGCGGTTGCGGTTATAACGCAGTCCCCATTGGATGCAGTCCGCGGCCAGTGGTGCGGGCAGGTCCCGCAAATATCCAGCGGGAGCGCCGGACAGCGACGCGAGCTGACCGAATGACCAATTCGTCGGGGCGTTCTGATGCTCGCCATTAGCGTCGTCACGGTATTCGATGATGATTTCGCCTGCCGTCGGGCTGCCTTCGTCAACGTCGCCCAAGACGTTCATCTTGTGAGTGTCGACAATGCGGCTAGTCATGCGGCCCGCGTCGACCTTCTTAAACGCCAGCATATCGTCCAGCGACAGAAACTTCTGATCGTCCGGGCGGCTGAACCACTGGCTCGATACCTGAGCGTTGCCAATGCCGTGCTGGAACGCGTTCGTAACGTAAGTCATGATATTCTCCCTGTGTCAGCCGTTCAAAACAAACGGCCTATGCGGGTTCTCGCATAGGCCGTTCTGGTAGTCAACATGTTTTTTTAAAAAATTATCGTCGGCGTCGGGGCCTGCGCCTCTGCTGCACCATCCGCTCCGCACGCTCCATTGTTTCTGCGCCGTATATCAGCCGTGAAATCCAATTGAACAGGAAAAACATTATTGATTCTCCATGGACGCAATGGCCAAATCGCGGGCTAAATCCCGCATTTTGGAAACCGCCTCAAACATTTGATGCGCAATTTCCATATCGTGCGCCCGGCTTAAATGTGGGGAATGTTTGCTTTGGTAGTTCCTGCCGTGAAACGGGGTTCCTACCACGTAGCGAAGTGCCGTCTCCATTTCTTCGGCAGCGTTAGAAATTAGCGCGCTGGACGCAGCGAAATCTTTCGCGTCGTTCCCATTCAGGTGCGGTCTCGCACAGATAGTCATGTCGTATCTCCCTTGGTTATGACGAAACAGTCATACGCGACTATATGGGAGCAATCAACCCTAAAATCATATCCCAATCAATTTCTTCTGAACCCAGGTAGAGCGGCTCAACCGCCATGCCCTCTAATTTCAGGTCAGAGGCTTTCGATCCCGGATACAAACGCACTTCCTGGGGCTTGGTTTTCGTCGCGACTTTCAGCACCAAAACCCAGACGCTGGCCTTTAACTTCGCATGTCGGTGGAGCCACGCGACCTGATGGGGCCGTAAATCGACTGCGCGGCCCGCTGTGGCCTTTAGTTCGACAAAATGGAACTTACCCTGCTCGTCGCATAGCATGACGTCTGGGACGCCCGGCAGCGCCCAAGACTCAAGACGGGTCGCCGTCAAGTTCCGGTTCGTCGTCGCCATCCCCGCTTTCATCGTCCTCCAGAACCCGCTTTCCCTGTTCGCTGCCGTCGTCGGTATCGCTCGTTCTTTCGGGAGTAATGTCGATAGTGATTTCGCCATTAGACTGTTTTAACTCCTCTAACGCCTTCATGACCTCGTCCTTCGACATACTGTCGATGCTGCCATGACGGATTTCAGATTTGGAAACATAAATATCCCCCTGCGCCTGCCCTCGTCGGTACTCGGCCTGAACGGCAGCAGAGTATGCCCCGTTCTGCAAAGCCACGTCCCTGATCTTTTGAAGGTCACGCAGATGGCGCTGGTACGTCACTCCATATTTCTCGTCCAGCTCTTGGCGATATGCTTGGATCGCAGCGCAGACGTGCGGGCTATGATCCGGGTTTGTCAGCTCATATGCACGGGTGTGTGCAGAGCCTGCCGTATACCCCGCGTTAATGGCGGCCTCGCGCAGTGTGATCTGGCCATCCTTTGCGACCAGCTCTTTTACAAACAATTCCTGCCTTCGGGTCAGCGGAGTGTTTACCGATACGCCCGGACGCCCAACCTCGCCCTGCCCAATCTTTTGTTTGTTCTTACCGCGCCACGTGATCTTGTCGGACCGTGCAGTCATTCGTATCCCCTTCTGTCGTATGCGATTGTACCCATAATTCGCCTTTATATACAATCCATTTCTGAAATCATTTTTTTTTTAAAAACCATTTACCCCCCCATTGAGGCAATTCTGCAAGTTACATAAACCCCGGTTCCGGCACTTTTTCAAAACAGACTTTGTGTGTCTACTTAACCCTATATATATAAAGGCTTTTTAGCCAAAAGTTACACGGTTACACCGGTTACGGCTATTTTGACCAAATATTTTATTTTTATTTCTGGAGAATAAATCACTATATAGGCCGAAAAAAGAAACCCCGGACCGTGAGCCGCGACCCGTGAGCCGCGATCCCCGATCCGGGGTTAGTGTTATAGTGCCCAATACCCGTAGACGCATCGCGCTTCGTTTCTGGAGCAATCGACGGTGTCGTTAATAACACCGTCGATGACTGCGACGTAGTGTTTAGATACTGCGCAGATGATACGTCCACCCGGCAGCTCCTCCGCTTTCAGGTGGACTTGGCACCCGCTGCCGATTTGCATCGTGGGCGTCCACCGGAATCCCAGTTCACGCATGTATTCGCGGAACCATTTTTGTTTAACGCTGATACCGTTGCGAGCGGAACGTCGCTGAGATATCCGTGCAACGGAGCGTTTTTTTTGCGATGCGTTGCCTTCGGCCAGTCGGTCGTAGACTTCCTGGTAAGGCAGGTCTGCGACGATGGCGATGGCTCGGCAGACGCAGTCGCCTGCGTTGCCTTTGTATCCGGCAGCCGCGCGGCCGCCGTCATTAAATTCGAAGTTCATCGAATTTCTCCCTGATTTAATTGTCCAAAAACAATCAAGCGCACCGCGCCCGATATAAGGATTATACCAGAAAGTCGCATACGGGTCAAATACTAAATTTTAGGGAATTAGGAAAGCAACGTCTTTCATGGAATTTGCCACAGCTTCCGCCAGCAAACATGGAACTGCATTTCCGACTTGTGAGTAGATTGCGGAACTTGGTCCGCAAAAATGGAAATTGTCAGGAAAGCTATGCAGAACTTTTGCCTCGTTTAATGTTAGCCTACGCAAAAAACTCGGTGCAGATTTCCGATCATACGGCTCACCGCCATCCATAAGGTGAGCGTGGTAGTTCTCAACCCAACTGTCACCACTCCCATAGTATTGTTCTTCATCAATGATTGGTGTCTTATTTCCGCCCATAGATGCAAGCAGTGTTGCGCAAGGCTTACTCGGGTTCAAAGGACGTCCTAAGCCATTAAAAATCATGCCCGCATAAGGGCTTCTTCTCAATACGGGATTGGCGGCAAGGGTCACTGCTGCATTGCAGGTTCGAGGATTCATTTCTGTATCTTGTGGCCCGAGGCCGCCCAACGCCTCCTTTGTCGAAACCTCATCGACAACGTAAGGGCGAGAGGCCCGATCTAAGCTAAATTGCCTCCCGTCGCGAACACCAACAAAGAACATTCTCTCTCGCGCCTGCGGGACACCAAAATCTTTTGAGTTCAGTATGCCAAGATCACATTTGTAGCCCAATTGCTCTGCATAAAGAAACAATTCTTGACGCAACTGCGAGAATTTGGAGTTCTTTGCCAAACCTTTTACATTTTCCATCACAAAAAAGCGTGGCTTGACGATCTCAACAACTTCCATGAACACGTTTACGAGCTTGCTGCGTTCATCGGACAGGTCCATTTTTCCTGCAACCGAAAAACCCTGACACGGTGGTCCACCAAAAACGCAGTCTACGCCTTCAAAGGTTGCTAGGTTATCCAGCTCAAGATAGATATCGTTATGCACGATGTGGTGGCCAAAATTCTCCCGATATGTATCTGCTGCGTGTTTGTTGATTTCATTTGCGTAAACGATTTCAAACCCGCTTGCGCGAAACCCAACGTCCATGCCTCCCGCGCCGGAAAACAACGAAATAGCTGTCGGTTTACTCGTCGGCGCTGACATTGAGGGCTACTCACTTGTCCACATCTAGTATTTATCAAGTAAAATTACACAGCGCCTGGGCTGCGTCAAACGGAAAGCAGGCCCACAGGGCAATGCCTATAATAGGCGCGTTAAAACTTAAAACTCCTAGGACAGCTAGGACACCTAGGACACCCCCTTGCTGACTGGGCGTTTGCGCCGTCCTAGCAAAAAGGCCTGTCCTAGGACGAGAAGGCAGCAGGGCATGTCACCGGCGGAAAGTCTCCCACTGGAAAGACGTTCGCGAAACTCCCTCAAAAACAACCGTGACAACCGTGCAACCGTGACAACCGTGCCCCCGCAACGATCACAGCGGCACGGATGGGTCACGTTTGTCACCGTCGGAAAGTCTCCCACCGTTTTGTCACCAGTAATATTGGTCCCGTTTTCGAGCGATCTCTTTAGCTTTTGGACTGTCCCCCTCCCAAGGCTTACGGGTAAGCTCCTCCACGTTTGGACGTAAAGTCTTTGGTTTTTGCACGCCGACCAGCCTTTTGGGTTTTACCGAGAGCTCAATCCGGTCTTTTGCGCTGTCTGCCATTTCTTTGACGCCCTCCGCAAATTTGAGTTCACGTTGCGCCAAAAGTTCTTTTGACCGGTTGTATGTCGCGTGGGCGTCGGTCTTTAATTTGTCATCCCGTTTCATTTTCTTCCAAGCGAAGGCCGCCGTGGTGTGATCGTAGAGGCCGACGAAAACGCAACAGGCCTCGAACGTACACCCGGATAAGCGCGCTGCGCACATCAACACCTGCCGAGCGTGAACTAATCGTCTGTGTCGAGTGCGGCACATGAAATCGTCTGAACCGGTCACCTCTTCGGTGGCTTGGAGCAAACTTTTGTGCAGCGGTGTTCCGGTTGGAATGGATCGCATTCGGATCAAGCGTTCGCCGTTTTTTTTGTCACTTTTGATCGTCACTGCACAAAGTCCATAATCATCGGGAAAACGGGAAGAAGGGCCTTGGCCGCGGCCCGTGCAACCTCGCGGTGTTCTTTCTGCGTCTCAGGCCCGGACCGCAGCTCACAATAGTGTATCCACGAACGGATGGACCCGGTCATATACAAGCGTGTTTGGGTCAAACCTTCGGGCAGCACGGCCCGCGCAACCTCTTTTGCCAGCCCGCGCTTCAAGGCTTCATCGTATACATTAAAAGTAGAAGTGATGAGGCTGTCTTGCACGTCGCTCCACCATTGGACGAGGCCGTCGTCGTCGGTCTCCAGACTATTTTGTCTGTTTTTAAGGTCTTGGAGCCGCGCTTCCTGCCGGTCGGTGTTTGTCTCGGTGGCCGAGTACCTTTGGCTAAATTCTTGATATTTAAAACTTCCGTGCCGAAGAATTTGTCTTGAAACTGCTCGGTTTGTTTCGACACAAAGGCAAGCATGAGCCATTTCGAAGGGCGACCAATGCTTGTTGCGGATCAAGTAATTTATCAATCCGGGGTTGTTGAGGCCGCTTATCTGAGAGGTCGGATTACTGACCCTTGCGAAGTATGCAATGTCGTCCAGCAGGGTGTTACCTGCGCGATGATTTTGGCGTTGGCTGTAGCTTTCAAGTGTGACTTTCATTATTTTCCTCTGAGTTTTTCAGAATTTTAACCAACATGATTTGAGCGAAGCTTTTTGCGGACATTGATTTGCCCGCTCTTTTTTCAAGCTCCAACATTATGTGGTCCGGTAGCCGCAGGCTCAGGGTTTTGCCCCCGCTCTGCGTTCGATGCAGGAGTGTGCGCACTACCGCGGGAGTGGTTTTCAGCAGCGCGGCAATGTCTTCTGACGCAAAGCCTTCATCGGCCATGATTGCTGCTTTTTTTGTGATGCTCATCGTTCCTCCACATAAAAAATATGACGGCCGATTTTACCAAGGCGTGTCATGTTTGCGGAGCGCGACCATGCTGGTGAGACATAGTCCGCGTGGTAATGCGTGGCTCCCATATTTTCCCAAGGATTTTCCCACGCTTCGCGGACGGCGCGTTGCGCTGCCGCCCAGGCCTTTGCATCTTTGGGGTTTTCGTCTTTGCCGTCCCAGTAAAACGAAAAAGCGTTTTTTTGCTTAATTACGGCGCAGGCATCGTTTGGGAATGCGGAGTGGTCCACACGATTTTCTATTACATGAAGAACCTGACGTTGGCCTTGCGGTGACTCCCCCCGGGCTTCGTAATAGACGGCCAAAGCCAAGCACACAAAGGATATTTCAAGCATCGTCTTCTCCTTCAACTAGTCCGCTACCGCCGCACTCCGGGCATTCCACTACCCGGTCTCGGATATAACCGCCGTGGGTCCACGAAACGACGTGGTCCTCGACGGTCACCCGGCCTGTGCCGTTGCAAACGGGGCATTCAATAAAGTCCCCGGCATGAAACTTTCTCTTCATTACAACGGCTCGTCCGACAACGTGATTTCCAAGTCTTCGCCTTTGTCGGCGTTGGCCCAGGGGGCCTCAAAGCACACGATTTCGTGCGTTCCCCTGCGGGTTTTAATTTTAATTTTCCTCCAATAAACCTTTTCCTTTTCTTGAATTGGACCGACCGTGATGTCGGTGACATCGTGCACACTGATATCCATCAGTTCGCTCCCAGCCAACGTATCAGGGTCGGGAACGCCAGTCCCAAGATCACACCGAGTGATCCCGCACCCAAGAGGGCTGTGGGCAAACCGATTGCTAACTCCCTTTTCCAATTGTATGGATCGGGGGCCGCGGTCTTTGGCACCACCGTTTCGTTACGCGGTTTGCGTTTTTTAGGTCGTGGCGCGCTCCGACCAGTGCGACCCGGATTTGTTTTTTTCTCCATCCAAGTGTTTATTTCCTCCGCATCCCAACGGAGCTGTAGGCGCTTTGCGCCGCCCTGGGCCACGGCCCAGACTTTTTGAGGGGTGGGGAAGCCCGCGTAACGAGCTTTGCGATAAATTGTGCTTTCGCCAAAACCCGTTATTCTGGAGACCTGAGTTATCGACAGCATTTCCGCATCATCCCGCGGCACGGGGTTGTGATAGCTATTGAGCGTGTGTTGCCGAGCCTTTAGTCTGTCGCTTGTCGAGACCATTTTCTACTCCTGTTGTGTTGTGTAGAAGCAACACTATGCGATAACCCGCATAGTGCGTCAACTGTTTTTTACCCGACAAGTATGCGGGTCCAAGCCTCGCGGATTTTTTGGATGTCTGCGTCGCGCTCGTCTTGAGTGCCCATCATCCCGAGTTGAAGCAGTGCGATTTGGCTCTCGACCGCCTCTTCAACAACGAATTTAGCGTCGGACCAGGAGATTTTTTTTGTAATCGAAGTCATTTCGCTTTCCCTTTTTTGTGAGAGAGCGATTATATACGACTATATAAGAGTTATCAACAGGAAAATATAACAATTTAAAAAAGCAGACGCCCCCGGACAGGGAGGAACCGGGGGCGTCGCGGTCAACTGAGGAGAGACACTGCACCGTCTGACCTTACGAGCAGTAAAGGAAAAATAAAGCGCGTTTATGCGTATGTCAAGGGTCTATCGCATACCCGCCACTAATTCTTTATTTTCACGTCCATTTTTTGACTAGGTGTAACGTTCTTATACACCTCAAACATATATCGGAGCTGACCGCTGATGGTACGGCCCTCTTCGCGAGAGATTTTTTTCAATTCGTCGTACACTTCACGGGGTGTCAGAACACTTTTCCAACGTTCGGTATCCATAATTTATCTCCATAAAAAGATTTTGTAAGAATATATGAGAATTTATCCTAATAAGCAAGGGCAATCCCGTTATTCTGCGGTCCCCCAGGAATCTCCGATTTCGACGTCACATCTGGACGGAACCTCCAACGGCACGGCGTTTTCCATGATCTTCGCGACATCGAAAGCTTCTTCTTTTGACCCCACAGACATGGCTATCTCGTCGTGAATTTGGATCATCGGTAGCCTACCGCTCTGGTAGATATCGACCATAGCCTTTTTTGTCATGTCGGCTGCGGACGCTTGGATCAAACGGTTCAGAGCTTTGTATGTAAAGGCCCTTTTTAATCGCGCCGTGGGCCCATGTTCGAGGATCGCGTCCTTATAGGACATAGCCTTGTGCATGGCGAACGAGTCCGGCTCCCAGAGGTCGAAACGGCACTTCCTGCCGAGTATGGACCGGAGCGAACCGGACGACGCCTTTTCGTTAAGACGGTTCATGACGCCGTTCATCAACCCTTTAACGAACGGCACGCGCTCATGATACTGTTTGGTCAGGCTTTTAGCCTCGTCCACGGATACATCCAATTGTTCTGACAGTTTGTTCACGCCCATGCCATACATCATGCCCAGGTTAATGGTTTTAGCCTGTTTCCTGGCGATGTTGGCCATTTCCGCGACCATTGTATGAAAGTCGGTGTCTGGATTATTGGAGTAGGCCTCCACAAACTCCTCTGCCCCGCGCAGCGGCACGCCGCGGGCTTTACCGTAAAGGTGCGCGTAGTGGACCAAGATGCGTGGTTCCTGCTGCGAGAAATCAATGGCCGCCCATTGGTCGCCTTCTTCGGGTAAGAAAAGACTGCGGATCATGGGTCCGAGTTCTGGATCGCGGGCCGGGATTTGTTGCAGGTTGGGGTTGGACATTGAGATGCGCCCCGAGACGGTTCCGCCGTCGTCAGAACGAATTTGGTTAATGTGGCTGTGAATGCGGCCGTCGGCCCGGCAGTGCTTCATGATGGTGTTAATGAACGTGCCGGACGTTTTGTTCAGGTTCCTAGCTTCGACAATAAGCTTCGCGATTGGATGCTCATGCTCTTGCAGAAACTGTTTGGTGAAACTTGGCGCGCCCTTTTCGGTCTTGGGATATCTAATATCCATACCATCAAAAGCTTTGGCCAAGGATTGAGCGGCCCAAATTTCAACGTTGGTTCCGGTAAGCCGTTTAATTTCCCGAAGAACGCTTTTTTCTCGTTTGAGAAGGCTATTCCGCGTGATTTCGACCTTGTTCTGGTCAATGCGCACGCCCCGCATAGTCATGTCTACGAGGCAAGGCAGGAGGTTCAGTTCCAAATCGGCAATGGTGGTTAAGTTTTCCTTACGGATTTGTCCGGTGAAATAGTTCCACAATTCAAGAGTAAGCTCGGCGTCGGCTTCCGCATAAGGTCCGACGTACATGGCTGGCATCTTCCACATCTCGGCTTTGGGGTCGATGCCGAACTCGCGCGCTGCCTCTACCAAACCCTTTTCCGATTTGGTTTTGTTCAGCAGGTCGTAGGATAGTGCGTTCAGGCTGTAGCTAAAGCGGTTTTCGTCCAGCAACGATGCGATGACCATCGTGTCGATGATCCGACCTTTAACATCAAACCCGGTAGCCTTGATCCATCCGAGGTCGTACTGAGCGTTGTGCATCACCTTGTCTGCCGGGCATTCAAAAACCTTTTTGAGCCATCGGGACACGATGCGCTCGTCGAGATTGCCACCACCGAAATGCTTTACAGGCAGATAACCAGACCAACCGTCCACGGCGACGGCATAGCCTACGATAAATCCGTCTTTGGTCGGCCACCCTGGACCGTTTGATTTCAGGTTGGGGTCCGAGGTTTCGACGTCGATTGCAATTGTTTTCGCTGACGTGATGTCGGGCAGCTCCAGCGGAGGAACCCACTCGCTTTTTGGCGCAAACATCGCCATTTGCAATTTAGTCAACCTGTTTTTCCTTCAAAGCGAACTCAGCGCCTAGCGCCGTGTATCCCGCCTTATCGACCCAGCTATCTTTATGATCCAGCGTGGATAACAACCGGCAGGTCTTGAGCCAATCCATCATGAGCGCGACGTGTGCGGGTGTCAGATATCCAGAATTTGACAACGCTCCGCGCATAATCACGTTCCAACCCTCTGCAATCCGAGCATGGTTTTCATAAGCGTCGCCATAATCTGTAGCCCGTTGACCGTTAATTAGCTTTTCAGCTTTCGATAGGACTTGTTCACGGTTCATACGTAATAGCTCCTTGCTGCATCTTCGGGTTCTACGAGGACAAGGGTGTCCTTGGTTCGAGTAATTCCGACATAAAACACCCGGTGCATGTCGTCCGGATTGCGCTGCATGTCATCATCTGCGGCTTTAGTCAGGCTAGTGTAAAGAACAACGTTGTCGGCTTCGCCGCCTTTTGAACCGTGGATCGTGGACAGCGAAATCCGGGGTTCGGCGTTGAACTTTTCGCCGCGGCGCAAAAGAGCCGTAACATACGCCCGGTCTGTCTCCGGAATTTTATCCAAAGCTTCTGACCAAATCATGGATTGATCTGCCAACAGGCCGTGGTTTTCCATCAAGGCGGTCATACTGACGACGTCATCATCCTCTAGGCCTGTCAGCTTCTTAAATCCGCGCTTTATGCGCGTCCCGGCAGACATAAAAGCATAAACCTGCCGCGCTAGCACAACAGGGATTGAATGTCCCCGGCGTAAAGTCTCCCACCCGTTCACGGCATCGGATAATTTCTTGCCAATGGACCGTGAGCCGCGGTAATTAAACAGATATCCGCCGGATTTAAGCCACGCGGCAGCGTCTTGCAGCATGTATCCCGCTTGAGACAGGATGAGCCATTCCCCATCGCTCATGTCTAAATATTCAATGCCCGCCACAGTTTGGACGTGCCCCTCCTCGGGTTTTGGTTCGTACCTCTTTGGGAACCGGCGGTTAATGCGACTGGCGACGGTCTGCGCGACGGCATGAACGCGACGCGGCACTCGGTACGATTGAGAAAGCGTTTCCGAACCGCCGGGGAGGTTGATGAAGTGGTCAACGTCGGCACCAGCCCATCGGTAAATCGCTTGGTCGTCGTCTCCTGCGCAATAAGTTCGCGTCGAGTTCTCGTCTAAGATATGCGCGAGGTCCCATTGCAACGGGCTAAGGTCTTGAGCTTCGTCTATGAAGCACAGATCGAAATGCGGGCAGGTCATAGGCGCGGACCGTATAAATTCATCCAGCATATCTGTGAAGTCATAAAGGCCCATGTTGCCCTTGTATGCCTCCAAGCTTGTAGCAACGTAATTCACGACGTTCCAAGACTCGTCTAAACTGCTTTCGTTATATTGGTCTCTCAAATCCACCTTCCGCAGGCGGGCGAGGTTGATAACGTTCAGGATGGGGTTTTTGTTCGACGTAATGGAAGTTATGTCTTCCTCAAACGCGCCTACTTGGGTGGAGCTGTAAACCTCTACGCCTATCGTTTCCGACAGCTCTCGGTAGTGCTCCTCCTGCATAACCTGCTCGCCACGGATATTACTCAAAGACATGGCTAAAGAGTGCAGCGTTCGGAAGTAGCTCAAGTCTTTCTTAGGGTCGAGGTTAAAACGCGCTGCGGCACGGTCCCTGGCCTCATTGGCCGCCTTGCGAGTGAAGGCTAAGAACGCGATCTTATGCGGGTGTATGCCGCTCTCCAGGGCTTCATCGACCATGTTCAGAAGCGTAGTGGTCTTTCCGGTGCCGGGCGGTCCAAAAATGCGAAACATTACTGTTTTCTGCCAAAATAGTCCGGTCGATTTTCTAAGATCGCATGACCTTCCAGAACAATTTGTCGAATCCGCTCTCGACTAAGATCAAACCGCTGGGCAATGCTGGGCAGCGTTCTTTTCTCCAGAACGCGCATCCGCCAAATATTCCAATTCCTCTCCCGGTGTCTCTTTCGAAAATCCTCCATCAGAACGGAACCTCCGCCTGACGTTTTAGCCGAGACGTGTCGAAAACCATATCGGCGGTTTCAAAGGCAGGTATTTGCCACACACGCACGGAGCGTCCTTTAATTTTAAGAACAACGCTGTCGCCGTTAATGTCGCGCAGCCGTTGCGCAATCTTATGGCTTTTGTACTCGAAGAACTTATTTTTGCGCAGGTGCGCCTCAAAATCCTTCAACCGGAAGAAAGTCTGGTTCTTTTCTTCGTCGGTCCACGGACGTCGCAGCAAGATTTCTTCTTTGTCTTGAGCCTGCTGTAGGTGTCGGCAGAACTCTTCCAAATAGTCGTAGAACTGCCCACTGATGCTGGCATCCTGCGCCACCTCTACGATGGCGCTTTCGTTGTCCCGCATCTCTGTCAAGAGCGCACCAATGCGTGCTTCCCACTGAGCCTTGGCCAACGACATGGGCATGAAGTTTAACTGCTCCATGCAGGCCTTTTGAAACACCGGCTGGTTCATCAAAGCGTCAGTGTCTAACTCCAAGGGCTCCCCGTTCACGTCCATGAACCACACCGGAGGGTTGGAATTGTACTTACGCAAGTTGGCTACTGTAGCGCCCGCTACGGCCGCCCCTATCCCAAACTTTTTGGTTCGGCACAGGTCTTTGTTGCAATGCGCGTTGATAGGACTGTCAGAGCACTTGTAGACATAGTCTTTGCGCTGTAGCTGCTTCGCGACAATGTTAACCTCATTCAGCGGCAGCGGCGGCTCAAGGTAGTCCATGTTAAACCGCAGTATCTCGGACTCCCAGCTATCTGGGTAAGCTTTGCGCAGGTAAACCCCCAGGTTAAAGAGGCCGTTGTTACGACCGCCCTCCGAAATCTTTGAGTTACACAAAATCTGCAAACACGGCGGCCCGTCTTTTAAATGGTCTGTTTTTCCAGACGTCTCGACTTGCAGCTTTAAAATCTGCTCGGGGGTTTGAACATGAGCCTCATACAGCTCAAAAAACTCGTCTAACGTCGCAGATGTGCCGTCGTCTAAAAAACCATACCGCAGACCAGCCTCGTGATCGAAATACGGTAGATTAAGAAAGTTTCCGACATCGCCGCGGTCTAAATGCAGTTTTATCTGCTTTGGAAATATCTCGCTCTCGCCATAGCCCAAGGCCGCGGACATATGTTGCAGAGCCTTCTGCATGTCAGCCGCGGCAATCCAATCCTTAGAAAACAAAAAACAATGAGCGCCACCAGACTTTGATCGGCAAACCACCAGCGGCAACTTCATCCGCCGTATTTTTTCAATCAGCATTTTGTGGTCTAGGGGATACTGGTCGATATCAATGCACCCCCACTTGCTTTTGTTGTCGGCGTTAATCGGAATAATTCCAATGCCCGCACCATCACCGTTTAGGTGACCCTCCCAGAGCTTCGTGGTCCGCGGTTCACGCAGGATGCCTGCCTTGCCTTTGGCCTTCCCGTTTGATCCGGTGCTTTCAATTTTGAAGTAGCCGTAGGCTTCCTTCAGGCCATCGAATATGGCCATGAACTGCTTGACTTGCATGTGCGCCTCAGAAAAATGTGGCGGGACCGAAGCCCCGCCACTTAGGATCAGAACGGAATGTCGTCGTCTTGCGCTGCGGGCGACGCGCTTTCGTCCGAGTGCTTAACTTGAACGTCACCCAGGCTAATACTTGACGCAAAGCTTTTAGCCCGCTGGTAAATATCAACGCTCTGAACGGGTCCTTCGACGCTCATCTCCCAGCCGTGCCACGAGCCTTTGGAGTTCTCTTCCAAAATGGTTTTGAGGTGATAGACGTGACTGAACCGCGGCGGGGTAAAGGGTCCGTTCTTCCCATTCATCGTCCGCGAGGCCATCATGCTGTTCCACTTACGGCTCTTTTTGAGCTGCGTAGATTTCATGGCAATCAACGCCGTTTCAGCACTACCGTCTTCGTTTAACACGATGACAAAATGTTGGTGCGTCTCCTCGATGTATTCACCAGAACCGTCGGCGACGTAGTCCTTATTGTCGTCCGAAGACCGCTCGGTCCGAGGACGGGTATCACCCGGCTCGTAAATAGCACTCGGTGCACCCGTTCCAGAGCCCCGTGGTGCCCACTGAATGAAGCGGCGTTGATACGCGGCAGGAATGACGGAGATGCCGTCCTTGCCTTTGTAAACGGCCCCCGTGACGGTGTTATAAATGTCACCCTTTCGGGCGTCGTCACGTTCGTCGAGAACCGGGTCGTTACCGCTGAGAACTTTAAGAAACGGCAGGGCAAGATCATCTTGTCCCATGTTTTCCATGCCTGCACCGGCATCCGCTTCGAAAAGGCTCTCGTCTACGACGGCTACGGCGTTATCGTCGTTTTTAGCCACAGCTTTCGCCATGTTATTTACTCCTCTTAATGACAGCGCGATGGCCTATCCAAGCGCCAAACAAGTCCATTGGAAACTCATCACCAGCCTCGACGCGCTCTTTCACAAAGGCGCGCAAAGTCTGAGGATGAATTTCGGTTTTCTGCTCGGGCGCGTAACCCTGTTGAGCGGCAAGGTCCGTGAACGATGCGGCGAGTTCGTCTTCTCCTCGACCAAAACGCACGTTGACCTGATTTTTGATGATATCATCATAGTGGTGGTCTCGGAGCCACTCGTATGCGGTCTCCCTGTTTGCCACTAAAATCGACGCACCGTAGGTTTGCTTGACCTCAACGGTGGAACCGTCGTCAAGTTCAAACTTGTTGATGCCGACCTCTTGCAAGAGAGCCGGAAGCTCTTCGTCGGTGAGCTTCATCAAAGACTTTTTTTCCGATTTAAGCGTTTGCTCCAAGTCGGAGATCAGCTCTTCTTTTTCGCGGATGGATCGTGCGATCCCCGCGACGCTGGACAAATCCGCCTGATCGACATTTTCGACAGATTGCGAATTTTCCTCTTCCATCAGGTTAGTAAGATCAGTCATTCGTAGTTCCTTTTTCGCTGTTGTAGGCCGTGTCCGACCTTGACAAAGACTGATATTATCTTATACCAGTGGCGTGTCAACATGTTTTTGGGAGATTGTTTTAAATGACCGGATATGAGTTCAAAACGAAACCCTATGAGCATCAGGAAAAAGCGCTAAACATTTGTTGTGACGCAACTTTTTTTGCTCTTTTTATGGAGATGGGGACAGGTAAGACAAAAGTTGCCATCGACAATATGGCTATTCTTTACGAAAAAGGTGAGATAACTTCAGCACTCGTCATAGCTCCAAAAGGCGTTTACGATAACTGGGTACGCAATGAAATTCCTACCCACCTTCCGGAACGAATAAACCGGCAGGTCATGCGTTGGGTTCCGAAAAAAACTAAGACATATGAATCGGAGTTGGTGGATTTTGTGCTTTCAAAAGAAAGCATGTTGAAGATATTTGTCATGAATGTCGAGGCATTATCCACGAAACGTGGCGTGGAGGCAGCAGAAGCGTTTTTGCATCAAAACCCGGAGAATTTTGTTCTCGTAGACGAATCCACAACCATAAAAAATAGAAAAGCCGCTCGCACTAAAAACATCATGTCACTTAGGGTGCTATCTAAATATCGACGCATCCTGACAGGGTCACCCATTACGAAGAGCCCCATGGATTTGTTCAGCCAAAGCCTGTTCTTGGACAAGCGCGCCTTAAATTATAACAGCTATTTCGCGTACCAAGCTCGATATGCCGTGGTCCGTCAACGATCCGTGGGGCACCGCAGTTTTCAAGAAATTGTTGGATACCGTAGATTAGACGAACTGTCCGAAAAGCTGGAGCAATTTAGCTACCGGGTCTTAAAACAAGATTGTCTGGACCTACCGGAAAAAGTATTTGTCCGGCGCGAAGTTGAATTAACCAAAGAGCAGAGGACCGCTTACGACCAGATGGTGGTATGGGCCTTGGCCGCGCTGGGCAATGGCGAAGTTGCGACCACGTCGAACGTACTGACGCAAATCATGCGCCTGCAACAAATTTGCTGCGGTCACATAACGACCGACGAAGGTGTTTTAAAAGAACTTCCCAACAACCGCCTGTCTACTTTGATGGACTTGGCCGAGGAAGTGCAGGGCAAAGCTATAATTTGGGCGACATACACTCATGATATACAGAGCATATCTAATGCACTCAGCGACCGTTTTGGCCCCGGCTCGGTGGCTACATATTACGGAGAAACGCCGCAAGACGAACGGCAGCAGATCGTTAATTGGTTTCAGGACGAAAGCAGCCCGCTCCGGTTTTTCGTCGGACAGCCTAGAACCGGCGGATATGGCATTACGCTGACCGCGGCAAACACCGTCGTTTATTATAGCAACAGCTACGACCTAGAAATTCGCCTTCAGTCGGAAGACCGAGCGCATCGCATTGGTCAAACCAACAAGGTCACATACGTGGACCTCGTATCTCCCAAAACCGTGGATGAGAAGATTTTGGAAGCTCTACGAGATAAAATTATTCTCGCGGGCGAAGTCCTTAAAGAAGAAGCCCGAAAGTGGCTGACCTAAACAAGATTGGAAAACCCGCCTTCTTTTTCTTCGGCGGCCCGCGCCAAAAGTTGTTGGGTGAAATCAGCGCCCGCAGAAGGGTTGAAATCGAAATGAGTGGGCCTTTGCATGTGTTCCGGCACATCCAAGTAGTATGTGTTGTTTAATTGCGCGCCGCCCGGTGCCCGGATAGGGCGTGGAGACCGTGCTTGTAACCTCGACTGCGGTGCTTGAGTCATTGCCACCGGAGAAACAGACCCTTCTTTTGGTTCAGCGGCATATGCTCCGATCCCGCCAGAGGAGCCGTAGGCCGTGGCCCGCGCGACGTCGTCTTTTGCGGGGTATTCAAGGTCCAAGAGGCTTACGTCTTCTGCGGGGGCTCCCGCATCTTCCAACAAGTTAGAATAGTTTTCACTAGACGCGTCAAAAACAGCCTTATATTCCGGCAAAGCCTCTGACAGCAAACGTTCAAAAGCACCAAAACTTCCGTATTTGCTAAGAAGGATGTTTTGGAAGTTTTCCAACTCCCGCAGCTCTACCGCAGATGATGAATCATTTATGTTGCCTCTCAGCTCTTCTAAGCGAGCGTAATCGGAAAGAACCTCGTCTTCAAAAGTTAACGACGAGTCGCCATCTAGAACCGACGCCACAGGGACTGGAACCGGGCCACCATCTTCCATTCTTCTTACGCCGGACGGCAAAGAACCTCCAAACGGAGATGAATTTGATTGTCCGCCAAATAAGCTGGAGAATACAGAGCCTATGCCCGCGCCAACGCCCTGAGAGAAACCCGGAGATGAATTTGATTGTCCGCCGCCGAAGATAGAGCCTATGCCCGCGCCAACGATGCCCGCGCCAACGCCCTGAGAGAAACCCGGAGATGAATTTGATTGTCCGCCGCCACCAAATGTTTGTTTTTCAGCGCGCGAAATGTCGGTTATAAAATTATTTAATTTTTCGCTGGTAGGCTGGATATACTGGTCGCCCAGAGCATTAGCATACTGACCAAGTATAGCGTCCGTAGAAATACTACTGGAGCCCATCCCGGGGCCCATCCCGGGGCCCATCCCGGGTTCCATTATGGGGCCCAACATCCGGAGCGGTCCCATCCCGGGTCCCATGTTTATCGTACCGGGGATACTCATGTTTATAAACTCCCAATTCCGGTCATCATGCCATCACTCCCGAACAATTGTTGCATCCGGGCACGTTGTTCCGGGTTTGCCGCGCCGGTCATCGGAGCAGGAGCCGCGGGCCGCGGAGCGGTAGCTGGGGGACGGTAAGGACCGGCATTTTGCCTCGTCATTTCAGCTCGTTTTTCTGGCGTTATAAATCCAAGTTTTTGCAAGACACTGGGGTCGGGGTTTTTACCTAAAACCTCGTTTATGTCCGACTCTAAGTCGGCTGCTTGCTCTCTTTCTCGAATTACGTTGGGAACGGCCTGACGAACAGGTCTAAGGGCCAAATCTGTCGATAAATAACCTAATTTTCTAAGCAGGTCACCAATGCGTTTTCCCGCCCTAATTTTGTCTGCTGCCGATCCGGGTTTTTTAAGCAAAGCCGCCAATAATTCTGGATTCTCCAAAATGTTGGCAATCAAATCCATACGGAGTGCGGCAGGAACCTCCAAAACTAAGCGTCGAGCTTGTTTAGCACCGCGATGCGCCATAGCAATAGATGCAGTCCCTTCTCCGCCAAATGTTCTCAGAAGCTTGGTTCCTGCCGCAGAACCGCCCGCAGTTGCTAGTAAATCAAGAAGGGGGGAAGCTTTGTCCAATATTTCGTCCGCCGTTCCGCTGGCTTCGGCAGCTTCGAAACGAATTAGTTCTGTTGTGATTTTCCGGAATCGCGCAGCTACAGCGTCGCTCTTTTCTTTGGTGTCTCCCCAAAGGTCTTTGGATTTCATCCATTCATCCAAAGTAATTCTAGTTCTCGAATTTTTGAG
>WLWE01000969.1_pt1 | contig 23117 bp, 24 predicted proteins | sample 6718301 | NCBI WGS metagenome assembly WLWE01 (sample SAMN12718691, study PRJNA515312) | sponge metagenome | isolation source: marine sponge | host: Mycale hentscheli | place: New Zealand: South Island, Marlborough, Capsize Point | collected 2003-05-01 | reverse complement strand
ATCAGTCTTATCTGGTTCAGTGTATTCATCCTCAACACCGCCAACGACTGTTTCAACATTGTCGTAGTAAGGCTTTTCTTCCTTAATAAACTTTTCGATGCTTACAAGCGCAAACTTGGCTGCGTTTAGCTTTCCGTCTGCTGCTTCTTGTAGGTTTGCTTCCATAGCGCCGTAGAATGAGCCACCCTGAATAGACTCAGGAATGACGATGCCCTTTCTAGCAAGATGATTGAATAGGCGATTCTGTGCGCCATAGGTAAAATCAGTCATTGTTTGCTTAGGGAACGCAGTAATCTTTTTGTCTTTTCCAGAAAGCACGATGTCTAGGTCTCCGTGATCGAAGATCATTAGATCACCACTCAGGGACTTGCGAATGTCTAGTTCTAGCGTTACCGTGGGTGGTGGTGCTTTCGGCTTTATCGTAACCTTTATCGGTTCGGGGATTGGGACAATTCTAACTGTGATCGGCATCGTCGTGGATTTCCTTTACTAACTGCTGTGTTTTCATAATGGTCAGCAGGGTAGACTCATTTAAGTTTGTTTCTTTTGATAGAGTCTCAAGTCTTTCTCTTACGGCTTGTGTCTTCTTGAGCATCTCTGGATCATTAGCGATCTCTTCTACCTTTGTAGCTTCGGATAGTGACTGCTTTAGTCTGCCGAGTTCTCTGTTGAAGTAGATTTTTGCTTCAAGATCATCCTGAGAGAATGATGAGATGTAATTGTTGAGGAGGCTTTTTTGCTCTTCAAGCAAAGAGCTTCCGTATTTTTCGTTGAACTTTTTGGTGAAAGTAGAGAAGGTGAGGGAATCAACAGGCTGTAGTTTTTGTTCTTCAAGCTTACCGGTCATTCCTTCTACTATTCTTGTCTCAAGCATAACAGATTGCTTTGGAGAGTTTGTGTTAAACATCTTGGCAATCGTTGCTAGTGACTTGTAGTTCGGCACAAAGTTGTTGAATGTGTCTGGGCTCAAGTCTTTGTTGATGTCGTTTATGACTGCTGTTTGTTGCTTGAACAAACCATCTGCGTCGATGAGACGCTTAGCAGCCATCGCCGCTTCCATAATCTTTTTGCTGGTGGGCTCGTCAAGATCTTGGTTTTCGTAAAGAGAACGATAACATTCTAGATCTTTCTTCAACAGAGAGTCGCTTGTGAAGTGCTTCCGCACGATAGAGACAACTTTTTCTTTTCTCTCGTTGTCGCCTTTGATAATAGCAACAGTGGCTTCACGAGCCAAGGCTTCAAAAACAAACGCTGTGTTGCGCTTCTTATTATGTCTATTCTTCATTATTGTTCTCCGTTGTCTTTGTTTCTAGACTCTCAATAAGCATCTTTACTGAATGGTTGACCTCAAGAAGAGCCTTCTCTTCCTCTTGGTCTCGCAAGTAATTAGGGTCTTGCTCTTCATAAATGCCTCTAGCGAGTGATCTTAGTTCAGAGCCACCAAGATTATTGGTTCTGTAAGTGTTCATCTCAGGTGTTGGGACGCTAGCATAGTTACGAGTTCTAGCACCTTGGGGTCTTTTATCTGTTGCTACTTTTTGGTAAGCTTTGCCTTTAGAACCCTTGGTTACATATTTCTTGCCTGCTCTCGCACGCTTACCGAGAGACTTGGCTAGACGTGGTGAGTTACGAGAGCCGGGAGGTGCTGCTAGAAGTGCGCTTTCGTCGCCGCCACCTTCATCACCGCCTCCCTCATCACCACCAAGATCTAGATCACCGCCGCCCTCGTCACCGCCGAGATCTAAACCACCTTCATCGCCACCACCGCCGAGGTCAAGTCCACCACCACCAGCTTCTCCACCACCAGCGGAGGCAGCTTCGGCAACACCCTCAAGTGCTGTGTCGTGCTTGCGATCGTAGTATTGTTCGCGTTGGTTGCGTAGGAACTCTTCGTGAGACATTCCAAAGATGTTGTCGGCAACCCAGCGACGAGAGAAGTAACCTTCTGTTGCTGATGCTGCGATGTCAAACTTGGTCTTCCAGTGCTCTAGCTCTTGTAGTTCCGCAATCTTGCTTGGGTTATTGAGAGCAAGCTTGAAGTTTAGGAGATCTTCTCCTCTGTAGCCGAGGGTGTAAAGGTGGATGATGCCGACCTTCTCTAACTCGTGAATCATAGAGCGCTGTAGGCGTTGGATGGTGCGAGCGAAACGAATGTCTTTCGTAGCCAGTGTTGTTTTATCTTCTTGTGCGCCCTCACCCATAGTGAGGTAAGCCTGTGGAATCTTGATTCCAGAGAACATTTTGTCGCGGAGATATTTTACATCGTCAATTGCTGTGGTGTTTTGACCACCGCCGAGGTTTTGGATGTCGGTCACAGAGCCAGCACGAACTGGGATGTAGTAGTCCTCTTCAATAGACATTGGGTTGTAGCGAAGATCAACGCGCCCAGTGTCTTTGTTTACAATAGAGTGTCTCTTTAATTGAGACACAATCTTTTGCATAAACTGCTCAACCTCTTGCGGGGGAACAGCGCCAACATCGATCTTGAAAACCTTGCGCTCGGAGGAGCGAACGATGCGGTAAGCCATCATCGCATCTTCCATAAGAGTAAGCTGACGCCAAATGCGGCGGACAGGCTCTAGAACGGAAGTTCCGTAGGGAGCGTACTTGTCGTTTCCAAGGATGCGGAAGTGGGCAACCTGCCAGTTCTCAAAAGTCATTCCAGCAGAGTTCCACTGGTATTGAACATAATTGGGGTTTGTGGCGTCTAGTCCCTCTAGTCTCTCAACCTCTTGTAGAGGAATAGCAATCGTTGATTGAATCCCCTCGTTATCGTCAATGTCCAGATACAAGATAAAGTCACCATACTTACACATCGTTCGGCACCAACCGAAAAGATTGTGTTCGATGTTCATAATCTTATGGTATAGAATGTTCAAGACTGCTTTGATTTCGTCGTTGCGGCACTTGATGTTTAGCATCGGAGATAGAGCAGAGAATGTCGTCATTTCATCTGCGTAGATGTCTAGTGCAGAAGCTAGCTCTGGCATGTATTCCATCTGATCGAAATCGATGTAACGCTCTGAGCGGCGCTGGTTTGCGATAGCGTTCGCCGCGATCGTATCTAGGGGGTTATAGGACTGCTTCTTGAACTGCTGTCCTGATGCGGTCTTAAACCTAGTAGAGTATTTGTCAAGATGCTGTCTGCGAATCTTACGACCAGATTCTGATCTGTAACTAACGATAGGTCCTGAGAACAGGCGAGTAAGAGACTTGAATAACTGGGAGTCTCTGTTCGCTGGGTTCTTTCCTTGCTTTGGGTTTCTTTGTGCCATTTAGTTTCTCACTTTATTATCCACATATGTTGGGAATATAGATTTTGTGCTTCACGTATTTTACTATTTGTATCTTCGCCTGTGTAGCCTATTTGTCCTCTTATCTGTGTGTTCAAGGTAGTTCTGGAAGTCATAATAGAATCGACAAAGGCTTTTTGATAATTGAGGTCTCTTGAATTTGATTGAATTGCTGTGTCTCTGACCCAGCAACAAATCGCAAGAGCCATAACCAAGTCATCGTTGTAACCTCGCATTGCTTGCGGCTTGCCATTATTCCAAATGAAAGTCCTAAATTCATTTGTTAAACGTGAAGAATACGTTTTAATTAGTTTGTTTCTTATAAACTCTTCCAACTTGGCTACTATGAGGGGTCTGGTCTTGCTTGTTGTGGAGAATCCCGCGATGGTTCCAGTCTGATGCTCGCCGAGGTGTTGGTCGATGTATTGGTGTGTAGATTTTACAGACCAGTAAAGATTAGGATAAGCATATTCTATAAGCTTATCTATTACGGTGTAGCCAATAGAGTTGTTTTCCACGACCATCATTGCGTTTCCAAATTCTCGACCGACTTGATTGAGCATGTTAGCGTAAAGATCAGGGGTGGGTTTGCCCTGGTATTCTCCGATGATCTCCATCGTTTCCAATTTCAGAATGTGGAATGTGGAACTATCAGCGCCATCGCCTCTCGCAACATCAGCAGCAATGAGATAATTACAGCTTGGATCGTGCTCTTCCCAGATCCAAAAGTTTCTATCAAAGCCAGTCCTATGCTTTGGTTCTTTGACCAGAGACATCATCCATTCGATCCCAGCAGGATCAATAACAGTCTCACCAGAGGTATTGAAGTTGCATTCTAACTCCTGTGCGATCTGTCTTCTGGACATGTTCTTGGTTTCTTTCTTGAACCACTCTTCATCTCTCTCGGGATGAACATCCCACATAAGTGTGGTGAGGTTAAAATTATTGTCGTTACTCTCGGCACCTACGCAGGTTTTGTGGAACCAGTTACCGACACCATTCGGCGTGGAGATGGCGATGCAGCGACCACCAGTAGATAGTGTTGGATAGAGACCAGTCCATAGATCGTCTAGCCCCTCGATGTGTGCTGCCTCGTCAAGCACGAGTAGTGATAGTGCTTCGGAACGACCAGCATCACCAGAGGTAGAGGCAGCCTTGATGGAAGAACCATTAGACAACTCAAAAGACGTGCGGTTGTCTGTCGTAATGCTTGCGATCCTGATCCAGTCAGGAAGGTTCTTCATTATGTTTTTGACTTTGCGAACCAAGTTACCTGCGGTTTCAAACTTGGTAGCCATAACGAGGATGGCTTTGTCGCGATGAAACAACATCATCCAAACAATGTAACCAGCCGTAATCGTTGAGATGCCTAGCTGACGACCCTTGTTGATGATGTTGAAACGATAGTCATTAAAGTCGTTTAGCAGGACATCCTGATAATCATAGGTCTTAAACAACATAAGCCCGTGCATCGGGTGAGAGATGCGGGCATAGTTTTTCAGGAAGTAAGAAGGATCTTTACCGCACTTAACGACTTCTTTGAGAATTTGTTTTTTTGTTAGTCTCGGCATTCATCTTTCTTTAGTCTTTCTTGGCGGAGTTCTTTGGTCTCTTGTCGTTCGGGGGACGTTTGCCTAGACCGCCTTGCTTCATAAAGGCTTCCCAGCCAGCAGCAAGTTTGTCTTCGGTGGCTTCGCCAACGATAGCGACTTCTTCCATTCCGCCAACTTTGTATTCCATAACGGCTGTAACCCAAGAACGGACTCTTGAAGAGTTCTCAACACGGATGTCGATCTCGCCTTCTTTGGTGAGCTTAACAGCAGAGCCGGTAATCTTGCGGGCTTCTTTCTTGAGGAACTTTACAATTTCAGCCATCTGTGATTCCACATCAGACTCAAAGCCATTAGCATAGACTTCTTTGAGGGTGACCTCAGACATGTAAGATAATCTCATCATGTTGCCGTGGAACTTGACGTTGAAGCCGTCCATCACTCTTTTATCTATAAGGGGATCACCCTCTTCTCTCTTTAGACCTGCTTTGATGGGCTCGCCATCTTCGGTCATTGCGCCGTCGTAGGCGTTTGCTGCGGCTTGTGATAAGCCCTGGACGATTTCGTAAACTGTAGCCATTATTCCATTCCTTTGTTTTGCTTGCCATCTAAATAGTGGTAGACTTTCCCTAAATAGTCAGCAGCGAGAGTAATTTTTGATTGAACCCAGCCAGGAAGGTCAGAATATTGCGAAGCAAGCTGGGCTACCTGTGGGGCGTATTCTTCTAGTTTGTGTAAATCAGAGAGAGCCATCTCAACTTCGTGGTCGTCATCTTCTATGCCGCCCATCATTTGATGACCTTCGTTGGTTTGTTCTGGCTCTTCTTTTGGAACGCCTTTACTCATAAGCTCAAACCCTCTTTGAATCGCCACTCTTCCCCTGACTAAGTCACCCTCCGCGGCAAGTTGAAACATTTTTGCTATCATTTGGTTAATGAACATCAATTCTTGTGATTTTATTACATCTACATCAATGTTTTTGATCGTGTCAAGAATTTCTGCCTTAAGGGCTTGAGGTGTCTTCGAACCTGTTTTTAACCTCATCTTATCATCTTGTTCTTTTAGAACTTCTCTGATTAGCTCTCTTAAATCTTCAGCTTTCATTTGGTCGCCATCCTTGTTGCCATCTTTCTTCTCTACCTTCTACCCACTTGATGTAGCACTTGTAGCAGCATTCAAACTTTACAAGAGACACATCATCACGGGCAGAGTGCGAAAATGCTCCACAAACAGGACATCCTGTCTTGGATTCTCTATTAAGTAGTTTTCTTGAAACCTTTATCCCATTTAGTTCTACTTTGTCATTGGCTTCGTCGTTTTTCTTTTGTTTCTTGTAGAGTTCTCGCATTTGCTCTAGATAAACTTTTTCCTTGGTCTCATCCCAATCAGCTTTAGGATTCTGGATGGTTTCGTCGCCATACTTCTTAGCTATGGCTTGTTCTACCTTGACTATGTAATCTTGGTCTTTACTCATTTAATTGCCTTTTGTTGAGTCTTGTGTAAAAAAGTTTGGATTCTCTGTTCCGTAAGTTGGGTTACCATTTATTCTTATGTCGTTGGAATCAAAGTGTTTTATTTCGCCTGTTTGGTAAATCTGAATGATCCAGCAAGTATTCCAATCGTGCCCATAGTCAACAAGAAAATGAGCCCACCCTTCTCCTAGCGGAGTAGATACGCTCATCGGTGGTTGTATTCTATGGATTATTGACATTTAGAGTTTGCTGAATACCATAGTAAGTAGCACCGCCTAGAGCAATACCACCAGCAAACCACGCCCATTTGTAGGCTGGAGATTGTTTCTTGATGATCTTTTGGAGTTCTGCGATTTCGGTGTCTTTCTCTATTACCATAGTGTTATGCTTTTTATTGAGAGAGTTATATCTTATCACCTCTTTTTCTAATTCAAAAGTAAAATCGCTTTCTTTTTTCTCAATTGTTCTCGTCCATTCGATCTCGCACTCTTCTTTCGCGCGCTGTGGTGCTGTAAGAACCTCGGACAAAGCCTCGGGGTTAAAGACAACTCCCTCTATGGGAGACGGGGCACCTTCATCAACAATAGAAAACTCTGGGCTTGCGGCAGCAGTCGAGATCATAAATAATAAACTAAGGAACATAAGTGAATCCGTAGATGTCTTCTATCTGAACTATGAGGGCTTCTTTGTCTTCCCTATAATTTCTTATGACGCGCTCTTTCTTTTTATCAATCTCATTTGATAAATCAATCAAGGCATCTTGATAGCGCATTTCAAGCTTCTCATTTCTTATTCTGTATTCTTCAAGAGCTTTATCGCGCTGTTCTAACTCTTCGGCGTGGATGCCCTGTAACTCTTCTATCTGTGTCTTTAATGATTGCTGCGAGACTTCGTGTGCTTTGATAATGTTGAGCACATCATAACGGCTTTTACCAAACACAACAAGAAGGAGCAGGACAAGCCCGATCTCCTTCCAGTGTTTTAAACAGAATGATAGAATTTTTTCTTTCAATCAAGTCCCTTGAGCTTTACAATAGCGTCAATTACGGATTGACCACCGAGATAGAGACCAGAGATAATAACCCAGTCTGCTGATTCTAGTCCGCCCCAAGCCATAAGACCTGTCGCAGTAAGCCACACAAGTAGTTTGCGGGATGTAAGTTTTTGGATGCCTCTGTCTAGTAGAGCTTGTCTTTGTTCTTTGCTCATCATTTAGCACCCATTTCTTTTAGCTTCTCGTAGATAAGTCCAATGAGAACTGGTAGAGACATAGCGCCAAGTAGCGGTGCCATCTTCTGGACAGCATCAGCAACAACCTGCATAGATTCAGCGTCCATACCTTCTTGCATTATACCATCATCTGCCGCAATCATTCTCTCAAGTGTTGATTGATCGGGGAAACGCAAGCCAGCGCTACGCAAAATCTCCATTCCCATAGCGGCTGCTTTTCTTGGGTCTCTACTAGCTTGTGATGTTACGAGATAGTTGGAGAGCATAGAGATGGCATCATCCATTTCAACTGTAATCATATCGTCTATTTCTTTACCGACCTGATCCATAGCACCGCCGTGCTCCATTCCTGATGGAACGGCATCGTCGTCGGTGGGGTCGTCCATCATCGTGAGACCACGCATCTCATCCATAATCTCTTCTTTGATTAGAGCGAGTAGCTCTGACTTCTTGATTTTCATTTTTTATCCTTTGCGATCTTTGTCGCCGTTGCGTACATTACGCTTTCGGCGTCATCGCCATAGCGTTGCTTGAAGTCACCCTTGGATTTCTTCATACCTTTAACTACTCTCTCTTTTTCCTTTTTTTCAGGTTTAGAGAGTTTTTTCTCTTCCATCTTCTTATTCACAGCGGAATAGAATCTATCAAGCTTATCTTGGGGTGTCTTCTTGTCTGTCTTGCTTGGCTTGCGGGGGGAGGGTGTTTCTTTTTTCTTTCCAAACTCTCCACCAAACAAGCCCTCGCTTAATGCGTTAGCATAATCTTCTGGTGATTGTCCGCTCATCCAAGCATCGTAGGGATTTGGAGAGTTGTCGTCGATCTGGGCACCATTATTGTAAGCAGTAGCTATCCATCTTTCAAACGACATTTTCTGCCCGGCAGCAGCCTGGGCATCATCCATTTTTTGCTGATCTCTAAACTGCTCTGATTCTCTAACAGGCTCGGGCATAGGGCGAACTTTTGGTCTATAAGCACGACCAAGTTGTCGCTGTGCTGCGCCAATAGAGACACCAGACTCGCCTGTGAATGCGGAGGACAAAAAGTCAATGCTCACATCTAGTCCATCAATAGAGTCTGTTAGTTTTTCAATTGCATCAAGAAGCGCAGGGTCAGACTGAATCTCTTCCATTATTGCTTCTTTGGTGATTTCTTTGCTTTCCATCGCCTCTACTTCGGCGTGGACTTCTTCGCCAAACATCTCCTCGACCTCTTCATTCGTGAGGACTACTTGGAGTTCTTCTTTGATAATTTGTTTTAGTTTGACTTTTGTTAGTTTCATTTATTTATTTTCCTTTTTCAATCCCATTCATAGATAGTATCGCAATCAGCCCAGGGACATTCTTTCGGACATAAACGCCAGAGAAAAGTGTTTCGCAGCGACCACCGACATAAGCAATCGCAGATTCAAGGTGCTTGGACACGCGGGGGTCGGCGACCATCTCTTCGCTGGCTACGAGGATAAGTGAGCCTGCTGCGGCTTTGCCCTTGGGTGGCGGGCAAGCAGAGCGGTTCATACAGTTGTGCATAATGGTTGTGCCGAGTTTGCCTGTGTTCGGATCTTTGATCATCGTAGAGCCGATGAAGGCACGACCGTCTTTGCTAAAACAGGTTTCTAGATCTTTGGAATCAAACGACTGAATCGGGGAGTCTTCGGTAGATAGTTTAAGGATCTGTGCGAATGACTTGGCAAACTGCGTGTTTGCGACTGGATACATTCCCAGCATCCCTATGCGACCGCGTAGGAGGCGTGTGGCTCTCTCGTTATCCAGAATGATGTGCGGGTAGGGGGTAACATCGTTGGCGAGCGACAGGGCGTTACGGGCGATTGTAGGGTTAAGATTCTCCTGTGCTGTTGGCCAAGAGACGATGTAGACGACCTTACCGCTTGCCTGGACAGATTGTAGGTAGCGCTCAAAGACGGGCTGTAAGGCAACTACGGATGAACCTGTGCCTCCACCGCCGCCAGCCATAACGAACAACCAATCAACCTTACCAAACTTGATGCGCAGAGCATCTTCCACTACTGCGCCGTTCTGTGTAAGAACTTCTTTGCCGTAGGAGATGTTTTTGCCGATGCCGTCAGAGTCAGGGATAAGAACGACGTGCTCTTCTTCTACATTCTTTGGAATGTCCTTACCTGTGCTATTGACTAATAGGGTCTTGTTGAAGCCCAACTCAATCATAGCATTCGCCATCTTGTTACCGCCACCGCCAACTCCAACAAAACCCACGTTTATGGATGATGGTGCTGTGTTCTCGGGGAGCATGTCTTCGTCAGAGTATTCCATCTGTAATCCGAAGTCCTCAACCATACCAAAGTCTTCCGCTTCTACTTCTTCGTGGAAGTGGTCCTTTTCTTGGTTGAATGATGGGGGTGCTTCTGCTGGGGGCAAGAAGCCAAACTCGTCGTCGTTACTCATTGATTTATCCTAATCTTTTTGGGCTAGAGAACCAAAGGGTGCGCGCCCAGAACCATCAATAACTGGTCCGGTGCTAGTACGCGGTGATTTGTGAGCGCCGTGTCCTGATAGATAATCATCTCTTTCGTCATCAGACATTGATGCGGCAGCATCGCGAACGATAGATAGCCCTTCGGCAGAAAGTATTGCTTCCAATTCATCTACGGAAACGCCCATCTTCTCTGCTACACGCATCATAGGATCGGCATCCATTTCTTGCATAACTGTATCAAGCTCTTCCTTGATAATCTGTTTTAGTTTGTCTTTTGTGATTTTCATTATTGGTTTACCTTGGCATAGCCGTTGTTTTTCTCAATCACAACCTGCATATCTACGCAATCCTTGAGAGAATCAAGGTGAGAGATAAGTAAGACGTTCTTGAAATACACTTTAATTAGTTCCAAGATCCGAATAAATCCTGCCATATTCTCTTCGTCCAAAGCAGTTCCAGGCTCGTCCAAGATGAACAGGTCGCTCTTGGGTAGGGATGAAACAGACAGCAGAGCAAGACGAATAGCCATAGCAGCCATAGTCTTCTCCGCACCAGACGCCATCTCAATAGGGCGTGCCTCGTGCTTGGGGTGCTTGATAAAAATATCAAACTTGTTGCCTGTAGTCTCAAAAAAGATTTCAAAATCTACAACATTCGCTAGAATCTTTGCGATCTCTTCGTTGATTACAGGCAACTTCTGTTTAATGATGTCGTAAGCAATCCCGTTCGGATGCATACACCGCAAGAATAAATCATACGATGAATACTCCGACTGGATTGTCTCGAACTCTAGTCTTCTTTCTTTGAGGTCTTGGATTCGTTGTTCTTCTGATCCGAGAGATTTGTAAAAATCAATCTTCTTCTGGCTATTTGACTCAACTTGTTCCTTAACGGATTGCGTTTCTTTGACATATAATTCCTTCTCCTTTAGTAGTTTTTCTAGATTTTCAATTGCTTCCTTGTTGTCGTTATAAGAAGCTTGCTTTTGTGCTAGCTCGTCCATCAAGGTCTTATGCCTATCAAGAGCAGACTTCCGGCGCTCAATACTCAATTGTAGATCTTTGATAAGACCATCAGTTTCGCTTTGCTTTTTTTCAAGCTTACGATACTTGCCTAGGTGATCTCTAACAACCTGTGGATTTAAGTTAGAGAGTCTGTCCTGTAGCTCTTCAATCTTGCTTTCCGTTTCAGGAATAACTGCTGTGGCTACATGGGCATCACGAATGAACTTACAAGCAGGGTATGTTGTGCCGCACGGAATGTCTTCTAATAACTTTTTCTTTTCAGTCGCAACCTCTATCAGTTGTGTGTGAGTTTGAAGGCTGCTTTCAGCTTCTTCGATGCTCACAAGAGAACTTGTAAGATTGTTGTAATCTAGAGTTTCTAGAAGATTTGAGATCTTATCAAATCGTTCTCTTTCACTATGTAGTCTGCTCACATCATCAATGATTGAATCTGATAAAGAAATTATCTTATTTTTTGTCTTTTTGATTTCGGACTGAACCTCGTGGATGTCGATCACGTCCGTTGGGATGTTGGAGATCTTGATAGAGAGATCTCGGACATTCTGGCTTGCGAAGTTAAGTTTTGCCTGAAGCTTGTCCTTATCGGTTTCGACCTTCAAGATTGCTGCTTTGTGCTCTTCTAGGGCATCCTGAGCCTTTTGAATCTCCTTATCGTAGTCGCGCCCCTGTAGCTTTTTGATTAGAACCTTGGACGACTGAGCGTCTTCTTTAGCAAACTTGAACTTCTTATCGAAGAACTGGAGATCCAAGAACTTGGCGATAATCTCTTTGCGCTTAGTCGAGCCCTCATTAATGAACGCAAGTGCGCCGTGCTGTGATGAGAGAGACGAGATAAGGAAATCATCAATCGTCCCAAAGTGCTTACGAATGTTCGCGTCGGTCTGGTTACGGGTGGTGCCGTTTAGTGATGTGGTCTCATCTGTAACAGGGTCATAGACGGAAAAATCAAGATGCGTCTTTGCCTCAATAGAGGTTTCGCCCTTTGACTTCTTTTCGTACTTCTCGACCTTGCGATGGATTGTGTAAGACTTGTCGCCAATCGCGATTGTGACCTTTCCACCACCCCAGTCGCGATTCTGATTTACGACATTAACATTCTTACGCTCGTTCTTGCTGGTCGTGTTAAAGATTGTAAATAGAATTGCGTCGATGATAGATGACTTGCCTGAGAAGTTCTTACCAAAGATGCCTGTGATGCCGTTTACTTTGCGAAAATCAATAGAATTGTTTTCTCCGTAGTTAAACAGATTAGACCACTCAAAGTTCACAAGTTCCCAATTCACATTACGACTAACATCCTCTTTCGCTTCTACTTGCTGGTTGTATTTTGAATTGAGTTCGTAAATCGTAGACATAACATCGGGCTTGACCTGATAGTCTTTGAGGTATTCTGAAATAAGTTCCTGCTGGATCTCTGGATCTCGGAGGTTCTGGATTCCAATCCCATCTGTAATCTCTTCAACATTACCGCGCTTACCAGCAGACCTGTTTAAAAATGAGATGGACTCTGGCTTGAACTTATGGCGGGCAACATCAACTGCTTTGCGCATCACATCGAGCGACAGGTTATTGTCGCTGACGATGCGCAGGCGCGCTCTATTGGGCACCGATGCTCTGCGGGGGATCTTGCCTGTCGGGGTCAGTTCTACTGTGATAAATGGGCGTGGGTTCTGGAGCGTAAAGTGTTCGATGTCCCAATCATCTTTGGAACCAATTGTCCAGATAGAGAAGCCCTTGTCGTCACTCTCTCCGTGGTTCTGCTGAACTGTGGAACCAGCGTAGTAAACGCGACCAGCATCGTCAAGAAACTGGCGCTTGTGAATGTCGCCAAGCATCGCAAAGTCAAACTCTTCAAAGATGGAGAGGTTGTCTTCTCCGTGCTCCATCGTCCAACCAGCGTCAGTTTGGCAGTTAGAGATGGCGCCGTGATAGAGGGCGATGTTAATCTTGTCTGGATCGGTGGGCTGAACCCAATTGTCTCGGTCAAACACCGATAAGACATTCAGGACGACATTGCCGTAAGCAAGTGAGGTCTCGCCAGAGTTCTTTAGCAGGCGAATGTGGGCACTATCGAGTGCCTGGACAATTGGCGTAATAGCATCTTGGCGATTGCTGTTCTTTAGGTTGCCGTCGTGGTTTCCTAAAATAATAAAAGTGGTCGCAATCTTGCTTAGATTACTGAAAAAGTCGGACGCCATCTCTACAAATTCTGGTGAGATTTGCGTCTTTGTGTGTGCGATGTCGCCGCAATGAATGATGTAGTCCACGTCTTGCTCTCGCAAGGTCTCGTACATCTGCTCAAAGCAGGCGCGGTAGTCTTCGTGATACTTCAGATTCTTGATGTGAGTATCAGCAATGTGTGCGATCTTAACAGGTGTGCGTTTCAAGTTATCTCCAGGCTAGAAACAAATGTTGTAAAAGGCAATGCCAGCGAACCAGCCGACATACATCGTGATGCCATCTACCAAAGCGTTAAAACAAAACTTGATCATTACTATCTCCTTCACCTATAATATAACGCAGGGAGGGCGATTTGTCAAGCGATTATAGGCGACCCTTGCTCTTTCTCTTGTTCAAGAGTTCGTAGGCAACTGACCACTCAAGCGGCAACATAGCGTAGGGAGAGTCTGCGGTGTATCCCTGGAAAAGCTTGTCGTTGTCGTAAGCCCAGAAGCCAGAAGAACCTTTTGTGCCCTTGCCCATAACAAGATTTTCTAATCTTTCATCCCCTCCCGGTCCAGACAAGAAAGTTGCCCTCAAGAGTGTTTCATAGTCTTTCTTTGAAATTCCCATAAAAGGCATTGTTTCATCATCTGAAATTTGAGACGCAGGCACGTAGGCAAACCCTTCTAGATTACCTTTACTTGGATCTCCTCCAATGAAGATGCCGCGACCGGGTGAAATGGGAGCAACATCTACAGACCCACCATAGGTCTTGATAATTTCTTTGATCTTTGCGTCCACTTCTTCTGGTGTTGTAGCTGTGCCGCTTTCTGCTTCAGCAGTAGCCATTTGCATAAAGTTCTGGACATCTTTAGATTTCTCGGCGCTTTGTTGGAGTGAAGATTTTATTCTTTGAGCATCGGAGGCTGCGGCGGAACTAAGTTCGCTATAGTCAAAGATACCTTGTTCTATGCCGCCACCCAGCCATCCAGCTAAAAATAGAATGGCTATCCTCTTTGTTCTAGGCATTGTGTTTAGAGTTTTTGGGTTTGACTCAACATCGTCTAATTCTTTCTCTATTTGATCATCACTTTTGCTTGGAAAGTATTTGTTTTTTAGATTTTCTATAGTGTCGAGCACACCCTCTGCAATGATCTGATTTGTGGTGCTCTCGATGAGTAGATCTGCCTGAATTTCTTCAACAATAATTGTTTTTACTTGCGCCCGGGTAAAAGTGTGTTTCATTAATGGCTAGTTCCTTTAAAATCTCGCAATAAATAGTTTACTTTTCTTTAAGATTGAGGAACTTTCGGTAGTTATCTGGTAATTTATCATAATAATTTGTCTTTTTTAGGGCGCGGTGGGCTTTTGATAAGACCTTCTTGTCCGCTATGTTGACCATAAAGTGGGGGGCAAGAGCGCGCGGATTGAATTCTTCTACCGCGACATCGTCATTTGGATTAAAACAAATGTTCTTGTAGTTCTCTGCCCCTCTGTCTTTCAACAACCTGTTGACGAAGTGTTGGAACTTCTTTGTTTGTTCGGCGGGGATGTCCTCTTCAATAATAAACAGGGCGCTCTCATAATCAGAGTCTGTAAATTCATCTATCAGATCGATCAGGCTCTTATCGCCGACCCTAGCAATCATCAGTCTATCTGCTTCAAGTTCAGGCGCAGCGAAGGGGCAAACTGCTTTGCCGCCGAACTCCGCTCTTCTTTCAGAAAGAACATCGTTGATGTAATGCTTTATCTTTTTATTCATAACTCTTCCTTTAAACTGCTGATAGTAAGTCTAGCAGGACATAATTGTCTCTGTCAATGAGCATCGCGTTTGCTTTACGTTCAATAAAGACTTCTTGCGGCATCTCGCCCACATCATCATAGCCTCTAACATCAATCTTGTGTAACTCCACATCATAGCGCAGGAGCGTCTGGATAATCCTGCGCTCTTTGTTGGCTGCGTCGGGATCTAGGGCGATGTAACAGGGTGTGTCATTGCGAACGATGTTGCGCAACAGATTGGAATCCTGGCGTAGAGTGGAACCCAGGATTGGAACAGAGTTGCCTGCTCGGATAGCATCAAAGACGCCCTCAACAATTACCAAATCCTTGTTCCAGTTTGTGAACAGATCGTTGAACACAACGTTTTTTGATGATCGTGGGTTCTTGTATTTCATTCCGTGCCCCACATAAGAACGGGCAATAAAATAATTTGGATAGCCCGTCATTCCGAAAGATGGCACGATGATCCTGCCGCCATACTCGCCATCATAACAGAAGCCAATCTTCCATCGCTGGATGTCTTCTCTTGTTATTCCTCTCTCGGCGAGGTAACGTAGTGCTCTATTAGCAGACAGAGGCAGGTTCTTATTTGCGAGGCTTACGAATTCTTGCGGGAGTTCAAGTTTTGCTTCGATCTCTTCATCGCTTTCATCCATAAAGAGTTCAGCAAATCGTGAAATATCTGTCCGGTCTGTAATCTGGTCCCATTTTTGTAGTTGAGTATACGGACCAAAGCGTCTAATAACACGCCTAATGTTGCGACCAGAGTAATCACAAATCCAACACTTAAACACATTTTTGTCCAAGTTAACAGAGAATTTGCGCTTGTGGTGACCGCACGCAGGACACGAGAAAAGAAGCTCGGAGCCCTTGTCCCAGTAGCCTCCAAGCGTTTCATGTAGAATTTTCTTTGCGGCTGTTTTGTTCATACGTGTAAGATAACACGACGATCAACTGGCGGCAAGTGCTTTATTCTCGATGTCTTTAATCCCTGCTCTCGCAATAACAAGGGCGTCGGCTCTATCAAACTCTTGCGGCTTGGGGTTACCCTTGTGCGTTCGCTGGATTGTAAAATCCGGGTCGGTTGCGAGCAGGTGCTCCATCACGACCTTCTTGGCTTTCTGCCCTCTCGGGACCTTGATACCCACAAGTTTGCGAGCCTGGGTTGCTCCCAAGTATTCGGGCTGGATTTCAAAACACTCATAGACCATCCAAGACACAACTCCGTTAAATCTCTGTAGGGTCGCCATCGTTTTTGCCGAGGAACCTCCAGAGTTAAAGAACGTGAATGGTTGCTCGATATAGATATGCTCTATTTTGCCCCCATATGCCTCCAGAATGTCCAGAATTTTTGCCCTTATCGTGAGACACTTAGAAAAAAAGTTCTTGTCTCTACGAAGGTCACAGGCTTCGGAAAGGACTATTTTTCCTTCCATGTCGGTTACCGCAAAGCCTGTGATGCTTGTCGATACGTCTATTCCTAAAATCAAACCTTGAACTTCCTCCAGCTATACGCTTTACGATCTTTTAAGTAATCTGGGTTCTGATCGTTTTCGTAAGCTTCTTGTTCAAATGGTATCCTATAATATGCTTGTTGTTTATCTTTATATTTAATAAATCCCAAAAGATAATAGAAAAAGTAAAGAGGATAGAAACCAAGCACAAGCAGTTCTTTCTGTTGCTCTATGTGAATCGTTTCGTGGTTGAGGGTTATCTCGCTCATCTTTTCTTTTGAGATGATAAACGGAAAGATTGTGATTGCGTAGACATCTATGACGATAGACATTAGTTTTGTGAATGTGGGGGACACCACTAGAATAGGCTTCATTATAGATCCAGTTTAAGCTTGAATGATAAATCTTGTGATTCTTTCTTGAGCACAGGGTTAGCGAGAGTTGCGACTCCAATAAGCTTCTTGTCGTCGTCGTAGATAGCAACGCGCGAGATATAGACTTGTCTCTCAAAGGGGGCGTCAAAGCCTGTGTAGCTGGAAGAGACGGTGTTTTTAATTGTGACGGCATCGTTTTCCAAATAAACATTGGAAGATGTAAGTTGTAATCTATTTTGCCCATAGTCCAAGAACGTTGGGTTATTGGAGTAATTTACTTCACCTCTATGGGCGTGGGCAAACATTGTTAGAACCTGGGTCTCTGTGTGTCCTTTGAAGGAAAGATCGAATGAGGCAGATGTCGTGCAGTTTATTCCGTCGTTTGCACCGCAGGCAAATCTGTTCCATGAACCTGTTGTGGATGAATCAAAATCATAACTCTCGCCGTCAGTAAGATCCCAACTGCCTGTTAGTAGCAGGAAGCCTTCTTCGTACATCGCTACACCTGCTACTGAACCTGAACCGGTTGAGCCTTCTGGTCCGACTTGGATTAATTCTCCGTTATATTTTGTGTCCTTTAGTTCTCCGACCAAGGAGCCGGTGATGTAGAACTTGAGCGAGAGGCTGCCCGGCTTAATCCGAGATCCGTAAAAGATCTTTGGAACAGAGATTAGATTTATGTCTTGTTCGTCTTTGTTCCAGTTTGAACTAGAAACAAAGTAGTGCGGAGAGCGCGTGCCGTAAAAGTTAAGAGAGTTGCGAAGCCCGTAGTAATGTCTGTTTACCGGTCTCCTATCGTTCGGATCACTTCCCACGGCGCCGGCTGTGAGCATTAATTCTCTTGTTATAGATGCCGACATCACGTAAGATGAACCTGTATAAATAAGATTACTGCTCTTGGCTACAGCATCATAGACCTCTTGGTATCCGCCTATTCTGGTTTTAGACCCTCCTGTTACCGGGTCTTCGTAGATTTGCTTTCTAGAAGAGGGTTTTAGAAAATTGATAGAGGCAATAGAATTGTTGCCTGCCGTGTAAGGAATGATCGGAGGGTTTGTGCCGGCGGGAGAAAAACTCTCATCAGGATTTATTGTTGTGCTTCCGCTTTTATCGACATTATACTCAAACAAACTCAATCCGCCAGAAGCCGACAAGATGTCGGTCCCGTTAAAGCCACCCGCTTCTATTGGTCTATGATCATAGTAAACTGAAGATGAATAAACCAAGAAACTGCTATGAGGATAAGCCCTCATAGCATTTCTTATTACATCGCTGCGTCCGAACTTCTTGAGGGACATCTCGCCCTCCTTAGTAGTCCAGCCTGACGCGGAGAGTTAGTTCGTTTGTCGGGTCCTTCTTTAGAGGCTCAGACAATTTGGCGACAGCCAAGAGTTCGTTCTGTGAATTATAAAGACCGATTGTTGTGATGTAGGAGACAGGAGGATTGTCTCTGTTCTGGTTCTTTACGCGGATTGAGCTTGAGCTTAAGTAAGTCGGGTTACTTGAGTAGTTAAACTTGTTGTGTGAAGCGCGACAGAAGTAAACAGAAGAGTTGATTTCAGTTGTGTTGTTGAACTGAAGATTCTGTAGTCTGTGGCGTAGAGCGTCGGCAGAGCCAGAAATAGAGCCAGAGACTAACTGATTATCAAAAGTTCTTACTGTGCCTGATTGGTTAAAGAAGTCGTGGGTTCCTGCCCAGATAGAACTGGTAAGGACCATAACGCCTGCTTGATAAAACACGATGCCGCCAACACCATCCGAGCCAGTAAGAATGCCGTAGTCGCCGCCGTCTGTGTTTAGGGTTCCGCCGTTGTTTGAGGCTTCATTATCAACAAAGGTTTTAGTGCCAGAGAAAGGATCAGCCCAGGATGCTGTGCCAAGGGTGATTGACACAGAGCCTTTTTTAATTTGGTCCTTAGTGAGTAGGCGAGAAAGGTTGACGAAAACAACTTCTTTCATAACGTCTGCTGCGCTCTCGTCTAATTGTAAATCAGACTCAAAAAGGCGAACGCGGTTTGCGGAACCAGTGTAGCCAAGTAGGACCTGGGAGAACTGGTTGTACATGTTGATTTTCTTCTTTTCCTGAACTGCGCTAGTTGAGCCAGAAAGCGGAGAACTTTCGTCAAAACCAACAGAGATGTCGAAGATGTGGTTGGCTGAAGAACTTAGGTAAGGATAGTCGTAAACAGACTGAAACATGCCGTGTGAGTAGTTCTTGATGTTGTCGTCGTTCGGGAATGTCCCGTAAGTTCCACTAACGATTGTTCCTGTTAGTGGGATGACTTCGTGAAGTAGCGTCTTTGTTGTTGCTACGTCTGTGTTGGGGTTTATAACTTCATAGTTGATAGGCATTTAGTTCTCCGATTAAGCCTGTTGTCTTACGATTCTGACTGGCAACTGAATTGAGGCGCCTGTAGTCAAACCTTGGACGTAGATTGTGGTGTCGATGTAATCATAGGTTCCGGTTGTGAAGCCTAGAGTAGCGGCAGCAACACCAGTTCTGCCGTAGAGTGTGTAGTAACTTGGTGATGCTGTGCCTTGTGCGTTAATTTCTGTGCTGGGTGCGAAAGACATAGCAGTCATTCCGCCGCGAGGACCACCGAGTTGTGATAGGTTTGTGCCGGTTGCATCGCCGCTAGTGTCGGTTGTATACTGAAGCACTAGGTTTTCAAGACCATCGGCAACCGCAGTCACGTAGTTGTCCATAAATTGTGTTGCAGAGACAGCTTTCTTTCTAGCGAATGCTGTTAGGGTGATGTTTCTAGAGCCGTTAGTGTTGTTGCCGAAGCTCTGATCTTGTCTTGGTTGCACGGAGATCAAACTGGAAACAAATCTGCTGTCGAATTTGACGTTGAATTGTAGGTCTAGCAAATTGGTGCTAATGACCATGTTGTCTCTGTTTTCTCTTGTGGGCTGTCTATCAGCCGAGTTTATTCCAGACTCGATAATAACCTGGGCACCGGGGGTCAGGGTGTCTGGCTCAAGCACTTTTGACGCGCCGATGGCGGCATCTTTAGCGAGAGTGTTGTAGGTCGCTTTGTTGGCAGCTAGTAGGATGATGTTGTTGTGCTTGAGCACAGAATCTATTCCAGATTTCTGGTTAAGCTCAAGGACCGGCATGAAAACCAAATCAGTTCTAGTGATGCTCAACAGTCCGTATTTGATAGAAGATGCCTGTTTTGTGGCTGCTTCCATAACCGGAGACTGTAGAATCTCAAGGTCGTAGTAGGCGGAACCGGAGGGGTGGTTTGCGTTGTAAAGCGAGTAATCAATCTCGTCATCGCCGAGGGCGAACTTTACAATTTTAAACTCTCCCTCAGCCATCCTCTTTCTGCCTACATCTGTTAGCACGGCGTCAAGAATGATGTCGCCTGAGTTATCTAAAAATCCCATTTATTTTCCTCTCTCCTCGTAAATAGTAGTTTATTTTTTTTATTGCTCTCAACCCTTACTATCATTAAACTTGATGTTGAGGTCGATTTTCTTTCCTGTTTTCTTCGATGTTAACCGAAGCTTGAATGTCTTGCCCCAGATTTTATCTTCTGCCGTTCCGAGTCCAAATTCCCCTACTTGATTAAACGCTGAGTCTGAGAAGTCAGCGGCATTTGGTTGCATCAGTAGGTGCTGAATGTTGGGAACGACATTAAATAGTTTCTTGAAAGACATTAGCGGCTCTGAAATGTTATCTGTAATCAAATCTTCCGCTGTTAATTGATTAAAGTTTCCGTAAACGTAGCCACCATCATTGATTAGTTCAGCCTCAAAGATTGGGGTAAACTCTCCTGCTATGCCGTTTTCGTTGATGGCACGAAAGGTGTAGTAGTATTTTTGATTTGGGCGCACTCGTTCCATAAACATAGCGTCCAGCTTAATCCGTCCTTGCTTCAAGATTCTCAAATCTATTGACTTTCGGAGATTATTCTCAAAGTCTTGGTAAGATGTCGGTATTCTTGATAAGCGATAGACCTCAAAGGTTTCAGCCATAGAGACTGATTCGCTCTGGGTAAAGTCATCCTCTGCTAAGTCGTTGGCTGCTAAATAATCAGCTTTATTCTGGTCGTCCTGTGGTGTTAGGGCAACTGGATAGGGCACTGTGTTTGGTGAGAACGTGTCGTAGGACAAAAAGAACGCCAACCTATTGCTTTGATCTTTAATGTGATGGGGAGTTGCTATCAGATCGTTTGGTGGGTTGTCCAAAATCTTGAATGTCTTTTCTTGGATTGGGACTTCTACAATTTTGAGAGATGGTTCGATGTTGATGTTGAGATCGGCGAGATAAGGGGTGGTAGTTTTAATTTGCAAGTCTGTGGCGAGGCTATTAACATCACTTATCATCCCATTTGTGCCAAATAAGCTATTTTTTATAATCCCAGTCGATGGATCATAAAATTCTAAACAATAATATTCATCATCTTTTGCTATCTGTCTTGTTACAGCGAGATCAGATAATCTGTATTTGTAACCCAGGACTGCAACATAGGAGAAGATTTTGTAAGTGTAATCGGTTCCGTACTTGACCTGAGTGTCTACATACTTAATTGCGCTATCCTGATTGAAGAACCAGAAGTTCTGTAATGTGTTTTCAGTTCGTGAATCGCCCGTAGGGGGTCCACCTATTTTTTGAACTCTGTAGGCAAGAACTTCGTGTTTCTTGTTATTCTTTACAGGGTCATTCAAGAAATTCTCTAAAGTTTCAGGTGGTGAAAAGTTTCTGTTAATCATCTCAACAACATCATTTAGGGTGTTAATTGCTATCTCGGAGTTAACAAATCTGTAAACGCCTGTGTTGTCGAAGGCTGCCTTTACCTCTGTTGATGAGTTATCATAGAAGAAAGCGTTGTCGGTTCTTGATAAAAGATTCTCGTAATCATAAAGAAGCATCTCGGGGAGATCAACTATGTTCAATTGTGTTGCGGAAACGTCTTTGTTATAAGTGTCTCCAAGGGTGAAGGAATAAGGTGTTGGCTTGAGATCGATCTCGTTTGTAAAAACCTCTTTTAGCGTCTTGAGGAATCTCGGAGCATAATCGTTTGCTTTTATTCTGCTCCTTAGTCCGCCTTCTACAATATTCATAATGCGATCATCCACATCAAAGCTTATGTCGTTAGCCATTGGCATCAAAGAGTAGACTGCTTGTTTTTTGTCATCTTTTAGAAAAGAGAAATCAGTCGCTATCTTTCTATCGTTATGGACGGTCAGAGTGCTTGGATTTAAAAACATAATGTTTTGTAATCTTGTCTGTAGTCTCTGGGCTGTAGATTCTTGGTAAGTGTGATTTACATAAGAAACGTTTAGATAATCCTTGATGTTGTTGTAACTATAGCGGGGCACGCCCTTATCGGATGCGACGTTAGAGAAGAGTGTGTTGACTTGTGTGGAGCCTGTGGGGTCTGAGACTTCTGTAGAATACAAGATTGACTGTCCCGCACGGCTTGCGGATCCACCTGCGCGGCGTACATCGTCCGTCAATTCTCCCTGCTCCATGATTAGTTCATTTTTAAACCCGACATAGTTAAAGTAATCATCTTCTATTGTTCCATCAAGAGGGATCATTTTGTCGATGTCGAGATCTGCGATACCATCGTCAATCAAAAAGTAGAAGTTTGGAATCAAATGTTCGGATGCTACGCTTGTAAGGTTGCTTTGGTATCTATCATATTGTTTATAAAACCCAGCTACTGCTTTTCCAGTTATTCCGTCTGCGCCAATCAATTCGTTATTAAATAGCGGCAGTTCGATCTCGGTTCTATGGTCGAAATAGATTGCCTCGTCATAGACACCAGGGTAGGATGCAGCCCCAAAAGTGCCGCCAAGCACATAGGCTTTCCACTCTTCGTCTGAACGGATTTTTGATGTGTCTGAGGTGCCGAGGAGGCGAGAAGCAAACCTAACTGAATCAATTAAAGAAGCTGGATCGACAGATGTTTTGGTATCGCTGTAGTTGCTTACAGCATTGGTGATTACTGGTTGTGGTTCTCTAACAGCTTCGATTGCAGTAAGAGTGGTGTTGCTCGGCTGCCAATAGCCGCCGAGGGCTTGACGGATTAGTTCAGAAGAGCCAGAAATTAGATTCGAGTCTACTATATTAAAAGTTTTGGTTGTCATGTTTAATAATTAGGTTTAGTTTGATAATTGGGTCGAGGCTGATTACTTGTCCGTCCAATTTCTTTTACTCCGTCCATCAAGTCTCTCTGTGTGTCCTCGAAAGATGGCGTTATCCCACTGGGAGTGAAATCCCTACTCTCCGAAGAAAGAGCAGCAGAGAAATCTCGTTCCGTGTTAATAGTTTCGCTTTCAGCCTCTGGCGTTTGGGTTGGGGTTGG
>WLWE01000964.1_pt1 | contig 23165 bp, 11 predicted proteins | sample 6718301 | NCBI WGS metagenome assembly WLWE01 (sample SAMN12718691, study PRJNA515312) | sponge metagenome | isolation source: marine sponge | host: Mycale hentscheli | place: New Zealand: South Island, Marlborough, Capsize Point | collected 2003-05-01 | reverse complement strand
TATAAGCTCCTTCAACTTTGCTATTTATAGCTTTAGTCAAGTCTCTAGCAAATTCACCGTGTTGATAGGGATGTTCTTCATATTTATTACGCTCTGTAGCTCCTTTTTGTCTACTAGTAACAAGAGCAAAGTTTTTAGTGTTAGAAGAATTAGCTTTTTGGTTATATAAAAATTCTTTTACAGTAGGGCTAGCATCAGGATATTTAGTAACAATTTCTTTTAATTTATCTATTAAATTGCTCTTTTGTTTATTTAATTCTTTTATGTTTTTTAAATTATATTCATAATTTTTTAAACCTTGGGTCTTTGCAAAATAACTTCTATCTTTAGCTCTTGGCTTTTTATAACCATATTTTTCTTCTATTTTCTTTTCTAATGTTCTTATTTCACCTATGTAACCTGCTTCTAACATAGAAGCTGTTTCTCCTGTTCTCTCTGCTGTTGGTTTTTTCGCAGTGCCAAATTCAGTTATATAAAAAAACCCTGCACCTATAGCTCCACTACCTGGCTTGCTTCCAAAAGCTTCATTACCAGCAGCAGCTATATTGCTTGGCGTTATAAAAGAATAAATATCTTCTTTTAGTATAGGCGTCATTTTATCTATAATGTTATCTTCAAACTTTCTAAAATCTTTTGGGTTTGATTTGTTTAAAGCACCGCCTGAAAGTTTTTCAATATCAGCATTAATTCCTTTTTTAATTTTTTCAGACATAGACAACTTACTAGCTCCAGCCTTTATATCTGCTATTACTTTTTTCTCAAGCTTAGTATCAGCAGGCATTTTAGATCTTGTGGCTTCGTTAGCTATCTTCATAGCTTCTACCATTGCCATACCTTTAGCTAGCTGACCATTGACAGTTCTATCGTATGTTTTTAAATCTTTACCTATTAATAAATCTCCTTGTACTTTAGCTATAGTTTCTGGTGTAGCATTTTTAAACTCAGGTTTTAGTTTATATACAGCTGTTTGGCTAGTTAATCCTTTAGATCTTTTACCTGTAGGTTCATAAAAGTATTTAATTATTCTATTTGGTAATCCAATACCTCTACCTACAACTTCTCTTGATACATCTATAGATTCTCCTTGCTTGTTTATAATAGCTTGTTCACTAGTAACGTTTGTTTCAGGTAAAGTTTTTATAAACCTTTTCATATTACTTTTATCTGAAAAGAATTTTTGTATATTACCAAACTCAGAATCACTTACAACTCCTTTTTCACCTGGCTTAGCTACGTTACCTGTTTCTAAGTTAATAAGTTTTTTAGCAAAAGTTAAATTCTTTCTAGGATCAGATATTTTTCCTGCAGGTACTTCAAATATTAACTCACCAATTTCACCAACTTGTTTTTTAGGCGCACCACCAACACCTGGTTTAAGATCTTGAAGCTCTATAGTTTCAGCTATTTCTAATATTTCTTTTTTCTTTCTGTTGGCTTCTTTGCCTTCAAAAGTACTTATTTGTCTTTCAGTTTCTTTAACTGCAGACTCTTTACCTTCAACTATAGTTTCAGGTGTGCTTGTGTCAGCCACTTGTTTAGCTGTTTCAGAGTCTATGCTAGTAGTCTTGGCTTTGTCACCTATTTCACCTTCATAAAATGCTTGACGCTTAGGTCTTATGTTACTATTAATCCATGTTGAAAGCTTAGTGCTGCCATCATATCTCTCTAATATACTAACAAATTCTTTATTAATAAAAGATATAGCATTTTCAGGTGGTATATCCCCTTTAGCTATATCATAACCTAAGGCTTTTAAACCAATACTATTGTATTGTTTTATTAAATCTTCTATACCTTTACTATCTATAGTTCCGTCTTTGTATTCTTTAGCAAGATCATTTGCTTTTTTATCTGATAACTGTATAGAGCTTTTACCATCTGCAACTAACTCAGAATATTCTTGTTGAGCTTTCTTTAATGTTTCTTTGGCTTCTGGAGTTCTTTCTACGCCACCTAAGAAGTAATCTACTACATCAGCACCTGATCTAGAATTTAATGCGTCTGGTGCAATCTTTTTAACTTTTATATCTCTAGTTAAACCAGTTAAAGCACCTTCATTTTCAAGCTCTAAAAACTCATTTATGAATTCTTTCTCTATATCTATATTTCTATTACCAGATTCTTTTAATTCTTTATAACCAGGTCTTTGAAGCATTTCAGCTTCTACTTTTTCAAAAATACCTATTTCTTTTAATCTATTAACAAAGCTATCTACATAGTCTAACGCTTCTTTTTGTGCTAATTCTTTTGCGTCAGCAAAATCTATATTTTTTTCTTTAACAAGTTCTTTAGCTCTTTTTCTTACTCCTTCAATACTAAAGCTTCTTTCAAATACTGGGTGGTATATTTCATGTTTAAGAGTAGATCCTTTTCTATACTCTTTCATTTTATCTTTATTAATAGCAAAAATAGTTTTACCATCTACTACTGTTTGAAAACCAAAACCTACACTTTCTACATTGTCGTTACCGCCTAACTCTTCTTTTAGTTCTTTAAACTTAGTATCACTTAATTCTCTTACTTGTGCTTCAGGATCTTTTAATACTTCTTCTGCTTGCCTCATAGTTTGCTCAACCCTACCTGATCTTGCTTGCTCAGCTTCTTTCATTAAGTCTTGAGATTCTTGTACAAGTTTTTCTTGCTCACCTTTTAAATTTTCTTTAGCAGTTTTATAATAACCTTCTGTAATTTCTTTATCTTTAAATTGCTTCTCTAAAGATTGTATATTTGATCTAACATCACCTTGATTTAAAGTGTTTTCTACATATTTTTTGTAACCATTAGAAGTAACATCTGGAAATATTTGCTGGGCTTCAGCGTAGCTAATTTCACAATTTTTATATATGTCTGTAGCTTGTTTTTCAGTATATCCTATTTTTTGAAGTTCTAATATTGGTGAACCACCACCATTGGCTATGCCAGCTTCAGCAATATTTGTAACACCTTCAGCTGTTAATTCATTGCCTGCATCTACTGATCTTATAGTAGATTCTAATCTTTTATTTAGACCATTCCAGTTTTCTGAACTTTCCATATCAATGTTAACCTGATCTAAAGCTTTTTTTAGTTTTAATCTATTCGCTGTAAATTCTACATTAGCTCTTTGATCTGCTTTTTCAGTTTCAGTTAATTTATCGTTTTTATTTATTTCATCAAGCTTTTTTAACTTAGCATCATCTACTTCTTTCTCACTCCAACTACCTGTTTTTTTAACTTCTGCACCAAGCTGTCTAGCAAGCTGATTAAATTTAGGTTGATTTGTTCTAATATTATCTATATCATAATGAAAATTTTGTATAATCTTTTTGCCGTAACTACCAGGTCTTGCCATACCCATTGATAGTAAAGAACCATACATATCCCAAAAAGACTCACTATCAGTAACTTGCTCCCAAACTTGGCTAAAGTCCATTTCACCTTGAGCTACATCTACAATCCCACTAGATAACTCACCTCCTTTTATAGCGCTAGTACTAATTAAAGGTTTAGTTAGAAATTTACTAGCTCCTAATAAAGTTCTAGGGGTATATTTATCAAAAATATTAATAGCAGTAGCTACATATTTATTTTTTTCTCCAACTTTTAATATAGCTTTAGGCATGGTTTTGCTCATCCAATTAAAACCTAAATGACCTAACTGAGAACCCATGGCAAATGGAAGAACAGGCATAGGATCTGAATTAGTTATAGTACCTCCTATTAAGTTAGAACCAGCTAGTCCCCATGACTCTTGTAAAACACCACTAGTAAATTGACCAACTCTTAAAGCTGCGTTAGGATTTAATCCTAATCTAGTAAAATTAACAGTTGCTATTTCTCCTATAGCTAAGCTAGCTCTACCCACGGTGCCGGCACCACCTGTTAAAGCGGTCCAAAGCATTATCTCTCCACTCATTTTAACTAAAGGAGTTATAGTAGATCCTATATTTTCCATTGCTCCTACATAATAATCTCCTCTATCTCCAACTTTATCTACTAAAGCTTGTGCTTTTTCAGATCTTTTTTCAACTATAATATTACCTTCTGTGTCTCTAATCGTTTTATCTCTATCAATATTTTTAATTTGGCCTAATTCATCAGATAACACATCGTAAACAAATCTATTAGCCATTTCATTAGTAGATAAACTTTCTAAATTAAAAGCATCTGGTATAGCAGCAACAGCAGATCCTAATAGTTTTTCATCCGCGTCAGTGAAAGGTATAAATCCTAAAAAAGTTGTTTTTTCTCTAGACAAAGTAGTTGGATCTAAGTTTATACCTACAACACTTCTTTGCACTCTTAAAGTTTCTACTAAATCATTATATTTTTTTACAACAGCATTAGGTTCTTCAAATACGTTACCACCGTTAGGTAAAGTAGATATTGACGGAGGAACTATACCTGTTTTAGCCATAGCTTCTATATCAATAGCATCTTGTTTAGTAGATTTTTCATCATTCCAATTAACACCCAATGATTGAAGTAAAGTTGGGTTACCCTGCTGTTGACTTTGAAACAATGAATTACCCATTGCCGCAACTTTATTTTCTAGCTGCTTTAAAGCTTTTACTTGCTCATTAACCGGCATGAACATAAACTTATCAGCAGTCTCTAAAAATATATTATCTTGTCTATTTATTTCTCCCTCATCTAGTAAATCTTTATTCACTACTTCACCTGTTTGAGGATCATAATAAATATTTACTTTAGCATCATTTCTTAATTCTCTTAAAAATTTTCTTTGTTGCTCAGCTGTTTTAGCATTTCTAACTTTAGATACAGCTTCTTCACCATATATATTGATCATAGTAGTGACAGCTCTATCAACCAACCCTTTGTTTATTTTATCATTAACTTTACTATAAAAGGTTTCGTCTTCTTCGCTAACACCTTCTTTTTTAACTTTATTTAATACAGTAGTTTCTGCTTTAGCATTAGCATTGTCTATTTCTAATTCATTATATATATTAAATATTTCTGCTGCTTTAGGAGTTTTACCATCTTCATTTAATATAGAGGATTGTAACCAATTTTCATTTGCTTGATTTACATCTCTTTTAGCTTTTGTATATTTAAGATATTCATCAGCGTTAGGTATACCATTAGGCTTACCTATACCTTCTACAGTTTTATCTTCAATTTTATTAAATTGCTCTAATACGTAGTCAGCATTATCTTTAGGTCTTTGTTCAAAGTCAATGCTATACAAAGTGTTTAAATTTTCATTAAACGTAGGAACATCAGTATTCATGTCTGCACTAAGATTTATAGGTGCAGCTATACTATCTCCATCTACATTAAAACCTAATAAAGTATTAGTTATTTTACTTTTTCTTTTTTTCTGTATATCTGTTATTATATCTCCAAAATTAACATTAAACTCTTCTACTTTTTCATCAGTGATAACCAAAGGCTCTTGTGGTAATTCAAAAGATGAAGTCACCAAAGTACCATCTTGTTTTACATTTTCTACTTCATTAACTAAATCAGCTTTTCTTTGGTTAAATATATTTACTGATTCTGATAGACTAGTTGACTCTTGTTTAGGAGGATCAGTTGGCTCAGGCTTTTTATCTTCTACTTCAATAGTCTCTTCTACTTCACCACTTTTTAATTTCATGCCTTTAGAAGAAATAAACTCTTCAAAAGTTACTTTATCCCTAGCTGCAGCTGCATTTATTTCAGCAACAGAGTATTCGAATAGGCCATCTGCTGATAAATATATTTCTTCCATATTTGATTTAATTAAATACTAGGTTTTACTTTTAATATTTTTAATTCATTAGGGTTATTGAATATAACTTGTTCATAATCATCTACACCTAGTAAATTCCACATAGTGCTTTTGCCATCTTCATCTAAACTTCCATTAGCATTAAAATCAAAATACTCAGGCTTAGTTACTATATCATAGTTTTGAGGATTCTTTTTATTAAACTCATAAAGAACCTCATCTTGCATTGTACCAAAATCAACACCTGGAAATTTGCCTCTTATTTCAGAGCCAGTCATCACATCAAAACCATTTTTGCTATCTATTCCAAAAGCTTTTTTATTAGCTTTTACTGTTGCAATAATGCCATCAAAGCCGTTGTATTGACCACTAACTATTGATTGATTAATTTTATTATCCCATAAGTTTTGATAATCTTTCTTTAATGCTGTTTTACCACTAGGAGTATATTCTGATTTACCAGTTGTTTTATTAGTTACTTTATAATAATCGTCTAGTTCTTTAATACTAACAACTGTTTCACTTCTATTACCAATTATTCTTTCAGCTAATTTAGCCATGCCGTCAGCGGCGAGGTTTCTCATTTCACCTTGAACTTTTTCATAATCATCAACCGTAAATTTACCATCATTAGGGGTTGGATCTATATTACCTTCTGAATCATAATCATATGTTTCATTTAATTTTTTTAAAGCAACATCAACGTTTTTATTATTAAAAGTATTCCAACTTATATCTTTAAGTGGGCTATCTCCTAAATAACCATTTATTTCTAGTTGATCCCATGTTTTATTAAAATTACTTGCAGTAGTTTTACCTACTAATATTTGTTTATTATTAGGATCGCTAGTTAACTTTTGATATATATCTACTGGTCCTTCTGATTGTATAACAGTTTTTTTGTTTTCCCCTCTGTCGTATTCACTTTTTACTTTTTGAACACCGGTTAAAAGCCCTTTAATACCTTTTAATTCATTTTCAAATGACGTAAACCACTTACTATTTCTTTCAATTATAACATCATCTTGTTGTATAACCTGCTGCTCTGAAGTTTCACCAGTTCTTAGTAAAGCATTATTAAATGCAGATGCATTTATGTTAACTTCTTTATCAAATTCTTTTAGACCCTTAGCGCTGATATTAACTTGACCGTTAGCATCATTTTCTATTATTAAATCTTTAAATTGTCCAGTGCCTAACACAGATTGAAAATTCCAATACTTAGTCTGCTGTTGAGCTTCTCTAGTTAGCCTGTTTACTGCAGAACCATTTTTAACTGCATCAGTGTGTCTTGTAGGTATATTAGTATTATTACCAACTTGAAGTACTGTTGTAGCTATAGCATTTATATTTTCTTTTCCTCTAACTAAAGCAGCTGTATATAAATCTCTATCTTCTTGAGTAGCGCCGGGTTTTATTGAGTTGCCATATAAAATACCTATTTCTCTAGCCTGTTCAGTTACATAAGCAGTAGCTCCAACTTTCATTTGACCTGTAGCATCTTTTGTCTGATTAGAATAACTTTCTAATAGTTGATCTGCTTTAGCAGAACCTAACATTAAAGCTTTTTCAGTTTCTTTTCTTTGCTGAGCTTGAATTTTAGCTAAGTTTGCTACGTTCGCCAAAGAACTTTGAGTTACTATATTCACGCCTTGAACAGCTTGCCTTACTAGATTTTGATCTGGTTTTAAATTTACTTGTCTTTGACTCATATTATTTATTTTTCATTTATTAAAATCCTTTAATACCATCACCACCTGGACCTAAAGCGCTAGTTAAAACACTAGTACTTCCACTTATCCCAGCCATTAATGCTGCATCACCTGCATCTTCTAATCCCATTTTTCTTGATCTTAAAAAATCAACCTCACCATATGCTCTATCTAATTCTGCTTGAACTCTTGCGTCTTCACCTGCTGCTGCTCTTTCTTCAGCTGATATAGCTTGTGATTCTAAATTCATTAACTGCTGCTGTTTCTGCAATTCTCCTTGAGCTCTAAGTTTGTTGTTGTCTGCTTCTTGTTGCTCTATGCTAGCTGATACACCCTGTTTAGATTTAGCTGCTGCCATAGCTAAAGCAGTGGCTCCACCACCACCAAAACCACCAGCTCTTACAGTATCTAAAGTATTAGCTAAAGCCATATCAGCTTCTTCTGCTTGCATTTCAGCTGCTTGAGTAGCAACGCCTAAGTTAGCATAAGGATTACTAACTAAATCTTTCATATCTCTAATTTTATCTGAAGCATCATAAACGTCATCTCTATTGTTCATAATGCTTGTTACAACTCCGTTAGCAGATGAAATATCATTTTCCATTTTATTTGCTTTGTTTACGCTAATTGCTTTTTGTATTCCTCCAATTATAAGGGGAGCTGCTACTACTAATAATGGTACTGGCATATTTTTTTTATTTATATATTTTAATTTTTTATTTATCTAATTTAAGAAGATCTTGTAAAGGTAGTGCTTACTGACCATAATTCTTTTACTCCGCCGTAATCAGTACTGTCATCTGTAGAGATTTTAACTGTACTAAAAAATCCTTTTATTCCTGATCTTGCTACTCCAGTTAAATCTACTATTTCACCAGGTGCTAAAGAAGAATTATTTATTAAATTAGCTGTGTATAAATTTTCTTTTAAATGAAAACCTGCATATGCCCTTAATCCAGTAAGTGGATCTGTGTATTCTCCATCTTGTAAACTTTTTACAGATGTAATTGTATCTTGAGAATTAATATAATCTTGATCGTTTAATATTGGACCAGTAAAGCCACTAGAAAAAGAGTCAACTTGCCAACCGTTAGATCCTTCATAATTCACAGTTAAAAAGTTTTTCTTTAAAGAAGGTGATTCGTTAAATACAAAAGTTACACTAGAATCATGTTGAGTTCCATAAAAAGTGTTTCTAGTAGTAAGCTCATCGTAATGAATCCAAACTTGATTTTTAAAAGCTGAGTAAAAACTATTGTTTAAGCTGTTTAACAATACAGGCGTATAGCTGTAAAAGCTTGTCCAGCCTTTTGATTGTTCGTCAAAAACTAGTGTGTCACTGGTTCTTGGGCCTAAGAAACCATCTGACTGAGGGCTTTGTATAGATAAAGTGTAAGTGTCTTGATACATATCATAACCTCCTACAATTTTATTATTATCCCATTTATTTATAAAAAAACTAGTTTTTTGTGTTGTAGTAAGCGCTTTATCTATAGTCACTTGTCTTCTAGTGTCGTTTACAATTGTGTCAGACATGCTTATTATAGTATATATTTCTGAGTTTAAAGTAAAGCTCATGCCTATTTCTAAGTTTTTTACTCCTGAAGAATTAATTTCAAACTCATAAACTCCATTTAAAACCGCAGTAGTATTAGAAGCGTTTAAACCAAATTTTAAAAAACCACCTGTAGTTTGATTTAGCTCATCTCTAAAATAATCTTTCATACCAATTTGAGATATTTCAGTAATACCATCTTTTGATAATCTACATACTACACCTTTGTTATTATCAACAAAGTAAGTACGGTAACCTTTTTTAGCAAATGATTCTGGAAAATTACCTATACCATATTCTCCAGCAAAAGGTAGATTTTGTCCTACAACTAAAGTAGAAGCTGTTAGTTGAGGATTTCCATCTGCAGTAAATATTGCATCTTTATCTATTAGTGATCTACTTATTTTTAATTCTTGGAATATTCTTAAATCTGTATCTGTAGCATAAAATTTTCTTATACTTCCAAATCTTGGATCTAGCTCTTTAGTTATGTTTTGAGCTATAGAAAAAACATTAGTGTTATTTACCCCTGTTGCAGAATTAAATATTCCTGAAAATATAATACCATTGCTAGCTACTTGACCACCGTTATCTTCTGTAGATAAAAAAGCTCTAGGACCTAATTCTGTTTGAGTATTATTAAATCCACCTCTAATTCTAGACTCTTCTACATACCAAGAAAAGTCTTTTGCAGATGAAGCTAACCCATTAAAAGTAGGAAAAGATGGATAACCAGTTAGTGTATTAGCCCATGGTAAACTAGGCCATATACCTGTTCTAACATCGCTAGCATTGACAGTAGTAGCGTTTACACCAGCTTTTTTTAGAAGAAAAGAATTAAAATAAGAAGTTTCTACAATTGTACTCATATTAATAAATTATGTAACAACAGGTGTTACTGTCATTGATAAATTAAAAGTTCTATTATCACTTAATCCAGTTATAATATATACGCCGCCTGTTGGTGAATACGTAGCATCATAAATTTTACCTGTCATAATCCAATTAGTGTTAAATCTACAATTAGTTTTTCCAACAATACTAGGAGCACCAGCTGGAGGAGGTATATTAGTGTTTATAATAGGAGCACCACTTGTTATATATATCCCGTTAGTACTTGAATCAGCAATAAAACCTCCTGCACTTTGAGGTACAGAAGAAAGGTTGTAAATATATGGCCACCAAGGATTATAAGCTTGTAGTCTGTAATAAACTGTTTCAGGTAAACTACCACTTACTTGAGTTATTGAAGTGCCGTCTGGTAAAGTAACTCCAGCTAGTCCAGTGTTTCTTGTTTCAAACCTTGGCAAACCTCCTACTGCATTAAAACTGTTTGCGCTTACTTGAATACCTTTAGCATACCAATCAATATTTAAAGTACCAACACTTTCTCCAAAAGAATTTCTAGTAAAAAACTCCCAATATAAACCAGCTTTTGATAAAAAAGGTGTTTGCGCTGGATCGTTTGCGTAAGCTCCATTTTTACCATCTAAAACAGGTCCAACTGGTAAAGCATCAGAATCTATAGTGCCACCAGCACCAACAGGATCCCACTCTCTTTGAACTCCCATAACGATGTTTGAACCACCATTGTTATTCCAATGTGGTTGAATGTTGGTTAAAGGATTATTTTTAGAAGGAGGTCCATATGAAACATTGCCTGATAAAATTGTACCAGCAACATTAACATTAGTAAAAGTAAAGTTAAACTGATAATTTTCAAAAGAAGCACTAGAAGTAAAAACAAAAGTTCCATTAGGGAGAGCTGCTGTTTTAATTCTATAAGCAAATGTAATACCATCTTTTTCAATAACAAATTTATTTGTTACATCTGTACCTTGTGCGTTTAAAACAGAAGATATTTGACAGGTTGTATTAGCATTGGCTAATTGTAAACCACCTGCACTTACAGGGAAAAAGTCTGTAGAAACAACAGTATTAGGAGCAGTGCTTTCTGGCAATGTAAAAACAAAATCTGTTATATTTCTAGGTGTATCTACATCTCCTACTAATATAGCTTTATTTAAAGCTTTTATAGTTCCAGTAGTTGGTGTTTCATAGAATATTTCTAACTGAGAAAAAGTAGGTTGTGTTTCGTATATAGATAAACCTGGGTACAAATACCATAAACCTTTGTTACTTTGACTACTTAAAGTAACCCCTGTAGCATTATCATTTTCTCCACCTTTTATACCTATTGCTTTTTGTGTAGAAAGCTTAGCAATAAGTGTATTATTATTTTCTTTAAAAGTTACAATAGGAGTTGTAGTACCAGTAGCATCACCTTCTATACCATAAAAAGGAGACAAATTAAAACCACTTACAGCAGGTGCTGTTAAAAATTCTACACCTTCAATAGTTGTTTCTAATCCTAAGTCTTTCAATGTACCTATACTAACAGCTGTATCAGGTAGATTTAATGGCCTATATTGTTGGTTTTTATTTTCGCTTTGACCTAGTGTACTTCCTTTTGGCTCTACTCTACCAAAAAGCTCTACTGAAGAGCTGAATTGACTTTGTGTAGGTCCTACTTCTTGAAGATCTCTAGGTATTTTATTTATATTATCACTTTTTAAAACTATAAAAGCATCACTACTAGATTCGTAATTTATAGCAGAGGGACCCCTATTTAATATGCCAGGTAAATAAGCATTGTAATAATCTTGTTCTTGTTGTTTTACTACAACTTTAAAGGTATACCAACCTAAAGGATTTGGATTTTTTAATTTTCTAACCGTCATTTCGCAAGGTATAGTAGAACTAGCTGAAGAAAAACTTACAACTTGACCCAATGTAAATCCTTCACTCGCGTCTGCAACTGTAAAACCTGTTATAGCTCCGCTATTTACACTTGTTATGTTTACTTCTATTGTATTTCCATCATAAGTTCCACTAGCTACTGTTCCAACAGTAAAATCTGCACCTCCAAAATCACTAGAAGGACCAGTTATCTGTAAAGTTTCAACTGCACCTATAGGTACATATAAACCTGCATAAGTTGGATCGTCAGTTGCTTCTGGTATAGGTGTGCTAAATAATAACTTTATAGAATCACCAGGCCAAACATTATTAGCAATGTTTGTACCAGAGTCGTATTGAAACAACTCATCACCAAGACCTCTATATGGATGATTAACCGTTGAACCTGAAAAAGTAAAACCAGCAAAAGTTGCTAAAGATTCATCTAAAGAAGATAAAATCACATCAGATGATCTACCGTATCTATCTTGAAATATTATACCAACTTGGTAACTTCTATTTTGTTTTACTGTGTGGTTTTGAAATTCTTTTATTAAATAAGGTTTAGTAGCTACATCTTGAGGATTTGTACTTTCAGGAAGTTTAGGACCTATAGATATTCTGTAATCGTTTGAATCTATTGATCCTAATTTAGAAACATAATTACCATATAATAATCTGTTACCAGTAAGTTCTTGAGCTTCAGCTTTTATAGGTGCTTTGTCTGCTACTCTAGTTAGATCTGACTCTGGCAAAGTTCTTATTGCCGCTCTTGATTGATAAACATATTTAAACTCAGTACTACTTAAATTAGCTAAAGTACTTTTTTCTATAGTATCAACTACTTTAAAACTATTATCTTGAGAGTCTTTATATATTATTTCAATTTGTTTTATTCCATATTTATTTAAAGCTGTACTCCAGTTTTCTTCTCCTGGAGAATCAATGTATATATCAGCTTCATCTATTTTGTTTTCCATAAATGAAACTACTGTAGAATCGTAAGCATCTACTTCTTGGTTAAAATTATCAGCAGTATCTGTTATTTTATTACCTAAAAAATAACCATCTTGTAAAGGAACATACAAAGAAGGCGAAAGTGGCGATATTAAAGAATATTCATTATCTTCAAATTTAAATCTATATCCAAATTTTATAAACTTATCTTTTAAAAACTGTGAATCTCCAGGCCAATTAGCATCGTAATCTGGGTTAACAGGTGCTGTAATAATAGTTGGATCTACAGAAGATGATGATGGAAGAGTAAATGATGAGCCTGTATAAGTTACTCTAATGGAACCTGAGCCAATATTTGAAATAGTAACAACGTCTGGAACTCCAGCAACATTATTACCATCGTGAGTTATTCTAACTCTAGTACCTAAGTAAGAAGCAGGAAAGTCACCAGTAGAAATAGGTATGTCAGTTGAGCCACTAGCTACAGTTAAAGTTGAACCAGTGGTATATGATTGAGATACACTATTTGGTAAAAATTCATTACTTTTATTTTTCATTGTTGAATAAACAACTGAAGAATCTATATTATAAAACCTCATGGAGCGCCAAGGATTTATTTTTAGCACACTAATAGAATCTTCTGAGTTGTAGTAATCACTATTACTTTTAGCTTTTTCTACATTTAACTTTCTAGGTTGATTTCTGTTATCAGTAAAATATAAAAAATCTTGTAATAAGTTTACTCCACTTATTCTATGAGTTTTAGAAAAATTTAAAAAACTACCACTAGCTAATATAAAATCTGTACTACTATTTAAATCTCTCATAGCTATATAGCAAGTAGCATCAGTAGCAGCTGCATGCATGCCTAATCTAGTAGGTGTTGAATCTGTGAAATTTGTAGCAAAGACAAATATTTGTTGAGCTTCATCATCTGTATATAAACCTATAATTTCTATATTTTTTTGATCTATATTACCATTTGATTGGTTAAAATTAGTCAATAAAGCGTTACCTTTTACATTTTCTAAAGCGCCAACATCTGATCCTTCTGATTTATTTATATTTATATTTTGAGCGTCTCTATATTGCCCTTTTGGTAAAATCCTATCGTCTAAGTCTTTATTCATCTTAGACTGTAGGAAATTATTTTTCATTTCAGCCATATTTAATGTTTAATCCATTTAGACTTACCGCGCATTACTTGTGTAAACTCTGATAGTTTAATGTTTGATAATCTTAATTTAGCGTTTCTCAGTTTTGCAGCTCTGTCTTTTTTGTATCTTTGAACAATGTATTCTGGAACGTTAACTCTTGTAGAGGTTATAGAATATAGTATATGAGAATATAATGCATCCTCGGCCATCTTAGGCACCTTAGTATCATCACCATAAGCTAAACCGTCTGATATATATTCTAAAGTTATTAGTTTACCTTGTAAATCTCCACTAAAAGCAAAAGCACCTCTTCTATCGTCTATGGTAAACCAACCGTTTTGTTGTGATATTTCTGGTTGCATACCATATCTTTGGCCATACGCTGTTTTCCACCAATTCCAATTATATACATTCGCATCAGTAGATTCAAAATTAGTACCTGTTAAATTTCTTTGATTTGCATTTCTCCAGTTTTCATTAGTAATAGACTGTTGAGATTCTAAGTTATTACCAAAGTCATCTTGTGTTGGTATACCTTGATTGTCTTGAATTAAAGGAGCAGTTGGATTTGTAGTAAGAGTAGTTGGATATATAATATGCTTTATACCCATACTATCTATGTGTGATAATTGTACGTAGTTAACGTAGTCTTGAGGGAGTGGTAATGATAAGTTAGCTGGAATAGTTAGCTCTTGTATATTAACAGATTTTAAAGTGTCATAACTAAACTCTTGTAAACCTCTTTTTGCATGAAATATAATCTCTGATCTTTTTGCTCTTTTTATAACTCTATCAGTTCCTACATAAGATAACATAAAATTAGCTACTATGTCTTTCAAAGTATTATATTGGTAACTCTGATAGTTATCCCATATTGTATTCTGTTGTAGTCTTATCGTGAGTAAAGAGCCAGATTGTATAGGAGCTGCATAATTAACAGTTACAGTTTGAGCGGCTGTAGCCGGGTCGTTAGAATTAGTTAAAGTAGTAGTCACAGAATCACTAGTATAACCGCCGACAGTTGGAACCATTAAAACGTTATCTATGTATACATCATAATTATTAATAGCTTGAGCATCTGCTGAAGCGTCCCATATTAAAGGAGTTAATTCAGTAGGCCAATCATAGGTTGCACCACTAGCACCTAGCACGTATGTTTTTTCTCCTGTGTAATATTCAGAATTATTTTGAGTAACAAGCCCTGGGCTTTCGTAATTAGTTGATGTTGCCATATTTTATCTTTTTTCGTTAGCTTCGTCTTGGACTAGCTCTTGTTGAGCCGCTTGTATTATTTGAGGATCTCTTATTATTATTCCAGAGTATTTTAATATTTCTAAAATAACAGTTGTTTGACTTGAAGCGTCTATTTCAAATTGTTGAGAAAACCTAGTACCAACATATAAATTACTTTGTGTTAAAGTTATTATAACATCTTGATTAGCACCAGTGAGAACAGATGGAGGTATCGTAATAGTGTCACCAGCATTAAAACCTTGACCAGTTGTGCCAATAATACCTACATTAACATTAGTAACTGTATTTCCACTCACTACAATATCTAAAACTAAATCTTTACCTGTGCCGCTAGTTGTAATCCCGCTAGTAGTTCCAATTGTAATATTATAAGTAGCATTAGTTATACCTGTAGCGTTTTGAGTAACATTTGAAATTAAATTTTGACTAGCAGCTAAACCATGTATTTCATTAGAATCGTAAATATAACCACCTTGAGAGTTTATACTATAACCCCATCTAACATCTTTTGGTTTTCTTATATAGCTAAATTTAACATCATCAACGTTGACTGTTCTAGCTGGATTAAATGTAGTTACTTTTGGATATACTTCAACTTTGTCATTTTTTAATATGCCTATTGGAAAGCTTTTACTAGGTTGAGTAAGTGGAGACATTAGTTGCTGTTTATATTCTTTTCTATTAACTAACTCTACTTGAGGAGTGCCTGTAACGGCATTGAAATATACAGAGCCTAATCTATAAACCTCATTATTGTTGCTAGCATCTTGTGGAAAAGCATAAATACCGTTAGTAGCACTTGAAGATGATTTATATTCTTCAAACACTTGTATCTCTTCTTCTATGTGAGCTATTCTACTAGCAAACTCTTCATCTGTTTTAGGCATTCGTAAATACTGATTAAGATCTTGAAAAAATCCTTCAAATATTTCTAGTTGTACTTGTGTAGCAACTTTATTAAATTCATCTGGCGTCATATATCCTCTTTGTTCTTTATTGAGAATACTTAACACTGTAGTATAAACTGTATTTACGTTTAATTCCATATTTGTTTATTTAAAAAAAAAGGGTGGCGTAAACCACCCTTATTTATAATCACTTGTTATTTTAGTTTTTTCTGTATAGACTTGTAAACTTCAAGTCCTTCATCAGTTTTAAACCAAGCAGCCATTGCTGAATAAGCGTTTTCTTCAAATGGAGCAGTCATCAGCTTTTTGCCATTGCTTTTCCATTTAACAGTTCTACCATCATTAGCTATTTCTATAATACTAGCTTCAGTTGCTTTTATAGCAAAATTTCTAAGTTCTACATTTTCGTCATTAGCTAACTCTATGAGAAGCTTAGGATTTCTTTTAGCAAATAGTAAAAGATCTCTTTTAAGCTCTTTAGAACTCATTGTAGTAACACTAGAACCAACTTCAACTCTTAGTATAGCTTCAGCTTTGTCTACATCCATTTCATAAGCAGTGTTCATAGCAGCTATTTCTAGTTCTAAATAATCATATTGATCTTCAGCTTCTACAACTTGGTCATACTCTTCAAATATTAAATTATTGTGAGGATGCTTACTTAAAAACTCTTGTAAATTCTTTTTTTCTTTAGGTACAAATAAAGCACCTTCTTCAAATACAATATGTTTTAATGTAACTGAACCTTCTTGTTCGTCTACAAATATTGATTTTTGATTAGTAGCGTACCTTAATTCTCTTTCATATCCTTTTTCTGGATCAAACCATACTAAAGAATATCTATTTGAATGTCTACTAGGTAGTGTATAAGTTAAAGGTTGTTTACCTTTTAAATAGTAAGTTCTATTTTTATACTCCCACTTTACTTCAGGAGTCTTTTTTTCTTTTGTTTCCATAATATAATATAATATAATAATTAAAAAAGACCCCGTCGAAACGGGATCTTATTATTTTTTATTAACCGTAAACTACTGATTCAACTACAGTACCGCCAAAAAACGATACTACAGGAACACTGTTTTCAGCTTGAGATGCTTTATCAATAGCATCACATAAATCAGCTACTAAATTAGCCGCTGTATTAGCAGGCGTTTGATTAGCTCCTAATGTTACTATCCAGAAAAGATAATCTCCGTCATAATTAGTTGTAACAATATTAGCCACTGTAGCACTTGAATTATCAACAGCTAACACATTATCAATTGGAATTAATTGATATTCATTAGTTGCAGATCCTTCAACAGCAAGTAAGTCAGCAGCAAGAACTGTAAAAGTCATTACAGCTGATGCACTACCTTTACCAGCAGCAGCAGGTATAATAGCAACAGTGATTACATCACCTACTTTATAACCATCACCAATAGCAGCGCAAGTTAATGTTACGTCAGCAATAGTCGTTCCACTAGAAGCCATACTAAACGTAGCGCCAGCACCTCCAGCAGGAGATACTGTAGTAGCAGCTGCAGCTGAAGCTGTTCCAGCCACAATAGTACCACCACCAGATAGTCTACTACCTGCAATAGTTACGCTTGTGCTTGCAAATGTTCTACCAGGATTTGATGATAGAGGTATTTTTATATAATTTGCCATAACTTCTATTTTAAATTGGAGCGATAGAACTAAAAGCGAAAGTATCTACTTGGTAATCTTCCAAGTCACTTGCACTAGCTGAACCAGCTCCTATTAGGTTAAAAATTGGATTAGACCCAGGGTTTTGATTAGCCTCAACGATTAAATCTTTGAGATTTTCAATATCCTGTGCTGTTACTACACTTGTGCCACCATTGCCAGCATAATACTCTATAACAGGTACTTGTACTTGGTTACTTGCGGCTGTTAGCGTAGTATATAAACGTATATGTTCGTTAGACCCTGAGATCTCACAATCATAAACGTCATCTACTTTTACTAAACCGTACCTTGGACTTCCTCCGGCTGGAGTAGTAGCCCTTAAAGGTACTTTTATGAAATTTGCCATAATTTTTATTATTTAAAGATTAATAAAGAGAGTGACAAAAGCCACTCTCATTATATACTATTTAAGCTCCTTTAAACAATACAAAATTGTTTGCAGCTTGTGTTACTAAACATCTTTCAGATAAGAAACTTACAGTCATCGCATCTAAAGTGTCAGTGTAAGCACCACCTACAGAACCAGTAATCCAAGACTTATATCTTCGATCTTCAGTTTCAGAAGCTCTATATCTTACATGCAAGAAAGGACGTCTGATGTTTTGACCTAACATTTGGTCATAAACTGTAGTAGTTCCAGCAGGTACTAATACACCATCAATTTCCTTGTCCATACCTCTAGTTGAAGCATCATTTAGATATTTCCAATCAGTTTTGTAGAAGTCATAAGAACCTCTTCTAAAACCTGAAAATCCAAAGTTTAATGCCATGTCTCCGTCGTTATCGAATAAACCATAACCAGCAGACTGAGTAGAAGCATAACTTGATCCAGCCATAGCGCCAACCATATCATCAAAGTCAAGAGCCGTAGATCTTGATAAGAATAACATGTTTTCTTCAATAGCACCTTGCTTGTCTAAGTTTTTAAGGATTTCATCAAAATCACCTAAAGCACCTGAACCAGGAGCAGCAGCTCCAGCAAAACCAGAATATACATTACCTCTTGCTTCAATAGCAGCAAATAAACCTTCAGAACCTTTAATGTCTTGAGTCGCGCTAGCAGGACCAAAATCATAAGGTACGTTAGAAGCAGTAGGATCACTAGGTTTCATAAACTCAGCCTCAATCATACTCATTTCTAAATAATCATCAAATCTTAATCTTGTTTCAGACTCAGACTTTAGATACCATAAGTATCCAGATTGTCCTTCTTCTGTAGAAACTTCAACCCAACCAATCTGAGCAGTGTCAGAACCATTAATTTTAAAGTTATCTTTTAAGATCATTGGAGAATTAGAAAACTGAGTGAAAGATGGCTCAATAGAACCTTCCATACCATCAGAACCTTTTCCAAAGTCAGAACCATAAACAAATACGTTACAGTTTCCAACTCCTAAAAGTCCAGCAGGTACACCTTGTCCAGCTCCATTAAAAACTCCTCCGTAAACAGCTAAACTACAAGTAGTGTCACTTACATTTTGTACAACAGCTTTAGCTGTAATTAATCCAGTAGCAACATCAGACATTAAAACTGTTTGACCAATTCTAATAGCATGTTTAGTTTGGTTAGCTCCACCAGCTCCAGTTCCAGTAAGATTTGGAGTAAGTGTAGCATTTACAGAACTGTCAGAAACATCGTTCTTTACTTCACTAGATTTATAAGCTACGTGTAATCTATTCTGTTCAGACCAAATAACTTGATCAGATGTCATAGGCATTTCAGCGCCTACCATTCTCAAGAAACCACCAATTGTTCGGTTTCCGTATCTTTCTACTTCTGCTTCGTAAAGCTCAGGTAGATATTGTTGTGCGAAATCATTCGCAGGCGTGCTGCCGGCAAAGTCAAGATAATTCTCTCTTAACGTCATCCTTTTTTGAGCAGGCACGATACTTGCAGGAAAACTCCCGCCAGTTACAAAACTCATATTTATTTATTTTTAGTTATTGTTGTTTTTTACTTTTAATTTTCAACCTAGAACTATCAACACCGCTTATTGCTTTTACTTTAAATCCATTTATAAATACATCACCTGAAGCTTGTGGCCTAGGATCATTATTTATATTTTTAGATTTAGCTATTACATCTTTAACAGCATCGGCTTTACCTTGCTCATAAAAATGGCTAGCTATTGTATCAACGTTTTCAGCGGCATAAAAAGCCTTGTGATAACCAACAGCATCAATAACTTCTCCCTTGTCATTTAAGAACTTCTTAACGAACTTGTTTAAGTCAGACTGTTTCTCGGCAGTTGCGGAAGGATTAGAGATATTATAATTAAACTTTTTTTCACCAACTTTAATTTCAAAACCTTTGAAATCTCTATTGAAAAGTTCACTAGTAGTATCTTTAAATTGTTCCCTACGCTCTGCAGCTATTTGTTGTTCTTTGTTGTATCTATTGAAAAAATCCATAGCTTTTTGCTGTTCTTGAGTTACGCCCGGTCTCAACTTGATCTCGTCGTAGTATTTGCTCTTTGAACTTTCTAAAAAGTTTTTGGCTTTTGCAATTTCTTCTTTGAAGAGTAATTGTCTTTTTCTGACAACTTTATCTTCGTCCACTTCTTCATCATAAGAAAAATTATCTTCCATTAGAAAACTTATTTCTTCTTGATTTAGATGTGGTTTAGTCTTTTTGTAATACTCATTAAGTATTTGTTTTTCGTCATACTTAGAGTAATCTTTATTTAATGAAACATAATCTTCTACAGTTCCACCTGTTTCTTCCATAAATGAAACTAGTTTTTCGATGTTTTCTGGTAACTGCTTACCAATAACTTTTTCATCTCTTACTGCTTCTTTTAATTGTTGCTTTGTTTCTTCTACTTTTTCTTCTTCTTTTATTTCTGTTATAGTAGCAACTTCTTCAACTTTATCCTCTTTTACTTCTTCTTTTATTTCTTCTACTTTTTCAGTTGGTATTTCAACTTTAGTAGTAGCTTCTTCTTGAAGATCTTTTTTAGGATCTTTGCTTAAATCAATATGAGTTATATTGTTTGGCATTTTATCAACAAGCTTTTTTGGCTTGCTTTTTAATTTTAAACCTTCTTTAGTATCGTCTACTATAGGTTTTTCTTTTGTTTCTTCTGACATAATATAATATAATAATTAATAATTGTTACATAGGCATATTGTCTGCGCCTAAGCTTTGTGGATTACTTTGGGTTTCAAAGTCTGTTGGTAATAATTCTTGCTGTCTTTGCTGTATCATAGCGCTTTGCTGAGTAGCTTGTAATTTAGTTCTATTATCTTTACGATCTTCAATAAACTGCTCTCTTTCTTTAACTCTAGATACATCCATTTGTTTCAATTGCATATCAAACTGATACTTTATTTCTAAAGCTTTCATATCTAATTGAGCTTTCATTTCCATCTTTTGTATTTCAAATTGAGATTTAGCTTGTTCTATTTGTACAGTACTTTCGGTTAATGCTTGTTGCTTTTGCATTTCAGCTAGTATAGCTTTTTCAGCAGTTTGTTGATTAGCTTGTGCTTGAGCTTGTATATTTGCTTGAGCAGCAGCTTGATCAGCTTTAGCTTTTTGCTTTCTTCTAAACTTAAGCATTTGATTAGCTAGTTTTAGATTTTTAACTTCTCTAATATCTATTGCGTCTGCTAAGTCTATTTGATTACCTTTTAAAGCTATTTGTATGTTTTGTTCTAGTTGAGCTTTTTCTTCTTCATCTGGTTCTAATTTTATAAATATACCAAAATCATGAATCTGTAAATTCATTAACTCGTCTAAAGTAGCAGTATTAAAAGATGATATACTATTTTTTAAAGCTTCCCTTGTGAAAGGAAATTGTAATGAATCAGCAACTCTTAAAGATATATTTTCACAAGCTCTAGCTGTTAAATAAAGACTAGATTGTAGAATATGTCTAGTGGCAGTATTAGAGTTAGCAGCTGCTAGTTTTTGTAAACCTACTAATGAATTTTTATCTGGATTACTTCCATCTCTAGCTTCATTAAGTCCCGTTACATCTCTAATTAGCTGTAAGTAATACTGATAAGTTTGTATTAAAGAGTTTATTTTTCCACCACCAGATCCAGTTTGTAATTCTTGTATAGGAACTTTACCTGGATTCATACCACCTTCTTGAGTCATAGATCTACCTACTACAGATCCAGTTTGAAAATACATGTTCAAAGCTTCAGCTGGATTATAGTTAGTTCCATTACCTAAGTCAACTTCTGCTAAACCGTCCATGTCTAAGAAAACACCATCTGGAACTACCCTAGCTAATACTTGTTGTATTTTTAAATGGGTTAATTGTATCATATCAGCAAAACCTGTTATTCTACTAACTAAAGACTCTATACGACCTTTATACATTCTAGGTGCAGTTATAGCATAACTAAAATTAACTTTAGTAGTATCTGCAACTGGTCTTGTCATGTGTTCTGCCATTCTCCAGTCTAACATCATCGGATGTCCTAATATTTTTGCTCCACTATAAAGTGTTTCTATAGTTCTTGAAACTCTTTCAAAACCATCATTTGGTGGTGGCGCAAATGTGTCAGGTTTCTCTAGTGCTTTTTCTAATCCAGCATCAGTATATTTTATTTTATAAACTTGATCTGAATAACTTTTATATTCAAAATATAAAACTTGAACAGTTTGATCGTCTTGCTTACCGTTCCAGTTTCTTAAATATTCTTGATTACCAGGGTATTTCTGTATAATTTCTAACTCTTCATCTGTTATTTGTGGAAATTGTTTTTTAATATCGGACAAGTATACAGATTTAACTTCACCTACATAATATAAATCTTCAAAATTAGGATCATCAGAATATGAATAAACTAAATGAGCAGGATCAACATAATCTACAGTAACACCTTCAGATCTATTCCAAGAAGTTTTAACAGATCCTATGCCTAATACAGTTAAGTCATAATTAAACCTTTGTCTAACTAAGTCATACCTATTTTTATCTAATATTTGATTTATAACTTCTTCTTCAGCAACTTCAACAGATTGTTTAAAATCCATTTGTAAATGAACAGCTAATTCTTCCTCATCTTGCGGAGCATTAGATTGATCCTGAGAAAAAGCATTTATATTTAACACTTGCTTAGCTTCTTGAAGATATTCTCTAGCATGTATATCTATTAATAACTTTTCTGCAAAATCTGTTCTTATCTTTGAACACACAGGATCTTGAGCATAAGCATTTATATCATAACTCCTTTGAGACATACCGTTAACTACAATATCAACAAATTTAGACACTACAGGAACAGGTTTCCAGTCTAAGTTTAAATAAGATAAGTCGCCGTTAATAGCTAGTTCATCTTTGTATTTCTGAACTGGCTGTTCACCTCTTGCATAGAGTCTTAGTAAGTTGTAATTATTAAAGTTAACAGCATAACCAGGAGCATTAGTTCCGTATCTATAACCTCTAAACCATTCACCTTCTATTGCTCTACCAACCGCTAGACCATATTCCATAGTAGCTTTTTCCGCGTCTGGTA
>WLWE01000963.1_pt1 | contig 23179 bp, 16 predicted proteins | sample 6718301 | NCBI WGS metagenome assembly WLWE01 (sample SAMN12718691, study PRJNA515312) | sponge metagenome | isolation source: marine sponge | host: Mycale hentscheli | place: New Zealand: South Island, Marlborough, Capsize Point | collected 2003-05-01 | reverse complement strand
GCCAAAACAAGCTGCCTCTTGGAGAGTGAAGCGGCCTGAAGACATTCGTAAAACGATTATTGCGATGGCGCGGTCACTTAGTCTCTATCACCCTCTTCGGCCTGTTGAAACTGCCAGGCTAGATAGCGAGGAGTGGCAGACTCATGCTGAGTCGCTGACCACTTTGCTGTTTGAAGATTCAGCAGTTTCACTGCAACGCCATCAAGAATTTGATGAACTTATAATCGTGCCGGACGGATTGCTGTGGTACCTACCGTTTGAATTGCTTCCGGTAACAACCGAAGAGAAAAAACCCGGTGATGAAGCAGTCCTGCGGCTGAAGGATGTATGTCAAATTCGATACTCACCAACTCGAAGCCTTGCTGTCGGAACTCGGCATACGGCAACTACGCCTCACCTTACAGCAGTGCAGGCCAGCTTGACGTACCGAAATAACTCACCTGAACAAGCTGTTGCATTACTTGACCGCGTTGATGCCGCTATTGACGATGCGATTTTCCTGACCTCAAAGACAACCAAAATTCCTGTCAGCATCTCTGCTTCATTAGCAGACACACTCGTCATTTTCGATGAACTCTCAGCAGATGGAAAAATGGCTGACCGACCTCTTATTACTGCGAATGCTGGACGGCCAGGCATGTCTTTTAAAGATTGGCTTGCTCCTCCTTCCAAGGCAGCACGGTGCGCTGTACTAACGGGGTTCCAAACACAGGCCTCCGGAGGCCTCACTCAATCTACCGAACGACCAGGCAGTGATCTTTTCATGACTGCCATGGATCTTGTTGCAACTGGGACTGAAACTGCCGTCATAAGCCGTTGGAACGTTGGAGGCCAAACAGCAATAGACCTTGGCATTGAATTTATAAAAGACCGTCAACGCGAAACCTTACGTAACACTCCGCTTCCTGCCGCAGTGAGTTGGCAACGAGCAGTCGACCTCGTCACTGCAGAACAGCCTGATTTCAATCGAGAACCGCGAATCAAAATTACGAGTTCTGTCATTCCTCAAAACGCAAAGCACCCCTTCTTCTGGGCTGGATATACCTTAATTGATTGTGGCGTCCTGAATCCAACTGCAGATTCCACCGAAAGCCAAGTGGAAACAGCCAAATGATATCGTGTGTTTATGGCTTTCTGGTTACTGAATCGTCCCCTACTCTGGCGTCATTCACTTTCATTGCCGGAGTTACGGCGGTAGCTGCGGCAATTAATTCTGTAGCGGGCGGGGGGAGGATTCTCACTTTCTCGGCACTCGCTGCAATTCTGCCTGCCGACCCGTCTCGCCTTGTCATCGCCAACGCCACGAGCACCGTAGGGTTATGGCCTGGAACATTATCGGCGGCTTGGGACTACCGTCACGAACGCACCGGCCAACCGAAATGGTCACTCTGGCTCTTGATTCCCAGTATTGTGGGGAGCGTTCTAGGAACAATCCTCGTTCTTATCTTGCCAACAACGTACTTCGATTCGATTGTTCCCATCCTTATTTTTTCGGCAGCGACTCTCTTCGCCGTTCAGCCATACCTGTCAAAACAACTATCTAAAAAAATTGATGGTGAGAAACCTCGTTCCATCGATAACCCAGAGACAAAAATATTGCTACGTGCGGCAACATTTCAGTTTTTCATTGGTATGTACGGTGGGTATTTTGGTGCCGGCAATGGAATACTCATGCTCGCTACACTCGGTGGCCTTGGCCTTGGAGACACCCATCGCCTCAATGGATTCAAAAACTTGCTTGCAATGGTTATTAATGCGTGTGCCGCACTTACTTTCACACTGACCAGTTTTACAAGTAATCCGGTTGTTGCATGGCCTGAGGCTGGAATTATGGCTATCGCCGCCATAATTGGTGGTCTCATTGGAGGACGAGTCGCTCGCCAATATCATCCGAATACAATTCGAAAATGTGTTGCAGTGATCGGTTATGGGTTGGCCGGCTATTATTTCGTAATGTAACACCAGCCGATTGATTCATCCGAATAACTAAACGCTAAAAACAAATGATTGTTTCTTCTGAAAATCTTTCGAAGTCCTACGGCACGTTCCGTGCGCTTACAGATTGCAACATACGTGTGAAGTCGGGTGAAGTGTTCGGACTTCTGGGCCCAAATGGTGCCGGAAAAACAACCCTGCTGCGAACACTTCTAGGTTTCATAAAACCAACCTCAGGACGGGCTTGCATTGCGGGATTTGACTGTGCTTCACAGTCTGTTCAGGTTCGGCAAAAGACAGCCTACCTACCTGGTGAAGCTAGGCTCTTTCGACGCATGCGAGGAAATCATGTACTCGATTTCTTTTCTCGCCTGCGAGTAGATTGCGATCGAAAAAAATGCTTCACCGTTGCTGAAAGACTTCAGCTCGACGGACGAAGACAGGTTTCACGGATGAGCACCGGCATGCGACAAAAGCTAGCTCTGTCCATGGTTCTAGCAATTGACTGTCCGTTGGTCATTCTTGATGAACCAACAGCCAACCTCGATCCGTCTGCTAGGGCTGAAGTTCTCGCATTGGTTTTGGAGGCTCGTAATACTGGCAGGACGGTTATTTTTTCTTCACATGTCCTCTCGGAGATCGAGTCGACATGTGATCGCGTTGTCATTATGCGAGCTGGTCACATTGCACACGAGCAATCAATTGCAACTCTTCGGAGACGGCATCGTATCTATGCACAACTCGCAGGTCCGCTTACTCAAATACCAGAGAGTCTGGCAGACAGCATCTCGATTATTAGAGAATCTGGTAGTGAGGCTGTTCTGGAATCGGCAGACTCTCTCACCCGGGTATTGGACTGGTTGTCGGGCTTGCCGCTGAGTGAACTCAAAATTGAACCCGTTGGGCTTTCAGCTGTGTATGACCGCTATCATCGAGAAGATGCTCGGCATCGTGACACTGCCTCGCTTCCTCGTCACATCTCGCCTTCCTCTCAAGGAGCATAAATCTCTCGTTATGTGGAATACTGCAATATGGAGAAAAACATGGGGAGATCAATCGCTGCTGGGCTTGGCATTTGCTGTACTGTGGGCCGCCTTCCCCTGGCTCTATATTGGTCTTTCTGCCCAGATCGAAATGAATGCTTTTCAGGATGTTCTTCTTCGGGCCATTCCTGAAGATTGGCAGAAAATGTCTGGGGTTCCTTTTTCGGAAGTGGCCACACATGTCGGAAGAGTCGCGCTGGCTTTTGTCGACCCAGTTGTCGTGCTCACCGCAACGGTCTGGGGAGTAACACGTGGCAGTGATGCTGTATCTGGTCAACTCGAACGCGGGACTCTTGAAATGATTCTCGCCCAACCAGTTCGTCGAAGAGCTCTCTATACAACGCAAGCATTTGCAACTATCTGCGGCGGCTTCTGTCTCTGTATGATCTTGTACACATCAATTTTCACGGCTATTCAATTCGGCCCTTGGTCGGGAAAGATGAATCCGCTTCATTTCCTGCCTGCTGCTCTCAATGTCTTTGGGCTCATGGTGTGCATGAGCGGTTTGGCTACATGCTTCTCAGCATGTGATAGCTACCGATGGAGAACCATCGGGATTCTCTGCGCATTCTACGTAACTTCTCTCTTAACAAAACTTGTTGGCCGCCTGAGTGAAACGTTGAGCTGGGTTGGATACCTCTCAGTCTTCAATGCCTACGAACCACAGAGACTTGTTGGCGGAACCTGGTCTGACTGGCAACTCCTGCTCCAATACAATGGAATTCTTTTGGGAATTGGCGTTACCGGCTACGTCATTGGGGGTTATATCTTTAGCCGTCGTGACCTTCCTGCCCCGCTCTAATCGAACAATAGGCCTGACACTAAAAATTACCCTTCGGGTGAAATGAGAGAATCGGCTACATTTTTTAATTCCTTACAATTTATTTTTCACTGACCACAGGTCTCATAACAAACACTTTGTTTCCAAGGAAAATTTGCATGCAAACGCCTCGCTGCCCATCGATCTGTCGGTCTACTTTCATAAGTCGACAGAAGGCTTGTTTGATTTGGTCCACAACAGTCTTCTTCTACTGCATAGCCGGCCTCGCTTCCGAAACACTTTCAGTTTGTATAGCAGCAGAAACCAAGGCTAAAAGCACTGAAAAGGAAAGCTCCGATACTAATGAGGGGCAACCTGATCTTGATGCAGCGATCGAACAAAAATTATCAGCCCAAAGCCTTGATGATTTTGAGAAAGTGATTGACCTCTGCCGCCGTGCCATCCGTAAAGGTCTTCCGAAAGGCTCAAAAGACTTCGCCAACAACCTCATCGTGGGCACGCTTATTGACCGTTCTGTGATGCTCGTCGATGCGATATTCGATGCGCCGCGCCCAACTCCAGATTGGCCAAGAATGCGATCATTCGCAATGCGTGATCTCAACGAATTAGTGAAGCGTGATCCAAAACTTGGTCTCGCGCATCTTATGATTGCTCGGCTCCAAGCCCTACCGGGTGGAAATCCAGATGCGGCAAAAGAGTCTGCCGAAAAAGCAATAAACTTTCTTTCCGCGGATCAAAATCCCGTTGAATTAGCAGAAGCTCATATTGTTCAAGGCAACTTACTAGAAAATGGTCCAGAGCGTGCTGCTCATTATGACAAAGCTGTTGCACTTGCACCCACCGATACTCGATTCCGTCGTACGCGAGGGCTCTTCAGACTTCTTCGAAATGAGTTTGGACCTGCGCGTGAAGATTTTATTGCCGTCTTGAAACAGGATCCAAATGAGTCCGGCGTGTACGAAGCTCTTGGAATGTCCTACATGATGGACAATGAACTCGATGATAAAGAAAGACTAGAGGAAGCCAAGAACGCATTTGATAAAGCAATCAAGATTACTCCCGATTCGGCCGCCCCTCGGCTTCAAAGAGCCCGTGTGCTGGCGATGCTCGGAGAACAACCGGGGGCTCTTGCTGACCTTGATAAGGCTATTGAAATCTCACCTCAAAAGGCTGTGCCGCTTGTTCTCCGGGCTCGAATCCAACAACAGTCCGGAAACCTTGAAGCGGCTGCGACTGACTTGGCAAAAGTGCTAAAAGATCAGCCCGGCAATCCAGCTGCACTGGAACTTCGGGGTCTCATGGCTGCTGATGCTGGAGAGTACTCCGCAGCGATTCGTGACTTCACAACGATTGCGAAGCAAGACCCGCCCGATCCACTTGTTCTAGGGCAACTAGGAATGTTGCATCTTGCTGCAAAACAGCCTCGGGCTGCCATAGCCTGGTTTGGAAAGTCACTCACTATCGACAAAACACTATTTTTGAGTTTGCGAGGCAGAAGTGATGCCCTTATCTCCATCGGCGAACACAAAAAAGCTGCTCGAGATCTCAAGGCAGCATTAGAACTGCACCCAGATGACTCTGGTGTTCTCAATAATCTTGCATGGCTCTTCGCAACATCACCGGACAATGATCTTCGCGACGCAACACAAGCAATCGAACTTGCTACCAAAGCATGCGAAGAAACAGAGTGGAAAGCTGCACACATAATTAGCACGCTAGCAGCCGGATATGCCGAAAGTGGTGACTTCAAAAAAGCTTGTGAATTTAGCAAAAAAGCTCTTGCTGCCGATGCTGGAAATGGCGGTATCGATGAACAACTCAAAAAAGAATTAAGCAGTTACAAAGAAGAAAAGCCTTGGCGAGAAAAACAAAGTATGGCTGAAGCAGAGCTTTCAGATGATGGAACAGCAACGGATGACTCAGAAGAAAGTTCTACAAAAGAAAAAATTGCAGACCGCCAGAAACAGCCAGTGGACCAAGAGGAACCACGCAGGCCCTTTGATTAGTTTTAGCTTTTACGAACGGCTACAAAATCGCTCCACAAACGATGAGTAATCTGCAGCAGTATCAATGCCACTGGCTGCCTGATTAATAGCCACCGCAATCATTGATATACCAGCCTCAATGAGTCGCAATTGCTCCAGACTCTCAAGTTCAGCCAGGGCTGACTCTGGGAGGTAATTCCAATTGTCGAGCACTGACCTTCTGTATGCATACACACCGACATGCTGCCAAAATAAGGGTGGTATTTTTGTAAGTAAACTATCGTGCCATTCTCTCGCTGCTGGTACAGCTGCTCGGCTAAAAGTAATTGCTCGCCAAGCCTGCGGGTGCGACCCACTCTCCTGCTGAGAGGATTCACTTACCCAAGGTGTCAACTCCGCTTTGACAACAGACGGATCATAAAGAACAGCCTTTTCAAGAATTGGTGTTACCAGGGTTGCCACATGTGCCTCGGGATATTCTTCCAAGGAGGCAAGAGCAGCCTTAATCGCTGAGGGAACCAACTCGGGTTCATCACCTTGTAGATTAATTACAATATCAGCATCTGGCAGGCACGGAAGTGCTTCAACTATTCTCGCTGTGCCACTTGTTGCATCAGGCGATGTCATAATTGCCTTTCCACCAAACCTTTGCACCTCTTGCCGAATCGCGTCACTGTCAGTGATAACAAAGACGTCGATAGCTTTTGATACTTCTAATGCATTTCTCCACGTATGCTCAATGAGCGTGTAACCCGTCTCAGCTAGAAGCATTTTGTTCGGTAGTCTCTGGCTTGCTAGCCGTGCTGGAATAGTGATAACTGCGGAACATTTCATTTTGAAAATCTTTCGCGATCAGGCGGTACAGGCTTTATTTCAACTGCTAGACAAGGCAGCTTAGTGAAATTGCGTAGACCCAGGCCGAACGTTTAGTGAATAGCACTACGCATATTCTCCCGAGTTGAAAAGACGTATTTCGTTGAACCCCGAATCAACTTTAAGGTTCGGGGATACTAATTAATTCGGAGAAGGTACTTATGTGTGGAATTGTTGGCTACATTGGTTTTCGACGCGCTTGTGAACGTATTCTCGAGGGTTTACAACGACTTGAATATCGAGGCTACGATTCCTCTGGAATTGCTGTACTTGACCACGAGGAGCATCTCTCCGTTCAAAAATCTGCTGGCAGACTTGCCAATTTAGAAGCCCTTATTACAGAAGATTTACCAGATAGTTCTATCGGTATTGGCCATACTCGTTGGGCAACGCATGGGCCTCCAACAGATGGCAATGCACATCCTCATCTTGGGGGTGGCTGCGCGAAGGGACAGGGACACTCAGTAGCAATCGTGCACAACGGCGTCGTTGAAAACTACCACAGCATTAAAGCAAGACTCGAAGTAGAGGGTTATGTCTTTCAGTCTGAAACTGATTCAGAAGTAATAGCCCATTTGATCGACAGTTGCCTAAAACAGATCCTCTCAGACGGACCGCGACTGACTGATGACGTCACAGACTCTCCTTATGTGGTGGCAGTTCGTGAAGCCATCGGCCATCTACGTGGCACATATGGACTACTGGTACTTTTCCGGGACCAGCCCGATCTGTTGGTTGCAGCAAGATTAGGAAGCCCACTCGTTATCGGAGTAGGTGATGACGAGTTCTTTATTGCAAGCGACGCAAGTCCTCTGGCTGGTCATACCGACAGGATTGTCTATCTAGCTGACCATGAAATTGCTGTTATCAAGCGTCAACATCTTCGAGTTGTTCACCGAGACGCTGGCAGAATTGAACCAACTGTACAGCCTCTTTCGCTCGATGCAAATGATGTTGCTATGGGTGATTATGCCCACTTCATGCTGAAGGAAATCCATGAACAACCAGAGACTGTCACCGCAGCGATGAGGGGCCGGATTGATCGAGATGATGCTACGTCAATCTTCGGTGGGCTCAATCTCACTCCTTCTCAGTTACAGAACATAAATCGAATCGTCCTAACAGGATGTGGTACGAGCTGGCACTCGGCACTTGTTGGTGAATACATGATTGAGGAATTTGCACGCCTTCCTGTTGAAGTCGAATACGCAAGTGAACTTCGATATCGTAATCCGCCATTTGATAAGGGAACATTGCTTTTTGCTATTACGCAATCTGGTGAAACAGCCGACACACTGGCTGCGCTGCGAGAAATGAAACGAAAAGGACATTCAACTCTCGCAATTTGCAACGCAATAGGGAGCACGATTGCTACAGAAGCTGACGGCGGAATCTATTTGCACGCAGGGCCAGAGATAGGTGTAGCCAGCACAAAAGCTTTTACGAGCCAGTGTGTTGTTCTCGCAATGCTAGCCTTGTACTTTGGGCGATTGCGTCACATGAGTTACGAACAAGGCATAGCATTTATTGATGCACTCGAACAACTTCCAGAACTCATCAGAAAAGTATTGGCAGTCGAATCGACTGTTCGTGGTATTGCTGAGCGTTATCGAAATGCCAATACGTTTCTTTATCTGGGCCGCCAGTATAATTTTCCGCTTGCTCTTGAAGGAGCACTGAAACTCAAGGAAATTAGTTACATACACGCCGAGGGTTACCCCGCAGCAGAGATGAAGCATGGCCCCATTGCACTTGTCGACCCGCTTTCACCAAGTGTTTTCCTTATTCCTAAAGACGCTGTCTACGAAAAGGTTCTCCTTAACCTTGAAGAGACAAAGGCACGAAAAGGGCCGATTATTGCAGTAGTCAGCGAGGGAGATGATCGTGTCCGACACCTTGCTGATGAAATAATTGAGTTACCTGAATGCCCGGATTTTCTCAATCCGATCGTTGCCTCGATTCCCCTTCAGCTCCTCGCTTATCACATTGCCGTATTTCGAGGATGCGATGTTGATAAACCCAGAAATCTTGCCAAAAGTGTTACCGTAGAATGAATCATGATGCAAGCATGTATCAATCTTCTCTAGAGAAGTGTTTTTCCTGCCAACACTGCAATCCGGCGACCGGGGGAAGTCATTGGCAATTTTTGAATTTCCTGTGGTGATAGCCATCGTTGATGCCGGCGAGCCGCCGGGCGTTGTGATAGAACGGTCGATAAAATCTGGCAGGTTACCTTGTGGTTTGTAACGCTATAGTCAATGACACCTATGTCGCGCTGACGACCACGTGCTGCCACTTGATGAGGGATACCACGTGGAAAATCCCAAAGCCCTTCCCACCATTCACCAGGCTGCCGACGCACCACAAGGAGTTTGCCTTTGTGCAAAAAAACATAGGCTTTCTCCTTGATTTTTTTTGACGATTTCCGCGCGGTTAACCTCGGTATCTGATCAACGCTACCAGCCTGATACGCCTCACAATGATCAGCTAATGGACATTCCTCACAGCGAGGACTCACCGGCGTACAAATAACTGAACCTAAGTCCATCAGAGCCTGGTTAAATCCCCCTGCGCCTCCGTCACGAGGCACTATAGCCCCCGCAACATCCCAGAGCGGCTGATCATCCTTATTTCCTGATAATGGTGTGTCGTAATGAATGAGCCGTGCCAAAACACGACGGGTGTTTGCTTCAAGAATTGGCTCAGGCAAATTGAATGCTATCGATGCAATAGCTCCGGCTGTGTACCGCCCGACACCAGGCAGCTTACGTAGAGCACATGCATCTTGAGGAAAAATGCCTTCATAATCAGATACAATTATTTTTGCAGCCGCATGTAATTGGCGAGCCCTTCTGTAGTACCCAAGACCCTCCCAGTATTTTAAAACAACTGCCTCCTCTGCTCCGGCAAGATCGAACACAGTAGGGAATTTTTTGACAAACCGACGGAAATAATCCTTTACTCTCTCCACCTGCGTTTGTTGGAGCATAATTTCACTCACCCAGATGCGGTATGGATCCGGAGAATGCCGCCAAGGAAGATCTCTTGCAGTGCTGTGGTACCACTTAAGCAGTGTGCGGGAAATAGACTTTCGACGCGCTGCCCATTGTTCAGGATCAAAGCATGCCGAGTGTTGCTTATGTTTTTTGTTCATGGAGCCCACCTATACGTTTTACATGCTCAACTTGCAGTACAAAACAAGTACAACTCAGAAAACATCCGCTACGATCAACCCACGCCAAAGACTTATGAGTGTGAGCAATCAGAATTTTTCCACAATGTCCTAGCAGTATTGCCGACCCAGAAGTAATGAATGATCTCAATAAGATAGAATTCTCGCGCAAAAAACAGTCCGTACGTCAATCAAAAACTTCTTTTATTATGGGGCGTGGCCGTTGTGTGCTGCACTCACTGCCGAGAAAAGTCGATGCAAAATCAGCATTCTTCTACTCTGAAAGAGCCGTTGATTTTGGCACACACACATCAAAAACGGCTATTATCTCAAGCGGGATACCATGTGCAGCCCTTTGGAAAAAAGTTTTCATCGAACCACGGAATGGCTCGTACACTATTCCATTCGTACGAACTGCGACAGATTGCTTCTTGTGTAATTCCAAAAACATTTTTGTGATCCGGGTAATCCCGTAGGCTTGCCCCGACGTGCTGGAGAAACTACATGAAATCAGGAAAATTCATCGTACTTGAGGGAGTAGATGGATCTGGAAAGTCCTCACAGGCGACAGCTCTTGCCCGGTGGTTAGAACACACGGGATGCCGGGTTGTCTGTTGCCATGATCCTGGTTCGACACCGTTGGGAGATGCCGTACGAGACGTTTTACTTCACCGGAAAGAAATTCGTCTGGATCCTGAGGCTGAGATGTTTCTCTACATGGCATCTCGGGCTCAATTAGTTAGAGAAGTTATCCAGCCTGCCCTGCAAAACGGTGACTGGGTCATATCCGATCGTTTCCTCATGAGTAATATTGTTTATCAGGGACATGCTGGAGGCCTTGATATCGGAGCCATTCGAGAGGCTGGGGAAATCGCAACATGTGGTATTCAGCCGGATCTCACAATCGTTCTTGACATCGATCTCGAGACAGCATCCATCAGGATGAATCGTCCTTTGGATCGTCTCGAAAGCCGGGGGGATGAGTACCGTAAAAAAGTTCGAAGTGGCTACCACATTGAAGCCCAATCAGGAAGCGCGGTTCTTATTGATGCGTCAGCTAATACCGATAAAGTACAAACTGAAATCATTGCTGTTACCAAATCCATATTTTCTACCGTCCTCAACTGCTCATTGGATTCGTGATATCACCAGCACTGCATGACAGGAAACTAGGAAGAGAGACTCTTTTAATGTCTTGGGAAGGAATTGAGGGGCACGATCAAATAGCCAATCGTTTTTTATCGGCAGAGGTAGCAGGGCGCATTGCAGGAAGTTATTTATTCATTGGGCAAGATGGTATCGGTAAAGCTACGTTTGCAAAATCTCTCACAATGGCTTTAGCGTGCGAAGATTTAGAGAACAGTCTTACCGCTTGCCATAAGTGCAACTCTTGTATTCAAGCACTTGCCGGAACACATCCCGATATTGACATCGTACAGAAGCCTGCCGAGCGAACCACGATTCCTCTCGAATCTTTGATTGGTTCTCCTGACCAACGACTGCGTGCGGGGCTGTGCTGGAGACTTCTTTTACGGCCACAACTTGCATCAAGAAAATTTGCGATTCTCCTCGACGCAGATCATCTTTCAGAGGAGGCCGCTAATTGCTTGCTGAAAACACTCGAGGAACCGCCTCCAGGAGCCGTTATCATTCTGGTAGGAACAACTCTTGAGAGACAGCTGCCCACTATTCGATCTCGATGCCAAATTATACGTTTTTCATCTCTAGACGATGACATTATCAAGCAGGTTATCCAACGCGAACAGCAGCACAATGGTCAAGACCTAATGGACTCGACGTTGGACGATATTGCCCGCATTGCTCAGGGGAGCCTATCAAAAGCAAGGCTCTTCCTTGACGAAGAACTCACATCATTCCGAATAAAACTTTTCAAAATGCTCTCGGAAAAGCCCCTTCGTGGAGTTGATCTCACACGTGAAACAATTGGCATAGTGGAAGCAGTTGGAAAAGAACCGTCTCATCGACGAACTCGACTACGCCTTGTCCTAGACTTATCAATTGATTTTTTTCGGACAAAGCTACATGTAATTCATGGTGTTTCGTGTCCTGCAGACGACATTCTTGAATCGACAATAGATGCTTGGAGTGCGTCACCTGAGGAAATCACACAATGCATCGAGCATTCGTTAGATGCTCGGGAAGGCGTGGATCGAAATGCGAACTTAGGCATTCTGGTTGATGCCTGGACAGCAAAGCTTGAACGCGGGTAACGCACGAAACAGGCTATCTTTCCTACCTGAGTTACCTTGCTTCACTCGAGATCGTCTTTGGTTGTGGAAATTTATCGATTTTCTGAGTGATAATCATTTTTCCGATCATTTCTGTCGATCCAATCCTACAGGCGGTGGCCTGATCACTGCTGATTATTAGGTTGTCACTCTGGCACCAAAAGTGGTACCGGTGATTTGAGGATTGACGGGTATGTCACAGAAGCAAGCTTGCGCTATATTCGCGACGTCGTTCTTGGCCGGACTTCTTGTCACGGCTGTGGTTTTTCAACCCTTCAGTTTCGCACCAACGACAACCCCTTACTTTGGGTTTCCTGGTGAGTTAGAAGCTCCACATGCTCAGAGCAATGCGGTAGCTTCGAACCCCATCATAGCGTCCCAACCTCCACCACCGGAGGCTACTGAGGCCCTCGGTTTTTCAAAGTTACCAAATGAGCTAGCAGAGTCTCTTAGTAATACAATCCGAGAACACCTTCTACCGCCAGGTGAAATACCCACAACCACTATCAGCTTTCCTCAAGCAGTGATGCTTTCCACCGAAGAGATGCTTTCTCTGGAGAATCTTGCAAAACGGGCTGATAATGGTTCTGTCTCTGTTACTGCATTCAATGGAATTCCTGCTTCTGAAACAACAGAGCAAACAAAAGATTCACTCAAACCATTTAGTAGAAAGACTGATCCAGCAAAAGAATCCGGTGAGCAACTTGTACGATCAGCAGCAGTGGAAGTCCCGAGTGAACAAGAAGCCCAGCCCGCTGCGAACAAAATGAAAAGCAAATCCGGAGCGAATGCAGCCAATATTGGCACATCAGTCCCTGCTGAAAAACCATCATTGGCTTCAAATGATGGTTCAACACATCAGGAAACACCGCAGCCTTCTGCCGATCATCTCCCTCAGATGCCTCCGGAGACACAAGGGCATGTGAGTGCCACCACGAATGTCGACTCACCAGACTCACTGCGGTCACTTGTTTCACGCACTCAAACGGTTCCACGGGCTCAACCAAAAATGGAAGACAAGAGCACCGTTCTGGCTCCAGAATCTTCTCGACGGCAATCTGACGCAGTCATAAAGGGACTCCAAGCAGCCGCTGTCGCGCTCGACAAAGGTGAGAAGAAGGTTCCTGTACAAAGTCTTTTGACACGGACTTTGGGGCAATCATCCACACAAACTTTCTCTGCTGAAACATCCAGCAGCAAGGCGACTTATCCATCCAAAACGGAGACGAAACTTCCACTCTCTTCAGAAAATACGGAGCAAAGACTCAAACCGGTTTCAGTAGAATCAGCAAAGGCACTCTCGTCTCTCCCCCAACCAAAGCGTTGGGAAAAAAATACTGACGTGCGTCTTACCCCGCGTTACGCCCGACCCCATACAGAAAACGCCCCAGCACCTCCACTCCAGCTTGAGCAGGCTGGAAATCCGCTTGCGATTAATCCAAAGAAAGTGAATTCTGAGCAGCGCCCATCAACTAATAAATCTTGGGTCAATCTCGACGAAGGCACCTGGTCAGAGGCCACGGCAAGCACGAAAACAGTCTCTCCTGCACCATTGGATACTCCACGGGAAAGAATTGTTAAACGGCTTTCTGCGGAACGGGAAGCAACAGCCTTACCGCCTCCACCGAATGCACCATTGCCTGCTTCCAATCCTCTTATTCATACAAAGGGAACTCCGTCGAGCGAACCTCCGCCAGAGCCAACAATAAAACGAATTATAGAGAGATTACGGCCAGGAGAACGCTTACGCGACCGCATTGGTCAAAACATCAAGCGGTCTGAGACCACCACACTAGCAACTGCGACTTTACCAATAACCGCATGGCCCCCACCAGAAGAACTCTTACGGAAACTTGATGAACTGGCCGCGGATGGCCCTCCGCGGCCATCGTCATATAAAGACATTCGTAAGTGGGTGGACCAGACGACATCTTCTTTGTCTTACATTATGACGACTCGTGGTCCACACGATCTTCAGGCGATACCCGCTATCATCACCCTGGACGAATGCTTTCATGATGCGATGGTCTTGGCTGATTCTCTTTCCGAAATCGATCGTGCGGCCCAGGTTCGCCGAGCGGCTTTTGCCGTTAAACGCCGCACAAAAACATGGCATGCTGCTGCAATTCTAGCTGAAGGGATTACCGAGAAAACAGCTGACGAAAGAGCAACACTGGATAACATCTCTTCTCTTCTTGCATCACTCGAAGCCTTCGAAATGAACTCAACTGCCAGAGGTGCTACCGAAGTCTGCCAGGCTCTTGCAGCGATAGAACGATCAGAGCTATTACAATTTGAAACACTTAGACAGGCTGTTATTCATCATTATGCTGCACCGAATTTTCGAGTCACTCTAGATGAAGTATTTCTCACAAGACTGATGCCGGAATCACCAAGCCGAACCGAACCAGTTCGGGATGTCATTCTCGGAAAACCTGTTCGAGGTCGACGCGTGGTTGAGCAAACAACTTCTGTCGACCTAACTCCAGATGCTGATGAAATTTGCTTTGATCTCACCGTCGACGGCCAAGTCTCGACCTATGCAATCACTGAAACTGGACCAATAGCACTTACCTCAAAAGGATCGGGCCAATTTACCGTAAAGAAACCAATAAAAATTTGCCGTGAAGGTCTGATTGTAGGCCGATCGGTAGCTTCGGCATCGAATCGCGCTCGCCTTATGAATGTTTCTACAAGTTTCGATTCTGTTCCACTTATGGGTTCTTTGCTGCGAACACTTGCTCGCAATCAACACGCGGATAGTCTTCCAGAAGCAAATCGAGAAGTCGCTCAAAAAATTGTCTGGCAATCATGTCGTGAGACAGATCAGGAGTCTGAGAAAAGATTTGCGATACTCTCAGAACAGATTGAAGGCAGCTTCTGGCAGCCCTTAGTACGACTTGGACTTAGTCCGACTCCTTTAATGGAGACAACAGAAGATAGAGCTACACTTCGGCTGCGACTCAATGCTGACACTCAGTTGGCAGCTCACACCCCTCGGCCTCGTGAGCCAGACGGAACGCTCTTTGGCTATCAAGTTCATGAATCAACTATCAATAATGCATTCGAGAGACTTGGGATTAAGGGCCAACGACTCGCGCTGGAAGAACTCTTTATTCACGTTCAACAACAGTTGGGTTTGGAACAAAAAATTCCAGAAGATCTACCGGAAGGTGTTTCCGTTGCATTCGAACAGGTTGAACCAATTCGTGTTGATTTTGACCAAGGACTTGTCCAGGTAAAAATTTCTATTGATGCTCTCGAGAGCGGGCGGCGAAACTGGTATGACGTTATTGGTAGCGTTACGTACAAGCCCGTAGCCTCTGGCAACACTATTGTTCTCAAGCGAGAGGGTCCTATTCGTATCGGTGGACCCGGACACCGAGGACGGATTGAATTCGCATTGCGAACAATATTTGGGAAAATTTTCCCAAAAGAAAGACCAGTGCCGATAGTGCCCAAAAAATTTACCGACCACCCTCGCCTCCAAAATCTCACTACCCTGCAGGCAATGAGCTGGGACGGCTGGGTTGCAATTGCTCTCGGTGATCCTCCCCAACTCCAGACGGCCGAAACTCCGGAAGAACAGCCCACCGTCATCCGCTAGGAAGTGACTCGTGACCACTCCTCGTACATATGCGACGTGGATGGGTTGCAAACAATGCCAGCACCTCTGACAATTTGAAACTTGCCCTCGATTCCCAACTGTTTCTCCTGAAAGGACTTCACCGTGCCAAACCAGTCTGAGTCATTCCGAACAGAATCTGACAGCATGGGAGAAGTTCGGGTTCCCTCAGACCGTTACTGGGGTGCTCAAACTGAACGTTCGCGTGACAACTTCAAAATTGGTATTGAACGCTTTCAATGGGGGCGCGCTGTGAAACGTGCTCTTGGCGTTCTAAAAAAATCAGCTGCTCTAGCAAATGGTGAACTTGGGCAGCTACCAGAAGAAAAAGTTGCTCTCATCGTGCAGGCCTCCAATGAAGTTATTAATGGCACGCTTGATGAGCATTTTCCGCTTGTTGTATTCCAAACAGGTAGTGGCACACAATCCAACATGAATGCAAATGAGGTTATTTCAAATCGAGCAATAGAGATTGCTGGTGGAGACATGGGGTCAAAAAAACCAATTCACCCCAATGATGATGTGAATCGTGGACAATCCTCTAATGACACGTTCCCAACAGCAATGCATATTGCAGCCGTAGACGTTATTCATGGTCGCCTCATCCCAGCTGTTCAGTTACTACGAGATGTGCTCGCTGATCTTGAACAGCGTTACGGTGCGATTGTAAAGATTGGACGAACTCATCTACAAGACGCAACTCCAATCACACTGGGTCAGGAGATCTCGAGTTGGCGCACTCAACTAGATGATAGAATTTTGGGAATAGAGCGTGCTTTACCGGGCCTCTACGAACTGGCAATCGGTGGAACTGCCGTTGGAACAGGTCTTAACTCCCACCCCAATTTCGGTGAAAAGGCTGCGGCTTTCATCTCGAAAGAAACTGGCCATCCCTTTATCTCAGCACCAAATAAATTTGCAGCTCTTGCTGCTCATGACGCACTTGTAGAAGTGAGTGCAGCTGAGCGTGGACTTGCAATGGCTCTTTTGAAAATTGCAAACGACATCCGCTGGTTAGCAAGCGGCCCTCGCTGCGGCATTGGTGAAATTGCTATACCCGAGAATGAACCTGGAAGCTCGATTATGCCTGGAAAAGTCAACCCAACTCAATGCGAAGCATTGACTATGGTTTGTGCTCAGGTTTTCGGGAACGATGCAACCGTAGCCTTTGCTGGAAGCCAAGGAAATTTTCAACTGAATGTCTACAAACCAGTAATGATTCATTGCGTATTGGAAAGCGCAGATCTACTTGCAGATGGCTGCGACTCAATGCGTGTTCATTGCGCAACTGGCATAACACCAAATCTAAATCGCATAGAACAACACCTCAATGATTCGCTTATGCTCGTAACAGCACTCAACACACACATCGGGTATGAAAACTCTGCGAAGATTGCAAAAAAAGCTCATGCTGATGGAACAAGCCTAAAAGAAGCAGCGGTTGCACTTGGCCTTGTTACCCCGGAGCAATATGACGAGTGGGTTGTACCAGTTGAAATGACACATCCACTTTCAGTTTAATTTTTGAAGGGCTTCGTTTTCATCCTGGCCGGCAAGTCAAGACTATGTGCACCGATTTTACTGCTTGGAAGGCGAACGCTCTGCAGATTCGACGTGAACTATCTGAACACGTATCTCTCCGCGACACTCTCGAAGCCGGCCAGGTAAATTATTTATCTTGAGAAAGAGTGGGCCGTTGTGGCGTGCCGTAATATTTATTTCGGCACCTTCACCAATTAATTCAAAGCGGGGCTGAGAATCTTTGGTTACCCATTGAGCTACAAGAAGCCGCCCTAGGGGCTTGCCACGATACCAGTCAAACGAGATGCCATCAGCTGTACTTTCCAAATCCAACTGGCCATCTCCTTCTTGGATGGTGCCGACTGAGCAGAGTCCTGTAGCCTGAAGTCGGTATCGTTGGCCGGCCTCCAAAACCCAACTCGGATTCTGCCAGCCACGATCAGCTGCCACAGAACTTATGAGCCGCTTATCTACAACGGAATCCCCTCGAGACCAGTCGATAACCATAGACTCCGTGTCGTATCCATAATCCAATTCGGAAATAAAGGCATTAAAGTCACGGCTTGCCACAATTGGATTCCAACCCGCATGCGTAGTTAAACGTTGGGTTATTTGGTCGTCGAATGGCCCTTGCTCCATTGCGGCAAACGCCTCTTTGTACCGCGGATGCGTTGCCAGGAAGGCCACCACCGACCACGCTAGTGCGTAGGAATTAATTGTGCCATGACGTGTCGGACGGAGCTTGAATACATCTTGAATTCCCGTTGCTTGACCCGCATTGAAAAGGCGATGAATTGTCTCAATACGACCAAGCTGCTCGACATCATTCGGCGATGATGGTATCGGAGTGTGCTCAAATATCTTTCCTTCTCTAACCAGCCGATGTGTAGCCAACCACTCTGCTATACCTTCCGTGTACCATGTAGGTGCACTCATTTTTAGTACGGTCGCGGTAAATGCATGAACGCCTTCGTGCAACATAAGATGGCGTCGATATGCTGGATTTGACTGATCAACAAACCAAAACCGGTAGTGATCACAATAGCCATTAGTGAAATCAGGAATTGTATCGGGCAGCAAGCCGGCTTCTCGAAATCGCTCTCGATCAACAATTAAACAAGCACAGACCTTCCAGTCTGAAACAACTGATAATGGAACGCTGTAGTGGTCTGCCCAGATATTAACGGCCTCATCAAAGACTTCTGGCAATGCTTCCATATCGTCACCAGCACGAGGAGGACGATCTGTTATCAAAACCAGATGATCACTCTCAAAAACTTGTAGGCCTGCAAGACGCGATCGATGGATAAGATTCTTCCAATCGAAATTTATGCGATCGGAATATAACTTCGCATGATCCGCTTTTTGTTCATCTGCCAGAACATGCACTGGGAGAAACAGAAGAGTAAGAGAGACGAGGAAGGCGCCTTGTTGCATCAGGCAGCACGTCATTGAAGAGCATGTCCGAGACGATTTCCGGCAACCTATAAGCGAAAGAGCTCCTTCCAACCGGAAATGCTCCCAGAATCTTCCAGCGTGCAAGAACCACCTCCAAGCAGGAGAAATAGGGGGACTGATGAAGGAAAATAATACGTTAATTTTCATAAAGGGGGCAGAATTAAAAGGATTTTCCGGCTGGAGCAGCTGTGTTTTGCCGAAAACATAGAGGGAGAGGTGCGTGTCTCTGCGATTGTTCCCAATGCCTTTATCCTTAAGCCGCAGTGATTCAATGATGAAGTTCATTTTGAAAAATACATCTGTAATTTCAGTAGTCGGTTGTTGTCGCAACTTGTTTACTTATTTTTGTTGCTCACTGATTAGCACGACGGCTTTCGCCCAGCAGGTCATTCTCGCACCGGGAACAGTCCACGTACCAGTAAATCGCATCCAAGCGCCCGGGTATATTCCACCAACACCAGTTGTCCGTCGACCCTGGTGGTTTACCGTCCAGACAGTTTCTGGTCCTGGAGCTGTCATGCCGGTACCGCGAGTAACACATTACCGTCCCCAAGTCTTCCGATTTCCAGCCGAAGCATCGGTCCTTGCTGGTAAACCCATCACTCCACCAACAAGCACCTTTCCCTCACAATGGGCTTCAGCTCCACCGATAACACCATCAGCACCCGTCGCCCAAAAACCTGAATTAGCGCCGCCATCTTCCTGGGCTCCGAGTGTTGGTTTGCCACCTCCACAACCAAGGCAAGAACCACAAACACCACCGGCCGCCCCAGCACCACCCACACAAGCACCTTCTCTGGCAACACAGTCACCACCTTCAGGCAGCTGGGCAACAATTGCGATTGACGCAAGTGACCCTCAGCCCAATGCTTTGGCAGTTACAATTCCAGCTGAACCGGGTAGCCTGCTGGTGGCACAACCTCAACAAAATGTCCCTCCGAAGACTACAGCATCTGCACAACCTGTGAGCATCCATCAACCACCAGGACCTGCACCCACTGCCTCGGTTACTTGGTGGCGATGCATTGGCGTCACAGATGGCGATACGTTCACCTGCCTTGATACGGCTGGGAAGCAACAAAAGGTTCGCATTTCTGAAATTGATGCGCCCGAACTTGGTCAACCGTATGGACGTAACGCACGGGACACACTTGCAGAATTAGTATTTGGCAAATCACTTGCTGTTATCCCAATTAGAAGCACGGCAGACGGACTCGTGATTTGTAAAGTCTCTGTGGATGGGAAAGACATTGCACGCGAGATGGTAGTTGCGGGTGCAGCATGGACTGAACCGCAATCAGAAAGTCCACTTATCAAGGACCAGCAAGATGCCCAAAAAGGCAAGCGAGGCCTATGGTCAGAGGCCTCACCGACACCGCCGTGGGAATTCCGAAAAGCGGCTGTGGCACCCTGGCAACAAGCTGCGTAGGCTCATTCGTGCTCACTTGTGATTAATGGCTCGCCGTCTTCTGCGATATCAATGTGGAGTACCATGGGGTTGCAGCAGATTGGGCAATCTTCGACATAGTCTTGGTGAAGCCCTTCAGTTACATCGACCGGCACGACTATCTCCTCACCGCATGAATCACAGATATAGTGCGCCTCTACCTCTGCAGGTTGCATATCGTGCCGATTCGCGCTCAAACGTAATCGACTCACTTGCAAATGCTCGTCTATCTCGTGTTTCATGTCTGTACTCCTCAAAAAGACTTTCTAAAATCGGGGAACATTCAATCTACATTCCAAATAATACTCCCTGCCATTTGAAGGCGTAGGCTATGCAATAAATAAAAATTGGACTGAGGCAGAAAACAAAACACTCAATCAACCACCATGAATATTGGAACCACGAGATCGACCCAGGAATCAAGGCTTTTGAATCCTTAAAGGAGTTTGTTCTTTCTTCAACCCAAAACGGCAGCATATCCGTCCAGTAAAAATTTAGTTGAGAACACGAGTTCGGACACTCCGCCCAGAGACACTTATGCGGATGCCAAATAATAATCGTAATAAACCCAATACATGCCTAAGTTGCAGATATATCTACCGTGTTTTTACCCTTATTAAATGGAATAAGACAAATTAAAGGTGTTACAAGACAGTCGGAAAATTTGGTTGAAACAACGCATTAAGCGAAGAAAGAGCGGGCGACCGGGTTCGAACCGGCGACAACCAGCTTGGGAAGCTAGTGCTCTACCAACTGAGCTACGCCCGCAAAGATAGTACGTTCCTGTTTCGGACTGTACTTTACATCAAAACAAGGAGTAATTTCATGGGTACAATAAGTAGCGGGTAACAGGCTCGCTTCTTTCTACAAGGCTGCTTCAACCGTTTTCATGTATTCGTAATCCAAACAGGAATCAGTGATGGCAGATAAACCAGAACACGTAGAGAACAGGAATGTTTCGCTCCCCCAAGATACAAATCTGAGGGCAGGAACGCATCAGAGTGAATCAATCGTGACTGACCTATCTCAGCAACCCAGAAAGCCGCACTTCCAAGTCCTGAGAATGGGGCTGTTTGCAGGCATCCTTCTAGCGTGTGCTGCAGTTGCATTGCTGCCCCAGTGGCTTGTCTCTGCAGGTGGTGTCCGTCAACTCATCGTCCGATCAGTACCGAATTTACGAGGTGATGTTTTTGTTGGCGCAGCATCAATCGGTTGGTTTACACCGCTTAAAATACGAGATATTGAATTTCGTTCTGCTCGTAGCGGGCCGACACCGATACGGATTGGTAGCATCGAAGGCGCGCGAGGCTTGCTGGAAATCATCAGAAAAGGAGGTCGTCTTGGGCTCGTAAAAGTCAACGACACGGAACTCCATCTTGCTTATGATGAAAACCATGTTTCAAATCTTCAAGAAACCGTTGGCATAGAGCCCCAACCAAGGCAACTGAGCAACCAACCGGAAAACTCAACACTACCTCTACAGCAGCCTACGGGCCCGTCAGATGAGCGTGTTCGCATTGCTGTCAAAGACGCACGTGTGCGAATCGATGGCCCCTGGACAAGCACGCCATGGGAGAGTGATGCAATTGATGTTGAAGCGGTTCTGAACAAGTACACTGACGGAACCAAGGAGTGGGCTTTGACTCCCGTTACTCTCCTTGATCATGCTCAACTCAATCCTTCGGTTGCTGCCGGGGCTCTAGCCTACGCTGCACCGATTCTCGCAAATACCACTCGTGCAAGTGGTGAGTTTTCCCTCGTCATTGACGAAGCTCGATGGATCGCTGGGGAAGAAAAAAATGCCACTATCGACGGGAACCTTACATTGCATGCGGTCGACATTGGTCCTGGGCCCATGGTGGCAAAAATAATTGCAGCATTGCCAGGACAACTCCCTGTACCTCCCACCGTACGGATAGCAGAGTCATCAAAAGTACACTTCCGCAAATCAGACCGCCGCATCCGACATGAAGGCCTAGCATTTGGAATACCCCTCAAAGCATCTGGTGATCGACTCGAAATCACATCCGAAGGATCCGTTGGCATCGATGACCGCTCAATCGATCTTACGCTCTCCCTGCCGATACCTGATTCTCTACCGACCGACAGACCACTTTTTGCTGCCTTAGCTGGAAAAACGATAAAGGCTTCCGTCGAAGGAACTCTTGATGATCCCAAGCTTCAATTGGATGCCTCACTGAAACGAACGGCGGCAGATGTCGCCACTGACTTTATTCGAGAACTACGGAATAAAAAAAACCAGACGCCACCAGAGGGAGGCTCTGAAAAAACTCGTGCTACCCCAGAACAGCGACCGTTGGCACCAGCTGATAATCAAAGCATGAAAAACCCCAAGAGCCAGAAAACTTCGGACGAAAAGGTAGGAAACGCCAAGAAACTGGATCAACTCAAAGGCCTTCTGCCTACCGACATTTCTGACGACCCGACAACCGATGCGGTTATCGATGCCGTCGGAGGGCTTCTTGACGAGGTTGCAAAGAGGCGTGCAGAACGTGAGCAGATGAAGAGTAAAGAGGCTTCAGACACTCCTCAACAAGATCGACCAGCACGACGATTTCTAAAAAAACTTTTGGATGCTGGTAATAATGAGGCCTCCGACGGCACAGCGAACAAATCTCAATAGCCACCACATTTTGTTCTGCAATCAGCGCACTAAAAAACCGGATCCTGCACAACGCAGGATCCGGCAATTCATCGATGAATCTCAGGGCAGATTCATACATGTTGTGTAAAACCGAAATTAGGTTTTAGCTGGAGCTGCAGGAGCTTCCTTCTTCTTATTCTTCTTAGCTTTTTTAGGAGCTGCTTCTGTAGGAGCTGCTTCTTCAGTGATGACGGAGCCACCACCACAGTTACCGTCTGCACATCCGCTTGTGCAATCAGAACATCCGCTCGTGCAACTAGAGCATTCGTTCGATTCGCAGCACGTTGCTTGTGCACCATGGCATCGATTGCGATGACGGTGAAGAAGACCATGACTACGACCATGACAACGACGACCGTGGCAACCATGACGGAAACCGGCAACGGCACTGGTGTCGACGCTGATCAGAGCAAAGGCGATCAACG
>WLWE01000957.1_pt1 | contig 23228 bp, 5 predicted proteins | sample 6718301 | NCBI WGS metagenome assembly WLWE01 (sample SAMN12718691, study PRJNA515312) | sponge metagenome | isolation source: marine sponge | host: Mycale hentscheli | place: New Zealand: South Island, Marlborough, Capsize Point | collected 2003-05-01 | reverse complement strand
ATGGAGATACCAAACTGGTAACTATACTTCTTCTTTTCATATTCCTGGTAGACCTGCAAAAGCTTCAGATTTATCTGTAGTTACAGGTGATGATGTTATAGAACCAGGTCAAAATAGAAGATGGCAAGTATATGATACTTCTAGTCAAAACTTTTCTTCAACATATGATACTGCTTCAGTTATAGATAGTGAATTTGATGGTAGACTAACAGCTTCTGGTGAAATGGGGTTTTGGCAATCAACAGAGCGTTATCCTAATAAACACCCTGAAGTTTGGAATTCTACATATACAGATCCTGTTTCAGGTGTAAATGTAGGAAATACAAGCAATCCTGATTATGATTTGTGTAGAGCTAACATTAGACATCATAAAATGCCTTCTAACATTACAACACATATACATCAAGATAATGGAGACTATATAAATGTTTTAGGTGTTAGGTTTAAAAATGTAGAACATCCTGTTGATGATAAAGGTGAAAAAATTAAAGAAATAGTTGGGTATGAGATATTAAGAGGTTCTAGAGAAGGTAATAGATCAATTATTGCAAAAGGAATGTTTGGTAACATGAGAGAGTTTCCATACAATTTAAATGGAGATAATAGCGATGTTAAATTTGGATTGTACCAAAACTACCCATACAATGATTTAAGAACAGATAATTTTTTAACTCTTTGGAATTATGTATTTAATAATGGAGATGCAGAAAATAGAGCTAAACCTGACCCTGGACCAGGTGCTTCATTAGCACAAGCAGATGATGCTGTTAAATATTTTGATCATTTTGGTTTAAGTGTATATAAAAAAAACTATTTATCTTTTCATTCTCCAGAAACTACATTTATAAAACCATTTGTAGGTTCAGGTGCAGGAATAAGAATATATACTGAAGAACATGGTACTGCAGAAGGTAGCTTTAGATTACCATATAAACACCCTAAATATATATTAATAACAGATGCTTCTTTTGTTGCTGCTTTTGCTGTTGGGGTAGGTATTGGTTTACTTGACGCTATAGGAGGAACTAAATTAAGCTCTAATGCATCTATTAGTGTAGGTTTCTTAGGTTCAGGTGTAGAAGGTGGTATAAACTCTGAAAGAGGAGGGGGTTCTTCTGTATTTGGTGCAATGACAGATGCTATAATTGGAGGTGCAACTAACCCATTAGGGGTAGCTGGTTTAATTGCTGGTGCAATAGGTTTTATAGCACGATTTAATTATTATGCAGGTACTGGAACAAATTCTGTATTAAGACTAATAAGAGCAGCAGTAAGACCTAAAGATTATGTTTTACAAATTAACTCTTCTTGTACATATAATCAATCTAAACCTTTAGATGAAATTATGTCTAGAAAAAGTTTTAAAAGTGGAACACAATATATAGGAAGAGGCGTTCAAAGATTTAATCAAACTTATGTTGTAAATAACTTAAACAGAAATAAGTTTGTATGTATTAAATTAACAGCTGATGTTCCTGATCCTACAATTATAGATGAAAGTAGACAAAGATTAGTTGATTTAGCAGATACTCCTCAATATGATGATGATGAAGTATATGAAAGACCTGATAAAGTTACTTATGATAAAACAGCTAGTGGTTATTATGGTGCTGTTAAATTTGATTTTGAAAATCAATATGGTCAAATAAGATCTATACAGCAAATACCAATTTCTATATGTATAGAAGATTCAAAAGCTGATAAAGAAGGAAATTATCAAATATTAACAAGTAACATTTTACATGGTGGTGATGTCTATATAAACAGATTTACAGAAAAAAATCCATATTATTATTTTAACTCTTGGTTATATGATGTTCCAGATGAAACTACAATTGACTATAGAGATTATGTAAATGGTCCACTCCCAAGATATTGGGCTAATTTTTCAGATTTTAATTATGAAGATTTTCAAGTTCAACTTGATGGAGAATCATCAGATTCAACTGGAATAGGGGCATCAGATGTTCAAGGTTTACAAGCTTCTGAATATGATGGAGGTACTAATACAACTCAAGATGATCAGGGAGATGATGAAAGTAATGAAGTACCTGATGAAGCTGATTTAGATGAGGATACTAAAGGCGTATTAAAAACGATTAGAGACTTTATTAGTGATTTAAAAAACAAAGGTGTTGATGAGTTTTTAGTTACTCCAAGTGATAAGCATAGGTTAGATAGAAGAAAAAGAGTTTCAGGTTTTTGGAGAGTTAAAGAATCTTGGATGTATCTTTTTAATAATGGTTTAAAAGATTTTTATTGTGAGTCTGAATTAAACATGGCGTTTAGAAATTGGTCTGATGAATTAGACTTTAGATTTCATGATGTTTATAATTATTCTTTTAACGATGTAGATCTAATGTTTAGATCTGATAAAATTACTAATCCTACTAAAAACTTATATGATTTATCTTTAAGTTCTTCTAGATTATTTAATCAATTCTTTTCATGGGGTAGGTTATTTCCTAGAGATTATAACCCTAAGTTATATTCTACATGTTTTGAATATTTTCCTAACAGGTCTATATATTCATTAAAACAATCACAAGGTCAAAAAAGAGATAATTGGAGAAATTTCTTAGCTCTTAATTATAAAGATTTACAAGGTAGAGTATCTACAATTAAATCTTTAAATAAAGCAGGGGCAGTAATTTTATTTGAAGATGCTGAACCAGTATTATTTACTGGTACTGATACTATTCAAACACAAGGTGGTACTAAGTATACAATAGGTGATGGTGCTTTATTTGCAGAAAATAATATGAAATCAATGGTTAATGCTGATGATCAATTAGCATTTGGTACTTGTATATCATCAAGGTCTGCTATTAATACTCCACATGGGTTATTCTTTATTTCTCAGGATTCTGGTAAGATATTTCAATACTCAAGTCAAATGATTGAAATATCTAAAAATGGTATGAAGCATTGGTTTGCAGAAAATTTACCTAATAAAATTAGAGAAGCTGATCCAGATTATATATTGTATGATAACCCAGTTGTAGGAACAGGTTGTCAAGCTATATATGACCCTACCTATGAATTAGTATACTTTACCAAAAAAGGCTATAACATTGTTGATGGTGCTGAACCATGGATTTATGATGCAGAAGATGGTATTCCATATACTCTAAGTACAACTGTAGATAATGTAACTCCTCCTACTTCTACTTCAACTGATTGTGAAGAAGGTTGCCCAGAAGAATATGACAGAGTGCAAGATAAATGTATAAAATATGAATATAGTGAACCAACTCTTGTAGGAGGAACACCTTTAACATTAGACCCAGGTCAAAATAATTCTAATTATGGTTTTTATGGGTTAATACTTTTTGGTGATATAACTAACTATGTTTTACCTGTTGGTGGTAAACAAGCCATTAACCCTGCGTATAGTGCTACAGATTTATTTCCTGAATCAGCTGTTAAAATATATGATAATAGAGGTAATGGTGTTGAAGTACCAGCTATTGAAACTAGCATAAAAAATGAGATATGGGGTAATGGTAGTACAAGTAATGGTAGATTAAATGAAGTAGGGATTGATATAGGAACTAGTGGTATACCTGTTTGTTTTACTGTTTGTATTGATGTTCCTGAAACTAGACAATATGTAGTTGCTGCAGCAGGAGATAATGAAATAAGTATTCAGTTAGATGGTAATGAAATTTTTGCTACAAATGCTTGTAGAGAAACTGATGATAATGATTTTGTAACTCAATGTCAAACAAAAGCTTTTAAGCGTTGGTGGGCGTTTGCTATTACATTAACAAAAGGTTCCCATAGAATTAAATTATGTGGAGAAAATGAAGTTAGTACAGTTTCTTCATTTGCAGCAGAAATATATAATATGACTTTAGCTGAGTTTCAAAGTTCTCCTGGTTTTCTTACTGAAAGTGGTACGTTATCTCAACTTACACCAAATCTTAATGACATTAATAGTCCAGCAAATGATAAAATTTTATGGTCTACTGGAATGTTAATAGGAACAGAAACTTTAAATCCTTTAGATCCAGGTGTATATTTTTGTAATGGTGTTGAGTTAGAAACTGAACCTTGTGCAAATACACCTAGTTGCGAAAGCATATTAGAAGCTAATCTTAGTACATGTGTTTCATGTAGTTTAACTGCAATAAGTGGTACTCAACTTCAAGATAAAAAAGATGGCTATTATATTAATAAAGGTGGAGATCTTGTTTTAAATTGGACTTCTACTAATGGAACTCTTATTTCAAATTTTGGACAAACTGCTACAAGTGGAACTCATACTGTTACTAATATAACTTCTAATACTACTTTTTGGATTCAAGCTGTAGATAGTGCTGGGTTAACATCAGTATGTTCTTTGTCTGTTAAATTAAAAGAACCATGTAGTTTTGAAGATGACACTTGCTTTGAAAAAGCAGATTGGACTGTTTCATATGATCCTAAAGGTAATGGTGGTAAAGGAGCTTGGATTTCATTCCATGATTGGCATCCTAATTTACTTATGCCAAGTAACCAGCATTTTAATAGTATTCAAGACAAAACTATATGGCAACATAATGATGACTATAATAGTTATAACAACTACTATGGTAAGAACTATGGTTGGGAAATAGAATATCCTATAATGAATCCTCCTGCTATTACAACTCTTAGAAATATTGAGTATGTATTAGAAGTGCATGAGTATAGTTCAAATGGTAGAGATAGATTACACATATTAGATGAAAACTTTGACAGAGCTGTATTGTATAATTCAGAGCAAATATCAGGATTATTAAAGTTAAATATAAAAGGTAAAAATTCACCTAAGTCAAATTTATCATATCCTAGTGTTGTTTCTGGTGACATTGTTGGATCTTCTGCGTATGATATATTATATTCTAAAGAAGAAAACAAATATAGATTTAATCAGTTTTGGGATACTACTAAAAACAGAGGTGAGTTTACAGCAAATAGTAATTTAATGTTTAATACAAAAGATAATGGATATCAAAAAGATATAAATGAATCTTATGTAGATTACAATAAGAAGTTAACTCAAAGAAAAAAGTTTAGACATTATGGTAACAGACTAATATTAAGAAGATTCCCATTAGCTACTGGAGTAGATAATAAAAAAATGGTTCTTAAATTAGTAACATCAAAACAACTTTTAAGCAGAATGTAAAATGGGAAATAAAGAAATACTTTTAAAATTTATATCAGAACAGGGTTACAAAAGAAATAGCCCTGATAAGGATAGACCTATCAATGTTATTCCTAGTAATAGGATAACTATGAAGGATGTAGATTTTCCTGTACATGGTGTTGATAATTTAGGTAATGAAAAAATTATGTATCCTGAAGGTGAGTATGAGTTTGATGGAGATTATGTTATAGAAAGATCTTTAAAAGAATTAAAATATGGAGGTTTAGATAGTTGGTTTAAAGAAAAATGGGTAGATATAAAAACTGGTAAAAAATGTGGTAGACAAAAAGGTGAAAAAAGAAAAAGCTATCCTGCATGTAGACCAAGTAAAAGAGTTAATAGTAAAACACCTAAAACAACAAGTGAAATGTCATCTTCTGAAAAAGCTAAATTTAAAAGAAAAAAAACATCTTCTAAAAAAATAGACTATCAGCACAAAAGAAAAAAACAAGATGGTGGGAAAGTTTATAAAGATAAAGCAGAATTTGAACAAGCTATGCAGATGTATAATGATAGTTTACAGGTAGCTCAAGCCTATGATAATATTTTAAAATTGGCTAATTCTGGTAAAAATTCTTATACAGAAGGAGATCCATCAGGTTGGAGTAGTCCTGATGAGCCTATAGTTACAGACCCTGTTGAATGGAAAAAGCAAGAAGGGTTTACACAAGCTTTCAGTGATTTTGATAATTACAATGAGTTTGAAAAAGACATGAAAGTTTTAGAAGAAAGTCCTTTAATACCTTCTTCTATTAAAGTATTAGAAAATAAAGGTAATTTAGATAATAGACCTCTTTTCACTAATCCTTTTTCAACTCCTCTTAATGATATACAAAATGGTTTAATGATCACTTTACCAGAGTATGAGCATCCTAAAACTAAACCTGAGTATGAGGAACCTAAACCTGTTGAAAATAAAAAACCAGTTGTTGCTAAAATTGAGAAAAGAAAACCTGTTAAGAAAGAGGAACCCAAATCAGATTCTTTATCTAAAGCAATTAAAGTTGTAGATAGAGACACTCAAGAAATTAGAGGTTATAACTTAGATGGTAAGTTTTATACACTTGAGGAAGCTGAAGAATTAAGAAAAAAACAACAAGGTGGTTTAAGTCATATGGATAGTATAGCTCATCAGGCTAATAAAATTCTATTATATGAGCAATTACAAGGAGGACCTGGTGGAATACCATTAGATGGTTCTAATCCTAAGTTAACTGATTACAGTGATCCTAAGTACCTAGACATGCTTATGAATGGTGTTTTACCAGAAGTAAATAAAATAATGCCTAATGCATCTGCTATAGAAAAAGGAGAAGCTATGGATTTTATATTTAATGCAGGGTGGAATAAACATAATAATACTATTAAGAGAGATCCTAGAGCATATGCTTTACAAGAATACTATAGAAAACATGATAAATCTAAGTTAGATAAAGATGGTAAGTGGGCTGGTAGAAAAGGCGCACCTTATTCTTTTGATGAAGAATATAATAATACAATAGGAAAACTACCTGAAAATGAAAGAAGAGTTTTTATGAACTTAGGTAGAGATTGGTACTATAAAAATATTAATACAAAATCTGATGGTTCACCTAGTGATGATTATTATGCTACTTGGTTTGGTAGAATATGGAACACTAATGATTTTAACGCTTTTAATCCTAATAATCCAAAATTTCAAGATGGTGGACTAACAGAGCGTCAAATGTATAATATAGAGCGTCAAATGAATACTGCTGCTTTGACAGATCCAAATTTTAGTAAAAATAACAAAGTTAATTTAAATGATTTTGTATGGACTAATGAGGATATGGCTTATGCAAATACTCATCCTAATGAGTATTGTCCTAATAATGGAGATTGTTTAGGTTCAGCTTTTTTAGGTTATGATAAAATTATAGCTAGTAGACACGCTGATTTTCCATCTTCACATTCTTTAAAAAAGGAAATGGACTTTCAAAGTTTAGAGTCTGATAAGTATAGAATGCAAGATGGACAATTGTACATGTTAAAAGAAGGTTTAGAAGATGTTTATGATATGAATATTAAACCTTTTAATAGAGATCGTGATAATAACGGTAATATTATAGTTGGATTAAATTTAACAGATGATAGTCCATGGATTCCTGTATCAGAAAAAACAGTTAATTGGATAAATCAATATAAATTTTTTGATACAAAAAATGAAGGTGTTGCTGGTATGAACTATAAGGTAGATCTTAGTGTTGATAGTTGGGATGTTCATGGTCAAATTGTTGAGAATGGTGGTGAAAATATTTACACTTATAATTTAGAACCTGGTTCTGATAATAAATATAAAAGTTTTAGAGATATGTCTGATCAGGAAAAGATGGATCTTTATTCAAAAATTCCTGTTGGAGCAGTTATAGGTTTAGGTGATGGTAAGTATGGAAAAGGTGTAAACGATGAATATGGTTTATCTAATTCAAGACACAGTGCCATAGTTGTAGGACATACTCCTAAAGGAGTACCTGTAATGTATGATTATAAAGAATATCTAACTATTGATGACAACTATTTTGATATGGTTGTTACTAATATTTCTTATCCTGCAAAATTTAAAAATAAAACAAAAGCAGGTTTAGAACATGCAGGAAAATTTGCAGACCCTATAAGCGATTTAAATTTTGATTATTCTAAACTAGCAGAAGAAGGAGATAAAGATGAGTTAGATGCTTTCTATAATACCTTAAACGATAAGAAAGTTGATTTAATGAATGATTTAAATCTAATGAATGATGAGTATGATATGATTGCAAAGCTACTTATGGCAGAAGCAATGCAAGAAACTGGTGGGGGTAGTAATTTTGAACATAATACTTTTGGAACTACTTTTGGAGATACTCATGGTATTACACAATTAAATATTGATAACATTATCAACGATGAACAATTAGCACCTATTGCAAAAAAATATGGTATTACAGAAGCTTCTGATTTAATGGATGAAAAAAAAGTTGCAATAGCTTCTATGATTTATTCTAAAAGAAACTTAAGCTCAGCTAAAAATAATTATTTAAAAGGTTCATTTGAACCTGGTGAAACAGGTATAAGAACTTATAATCCAAGACCTAGTATTAAAGATGCAATAAGAAGTTCTGTAATGTCAAGTAACACTGTTTTTGATGGGTATAACTATAATACAGAAGAAGGACCTATTATTGATTTTGTTACTGGTAACAGAATAGCAGGATGGGATAAAAGTATAGAAGATGTACAATCTCAGTTTGATGAGGCTGTTCCTGGTAGATACAGAGTTTATGAAGATGATTCTGATCCAAGCATGTTTGAAACAGTTAATGCTTTTTTAAATCCAGCATCAGCAGTTACACCTTCAGGTAGAAAATATAAGGTAGATAAAATAACATATGGAAACAAACCTGGTTTAGGTATTGAAGAACAGTTTATTTATAATTGGCAATCACCATATGCTTTAAGTTCAGGTGATGCTCAAGGAGGCTCAAAACATGTTCAAAATGTTATGGATTATTATAAAATGATTACTGACATTGAAGTTAAACAAGAAGGTGGTATTAAGAGTTATGACCCTATGTTAGATGAAGTGTATAAACAATATCCTGCTATGAAAAATATGGGTAATGTGACACTAAAAGCTGATTCTACTTTTAATAGAGATTTTACAGGTATTGGTGATATTGAATATTTTAAACCAGATCCTAAAGGTAGAGGTACTATAATCTATCCATCTGGTAATGAGTATGCTCATCCTGATTCTACTAAAATGTCACATGGTATTGTATATAATCCTCAAACTAACGATTCTCAAAGTATATTTTTAGATATGCTACATGGGATGAAAGATTCAGACCCACAGTTTAGGAAACTTAGAGATGCTTTTTCTAAAGAAATGTTAAGGTTTGAAGAAGAAGGTTTTGAAAGAGACTATAGGGCTGATATTAATGAGTTTGGTATAGGAGATGGTAGAACTCAATTTATTGAAAACTGGGTAGATGGTAAACTTAGAAATTTATTATTTGAAGGTACTAAAGAAGATTTTAAAAAATCAAGATATTGGGACAAAGCAAAAGAAGTTTATTTAAAAGATAAAAAATTAAATAAAGCATTCAGTGCATTGCAGTTTTATCTTATGACAAATAGAGTACCTAAAACAATGACATATACTTTACCTGAAGTAGAAATAACACCTGGTAATACACAAGAAGAAATGAAACCTAAATATAAACAAGGTGGTACTACATATAAAATGACAAAAGATATTAATGAAGCTAAAGAATTATTATCTTTACTAAATTCAAAACTATAAGACTATGACTGATCAAAATAAACAACAAGAAATATTGAAAATGGTTGTAGGAGCTTTACAACAAGGAGCAGAACCAGAAAGTGTTTTAAAAGAATTAGTTAAACAAGGTTTAGATGAAAAACAGTCAGTTGAAATAGTTCAGGCAAGCATGCAATATTTAAGTAAGCAGGGTGGTTCTAATAATAATTCAGAAATATCTACTGGGTTACCTGATTATGCTGCAGGTGCAGCTGCTGCTTTATTAGCAAATCCACAAGTGTTATCAGCTGCTCTTCAAGCTGCTCCAGCAGTAATGAACATGATGGGTAATAAAAAAGATAAGCCTGGTTTTGGAAGTTTTCAAGCTGGAGGTGATACTAGATGGAATGATGAAATGTATGATGACATAATGGAGTATAATGATGGTGATCATGATACATATGTTACAGAAGTAGAGGCTAAAAAAAGATGGTGGAATAAAAGACCTAAAAAATATAAATTAAAATTTGCACCTAAAGAAGGTGGTAATGATGAAGTACAACCTAGTAACCCACAGTTTGAACCTAGAACTAGTAGTACACCTGTAGAGGAAGATATTCCTGTAAGAACGCCTTCTTTTACTCCTGACTATAATCCTGAAATTGTAAATTCATCTACAATGGGGTGGGAAAATAGAGAACAAGATTCATTTGATAAAAATTATAATTCAAGTAGTTTACAAAACTTTTTAAATTTTGGTGCTAATAGTGCATCAGATATTAATAGTTTAAAGCAAGACATGAGTAACACTGATACTTCTAATAGTGGATTAGAAACACAGATGTATGGAGGAAAAAAGAAATATCAATTCGCAGGTAGTTACTTACAGGAGTTAGAAAGTCCTGATGCTGCTTTTGATTTAAATGAAAATATGTTTCCAACAACAGATGTAAATCCTCAAACAGTTAATTATCAATCACCTCCTAAAGGTAATGTAAAAGGAGGAACTCCTGGTAAGAATGATAATAAACCTTTTGATTATTCTCAATCATCTAGAGATTTACAAAAATCATATAAAGAAGATAGTTTTATTAATTTTGATGATACTGATGATTATAACACTCTTACAGATAGAGAAAAAACAAGTCCTTTTAATCGTTACAGTAGTGATTTAGAAAATGCTGAAGAAACTACTGATGAAACTACTAATAAAACTAATGAAGAGATTGTAGAAAAAACTAAAAGCAGAGATGAAAAAGCTACTCCTGGTAATAAGTTTGGAGCTATAAGTGAAAAAAACTATGATGGTAATTTTATAATAAACCCTACAAATAGTAATTTTTTAGATATACTAGCAGGAATTGGTAATGTAGCAGGTGGTGGTACAAAAATGGCTAAAAATGTAGGTAGAAATATATCTAGTGCAAAACAAGGTGGTGAATTTAAACCACATATGATGTACAAACCTAACACTGGAGAAAGTGAATATGCAACAACTCATGAAGAACATATTACATTAGGTGAAAAAGGTTATGTACATTCAGATGAGTTAAAGTGGGGAGGTTCTTCTAAAAAAGATAGTTATGGTAATGGAGGTTCTTATGATGATTATGCAAAAGGAGGTTATACTGTAAGTCGTTCAAGTGATAGAAAAGGTAAAACTCATAAAGTTGTAAGAAATTCTGATGGTAAAACTGAATATTATGGGTATCCAGGTATGGGTGAAAAAGATAATTCTAAATATGGAAAAGAAGCTTTTTGGAAAAGACATGCAAAGAATATAAAAAACAATCCTTTCTTCAAAGCATATGCTAAAAAAGTTTGGGAAGAAGGTGGAGAAATTAATCAACCTGATTTTATAGAATATGGTGAAGCTATGAATTATGCATCAGGAGGTAATGTACCAACTGATCCATCTAAATGGTCTTACTATAAAGGACAAGCTAAAAAGAAATTTGATGTGTATCCATCAGCATATGCAAATGGATGGGCTGCAAAACAATATAAAGCAGCTGGTGGTGGCTGGAGAAAGAAAGAAGAAGGTGGTTATGCAGAATATGAACAAGGTGGCTCATATAATAACCCTGGCTTTAATGCATTACCAGAATATGTTCAAAATAAAATAAAAGGTAATGCTAAATATGGAGGATTACCTAAACATCAAGGTACTGATGGTTCTTCTACTGTAGGTGGAGGTGTTGATTTTAGTGATATTACTTTTACTAACTCAGAAGGTTATTCTACACCTGATGGAACAGCGTATACAGATGGTAAAAAAGATGAAGCTATGACAGCAGAGAATTTGGAAAGAATAAATGCTGGTCAACCTCAACAACCTCAAGGACAATCAAGAGAAAAGTATTCTGCTGCAGATCAATTTATAGGTGGTATAAATCAAATAGCTCAAGGTCTTGAAGGGTATAAAGCTAAAAAACAATTTAAAGAGGATACAAGAGAGCGTAGAGACTTTAATAATACAATGAATGCAGCACCAACTAGTGAAAGTCAAAATTCTGTTTTTGGTAGTGGTGAATATATGAATGCTAATTTAGGCAATAATATGTTTTTAAATAGCTATGACTATGGTAATTTAAGTAAATTAGGTGGTCTTTCTAAATTTATGAAAGGTGGAACTTCTTTGAAAAAAGGAGATGAGGCTTATATGACAGAAGAAGAAATGAAAGAGTTTATTAGAATGGGTGGTGTTGTTGAAATTATAGATCAAAAGAACAAAGGTTATTAAAAAAGCGTTATAATTTTGTATCTTATATATATAAGAACTGTTATAAAGCTTTAAATTTAAGAAGGTTATGTATAAAGTTAAAATAAAAAAAGCATGTGGAGGAACCTATAAAAAAATGGAAGAGGGAGGGTATTCTAATGAACCTCTTGAACCTTCAAATTTTATGGGACCTGTACCAGTTGAAGAAGCAAATATAGAAGTTGAAAAAGGAGAATCAGCATTTGGAGATATAAATGGTGATACCTTTGCTGAACTTATGTTTTTTGGTGGTAAGAGACATCATTCAGGTGGTACTCCTGTTAGTGTACCTCCTGGTACTTTTATTTTTTCTGATACTGCAAAACTAAGAATTAAAGATCCTGAGATTTTAGAAAAGTTTTTTAATATCAAAAACCCTAGAAAAAAAGGATATACTCCTGCTGAAATATCAAAACAATACAAAGACTTTAATAAACATATTGAAGAAGTTAAATCAGGAGAAGGCGATGACATTAAAGTAACAACTTCTGCTGTAATGGTAGATAATATTACAAACAAGCTGGGAGCATTAGCATTAATACAAGAATCAATGAAAGGGTTTCCTGATGGAATTCCTTCATTTGCTGAATCAGTAATGGGAACTTTAGGACTTGATCCTAATGAACTAGTACAGATGATGGCTCAACAAGAAGGAACACCTGTTAATGAGCAAATGCAACAAGAGCAAATGATGGCTCAGCAACAAGATCCTAGAGGAGAAAGTGTGCAAGTAGACATGCCTCAAGAACAAATGATGGAAAAAGGTGGTATGTATAAATACCAAAATGGTGGACAAAATTCTATTTATGAAAACCCTGATAAAATTGCTATATACAAAAACCTAGATATGCTTACACAATTTATGCCTAATCATGATAATACAGATCTTAATACATTTAAAAGAAATTGGGCTAATTATAATGTAAATAAAGGTGTTTTTGGAAGTATGGAAGAAGCTATGGAAAACTGGCAATATGAAACTAAATATGGTGATAACCCATATGGTAATTTATATAAAGGAGAAGGTGCAGGTGGCAATAGAGCAGGTGTTACTCAGTTTAAAAAACTTTTAAAAGATGAGTTTGAATACGATGGTCAAAGTATAAGTGATGGAAGTGTTGATGAAATATGGAATACTTTTTTAAGAGCATATGAAAACCCTACTGATAAAAATAAAGAAGAATGGAATACTGTAAATAGTAAGTTAGATTCTCCTTGGAGTGCAGGATGGTTTCCAGGAACTGATGAAAATCAACTTAAAGGTTTAAATAGTATACTTAAAGAAAGACATAGAGCTGATGATGGTGTAGCAGAAAATGAAGATAATGCTATAATTTCTCAAAGAGCTAGAAGTCTTATGGCTAAAGATAAAGAAATTATTGAGTTTTTGTTAAATTTAAAAGGAGATGATAGAATTACAGGAAGTCAAAGAATTGACTTAGAAAATAAACTACCTAATATTAATAAAGCTTTAAAAGATGAAAGAGTTGGTTGGAAAGAAGGTGCTTTAGATGATATGACTCCTTTTGGAAGAAATATGACTCTTGGGATGTCTCTGTTGGCTAGTGATAATTTTGGTTCTGGTAGCGGAATGAGTGGTCCTGGTGCTATGGCTACTGCTTCTCAGTTAACAAAAAGATTAGATAAACATTGGCATCAAGAATATGCTAGTGGTACTAATTATGAAGATGAGTTAACTAAAAGAATTGATTTAGTAAATAATTATTTAGGAGATAACAAAATAAAACAAATTGATAAAACTAGTGATGGTAATGATTCAAGCCTATATACTGCTTCTCCTAGTGAAAATCCTGGAGTTAATATATTTGAAATAGATGATTTAAATAGTCTTTATACACCACAAGCAGCATCTACATCTATTAATATTGAACCTGTAGAAACTGAAGAAGTTGATAATAATACTCTAGAAATGGATACTACAGGAGCTGCAGCTGCTGGAATTATAGTTTCTGATACAAAACCTAATTGGGTTACTGATACAGGTGATTATAAAAAAGGTGGAAAAGTAAAAAGAGTAATTAGAGTTAAAAAATATAAATAGTCTGTCATGGGAAAAAAAATAAAAAAAATTCAAATTGTTGGTGATACAGTATATGTATTATTTGAAGATGATACCAATACAGAGTTTACTAAAGAAGAATTTAATAATGCAGGTGGTGCTAGTGCTTTTGCAGTAGGTAATGAAATTGAAGTTGAAGAGAAAGATGATGCTACTGATAACTCTAATGCTAATAACCCTCCTTCTAGTAACTCTAAGAAAACTAATTTTTATGATAGCATAGATTCAAAGTATCAAAAATATTTTCAAGATAAAGGAGCAGGTAATAAACCAAGGTTAGTAATACCTGCAGGAACATCTAGACAAGAAAAACAAGAACTTACTAATTATCTAAATAGTGATAATAATGGAAGTCCTGTTATACAAAGTATTACACAGGGTGCAACTCCTGGATATAAAGAAAGTGGTTTATTTTTTGGTGGGTTAGGTCCTGAAGATTATGAAGAAAAATTTGCTATAGATAATCTTGGTAAAGATGCTGCATCTAAAATGAATGCACAGCAAAAAAGAGACTATTATTTTCAAGAAATAGGTCTTGATGAAAAGTATTTAGGAAAAGGTCCAGAAATATATAATGATAAAACATTTGTAGATAATTTTTATACTAGTTATAAATCTTTTTTACCTGAAGGTGAATTTAGAGAAGGTTTTGGTGATGATGGTAAATTTGGTTTTGATCATTATGATTCTAAAACTAAAAAGGTAAAACAAGAAATAAAAGATGATTCATCAACTACTACTACTCCAGAACCTTGTCCAGATGAAACGTATTTTAGAAATTCTGAAACAGGGGAATGTGAAAAAATAAAAGATGATCCTATTCCAACAACACCTCCAGGTGATCCTAATGTGTATTTTGACCCTGATAGAAAAAATCTTGTAGCTGCATTATCACAAAAAGTAGAACCTTTATTTCCTCAATTACAACAAATTGATTCTACATTACCAGAAGTTGCATATGAGTCTTATGCTACAAAAGTTGCTAATCAGCAAAGTAACAATCAAAGACTTTTAGACTTTATTGAAAACAGTGGAGCAGGTAATCAAGGTGTAGGTGCTGCTATAGGAGCAGTAGCTGATAGTATAGATAAAACTACTGGTATTATTGCTGATACTGAAAATAGAAATATTAATAGATTTAATACCTATGAAGGTAAAGTAGCTGATACTTTAAATAGAACTGACATCTTTAATGAAAACGCAAGAGCTGATTATGTTGATAAAGTAAATGAGGTAGAGCAAAACTACAATGATCAAATGTTTCAAAAAAATAGAAATGTTGCAAATGAGTTTGCTAAGATGTGGTGGAGAGAGAAAAAACAATCTACTAATGAAGAACTATTGTACCCAAATTCTAGAAGAGTTACAAGAAGCAGTCCTAGGGGTTGGTTAAATCCTTATAGTGGTAAAGATGTTGGATCATTTGACCCTTCTGTTAATCCAATGAATTATTCACCTCAAGCTAATTTAGGAACATATCAAGAACAATACAATGATTTAATTGATAAGGGTGTATCAGAAGATAATGCAACTAAAATGATTATAGCTGCTAATAGAAATAATCAAAGTAATAGAAATAACAGAAATCCATATAATTTTGAAGAGGGTGGTAAAACTAAATATGGTTTTGGATCTTTTTTAATGGGTGGTTTTTTTGAATAATTAAAATACAGTATAATGGCAACATGGAAAAATAGAGGATATTCTGCACCAGTTCAAGTATATGATCCTGATTTAAGTTTTTTAACACAAGCTTCAGCAGTTAGTCAAGCTAGGTTTGATAAAGGTTTTAACGCCTTTAAATCTGTATATGATTCTATGCTTAATAGTGAATTAACTAATGAAAGCAACAAAGCTTATAGATCAGAAGTTTTTAAAAGACTTGAAGAAAATTTAAAAAGAACTTCTTCATTAGATTTTTCAAGACCTGAAAATGTTAAAACAGCTTTAGGTATTCTTGACCCATTAACTAAAGAAGCAGATTTTGCTTATGATTTATCTGTTTCTAGATATCATAGACAACAAAAGCAATTAATGAACAGCTATAAAAATAGCGAGGATGCTGAAAAAAGAAAACTATATAACCCTATAGCAGAACAGGCTATTTTTCAAGCTGAAGAAAAATTAAGAAATGCTAAAAGAGGGGATGGTAGTATACAAAAAGCACAACCTCAAGAGTTTGTTATGTTTGAAGATATTACTGGTTATTTAAATGAAAGAGCTAAAGATGCAGGATTAGAAATTAAAATTAGTAGAACTGATCCTTCTGGTTATATAGTGACTAATACAAATGGAGAACAAGCTGTTCCATATTTTACTGCATGGGCTGCATCACAAATGGGTAATAGATTTGATAGACAATTAGGATTAACTGCAAAAGTTACATCTGAAAATCAAATAAAAGGTTTAATGCAAACAGGTAATTTAAGTAGACAAGATGCTGTTATGCAATTAGCTCAAGAAGTATTACCAGAATATAAAAATCAAAAATTAACAGATGTTACAGCTTTAAAAAAAGATCTTGATTATATAAACAGAGAAATAGAAATTTTAGAAAAAACATTTGGTACAAAAGGAGTTCCTGTAACACTTGATTATATAAAAGATAACTATGATGATTTAGTTGAACAGAAAAAAATACATGAACAACTAATTGCAAATGGTGCAGATTCTTTAAAAAAAATTAATGAAGATGAGGTAGGATATATATCTAATAATCTTGAGTATGTTCTTAAAGAAAGTTTATATAAACAAAATACTCTTGCGTGGGCTGCTTCTACAGCTATGGCAACAGCAGAACAAGAAATTAAATCTGATGCTACTTGGGTTTCTAAATTTAACAATCAAGTTAAAATGAAAATTCATGAAGATAACATGCTTGCTAAAGCTGTTGATGATGATCTAGCTAATGAAAGATTAAAACTTGATTGGTATAAAGCAATGAATACTGCAAAGGGTGGTAAAGGTAGTAGTAGTGGTAGTGGAGTAGATGGTCCTCCTACTATTCTTGGTGAAGATGCAGTTAGTACTTATTTAGGTAATTCTTTAACTCCTCAAGCAATGGGTAATAAAGTAGACTTGCTTGGCAATAGAATAAATTACAATTATGAAACTCTTTTCCAAGCTGTTATAGGTGAAGGAAATGGATTACTGCAATTAGTAGTACCAGAAAATGAATTTCATAAAGCTAGTGAAGTTTTATATAAGGTTAAGAGCATAGCTGATGGTAAAGAAAATATTAAACTTACAGATTCAGAAAATGCTTATTTAGTTAAAATGGGTCAAAGAATAACTGGTGGTACAATTGACCCTACAAAGATGAATAGATCAGGAGCTAGAGAATTAATACAAGCAGTTGGTTCAGGCTTATATGAAAAAGCAAATGAACAATTAAAAGTATATTCTAAAACTGGTAACATATCAAAAATTGCAGATGTTAATGCGTTTAAAACAGCATTGGCATCTTTGCAAGGAATAGCAGAAGATGAAGAATCTATAAATAGCTCTATTAAAAACATAGCAAAAGTTTTAAAAAATGATGCAGAAGGTTTATATAAAAATAAACAAGTTATAGGATTTACTACAGATAATACTCCAATATATGATTTAAGTAAACTAACACCAGAAGAGAAAAAAAGATTAGAGCCTTTTATTGCAGGTCAGTTTGAAAAGTTAGTAGCTCCTGTTGGACAGGAATATGATTTTGCAGGACTTACAGCTAATGAATTAAACATGCTTATAAGTACTGATGGTAGAGCAGATGCTAAATCTAAAATATATGATGAAGCTGGTAATCAAGTTACGAAAGAAGAAATTTTTGGTAACTTAGTTAATGCTCCATTGGCTGATGTAGCTTCATTATTTGGAGATAGAATGTCAGTAGTTTTTGACCCTGTAAATAAACAAGTTAAAGCTAAAGTAAGTATTAGCCCTACAAGTAATTATGCAAAATCACAAAAAATAAAAACAACTCAATCATATACTTTTGTATTACCTTATGATCAATTGTTAGCTGATACAAGTGCTTTAAGTAATAGATTTAAACAGGGTATTAAAACTAACACTGTAGAAGTAGAAGGTGCTGGTATATTTAGTCCTTTTTTATCTAATAAAAATGCAAGAATTCAAAGTCCATCATATTATGATAATGCTGGATATTCTTTTGATATTATAGGTACAACTAACAATAAAGGTCAATATGGGTTAAGTATAGATATTGAATATAATGATCCTTTTAAAGGAGACAAAGGTCAAAAAGTCACAGAACATCATTTTCACCCAATAGCAGAACCTAATAATCCTTCTTCATATGCAGGATTATCAGAACAAATGAATATGAAGTTTATAGAATATTTAAGAGCTAATGGTCAAATGTTAGAAGTTTTAGATAAATTAGAAAAAGTACAATTAAAAACCCCATAGAGCATGGCTGATGATGTTGAAATAAACAAGGATGATTTTGGAATAAATGGATTAGAAAGTATAGGTTTTTCATCTTTTGGTAGCCCTGCTCAAAATGGTATACCTGACCCTTCTATAAATCCTGAAAAAAGTCCTGCAACTACACCTTCATATACAGACACTTTTAACAAGTTGTTAAACACAAGTGTGTTTGAACAAGTAGGATCTCCAGTACCAAACAATAGTAATAATAACTCTTTAGAATATTTAGACCAAGGAATGTTAAATACTCCTAGTTTAAAATACACTGATAGAAATGCTATAGAACAGTATATCTATCAAGATGATTTTACTGATGGGTTTGATCCATTTGATCCAACTAATCATGACAGATGGGTAGCTAGTGAAACATGGAGTTCTGCGCTATCAAAAGGGTTTGACAGCTTTGGTGAAAAATTTGGTCATACTTTTACTGACTATTGGAAAGACTATGGTAGAATGGCTCATTCTTTAGTTTCTATGGATGCTGTTAATTTATTACCTAGTGAAGAAGAAATGATTTCTACAAACTATGCAGAACATTTATCAGCAATGAAAAATTATGTTTTTGTACCTGAAGAGGATGAAGATGCTATTTTTTCTAAAAGATCTATGTCTGAGTTTCTTGGTAATGCTGGTTTTATGGCAGGTACATTTGCTGCTTTATCTACTGAGTTGTTAGCTGATGCTTTAATAACTTTAGGTACTGGTGGTGCTGGTGCTGTTTCTTTTGGGGGAACTTTTGCAAGAATAGGTGGTAAGCTATTATTTAAAGCTGGTGCAAAACAAGCTGGTAAAGGTTTACTAAAAAAAGGAATAACAACAGGAGGTAAAAAAGCTGCTAAAGAAGGAGCAAAAAAAGGAAACTTCTTTACAGGATTGTTGTTAGCAGATGAAAGTTTAGATGTAATTAAATCTACAAAAACTTTAAACCAAGTTAATAAACTTACAAAGAATCGTAGTGTTTCTAGAAGTATGAAGAAAGCATTTTCTGAAATATTTGGTTTAGGTATTTCTTCAGCGTTAAAATCTAAAAACTTTTTAGATGGTGCATGGTCTATAACTAAAGGTGTTCCTTTATTAGGAACAGGTCTTAGATATGGTGAAAAAGCTATTGCTGCTGCAAAAGCAGGGAGAGGGTTTGGAGAAGCTGCAGGTATTGCTTTTAAAGGATTAAGAAGAGTAGGTCAAGAATTTAATTTAGCATCAACAGAAGCTGCGTTTGAAGCTGTATCTTCTTATGGTTCAACTTTAGAAAAAATGATTCAAACTCATACAAAAGATGGTAAAGAGCTTGACCCTTTTACATTTACAAAAATGAGAGATGCTGCAGGTAAAGCTTCCTTTGCTAACTATGGAACTAACATGGCAATCTTATTAGCTACGAATAAAATACAATTTGGTTCATTATTTAGCAGAATGGGTATTGCAGGTAAATATGCTAAAGAAATAATAGAAGATGGTGGTTCAACTTTACTTGTAAAAAACATATCTAAAAAAGCTGGAGCAAAAGCTGCTAAAGTATATAATACTTCAGGTTTCTTTGGTTTTTATGGAAAGCTTGGAAAAATTTCAAAAGACTTTGGTAAAAAACAAGCTTTATATGAAGTAGGTAAAAGACAACTAAAAGGAATAGGTAGGTTTGAAGTAACTGAAGGTTTACAAGAAAATCTACAAGAAACTTCTAATGCTGCATGGAGAGATTACTATGCTGGTCAAGTTAACGGTGTTAATATGACATTAACAAAAGCTTTTGAATCAGGGTTAGCTGAACAGTTTACAAAACAAGGTTTTAGAACTTTTTTACAAGGAGCTTTAACAGGTTCTTTTATGAGACTTCCTGTTCATATAACACAATCTGCAACTCAAGCTGTTAATGAATATGCTGTAAGTAAAGCATATGAAGCTAGAGGGCAAGAAAGTCCAATGTCAAAATACAAACAGAGTGTTGATACTGATATAAATACAGTAAATGATTTTATTGATCATGTTTCAGAAAGTGATAAAAATTTAAATACAATTTTGGATTTTACAGGTCATTTAGAAGAATCAATGAACATGACTGAAGCTGCTACTAATGGTAATGATTATGATTTTGTTAACGCAAAAGATAACTCTTTTATAAAAGCTGCTGAAGCTGCAAATAGATTAAACAGTATAGAAGCTGTACAGCATACTTTACAACATATGGGTCAGCATATGTCTAAAGAAGAATTTGAAGAAGGGTTCAATATTAAATTAGAAGAAACTAAATATAGTAGTGTTCAAGAATTTGCTGATAATGTTTCTGAAAGATTAGGTAAGTATAGTAAAACTATTGATAATGTTAGAAAGAGAGTTAAAAAGAAATTAATTAACCCTCTTGAATATTCAGATAATCAATCTGATTTTGTAGCTGCAAAAATTACTAGAGACATACAGGAACAAGCAATACAACTTATTGCATTAAATGAAATAAAAGCTAGTAGAGCATCAGAAAGAGCTAAAAAAGTATTTGATGATTATAACTCTATAGAAGGTTTGTCAGAATCTTCTGATTATATGTTTAAGGTTTTAACAAACCCTGATAATTTAGAAACAGAAGGGTTTAATTTACAAGCTGATATTAAAATTATAGAAGAAGGTTTAGCTCAAGAAGGACTTACTAAAGAAGAAATAAAAAAACTTAAAGAAGATAAGTTGCAAAAAGAAACAGAATTAGATCTTCTAAATACATGGAAAAACTTTTGGGGTACAAGGGATGAGATATTAGGTGATGTAGATATTTCAGAATTATCTGAAGAAGAAAAACAACAACTTATATCTAAAAAATTAGATTCTTTTATTGGCGTTAAATCTAAAGAAAAAGTAACAATAGAAGATGAAGAAGGTAATATAACTGAAGAATATGAATATAAAACTCAAGATCCAGAAGTAATAGAGGTTTTAACTAAGTTATTAAATATTAAAAACAAACAACTTGGTATAGGTGTTGAAGTTAAAGTAAAAGATGTTCAAGAAGGTATTACTAAAATAGTAGATTTTATACAGCTTGAACAAGACAGTAAAGATTATTTAAATTCTGTTGATGCTTTATCTTCACCTGAAAATTACAGACAAACTGTAAAAAGAATGAAAGATGGACGTTTTAAGTCTTATCTTTTAGATTATGTAGATAGTCTTGCTAATAGAACTGAATGGACAGTTATTAATATTCTTGAAGATGCAGATGAATTAATAGTAGAATTACCAGATGGAAAATCAGAAGATAAAAAAGCTACTATATATTTCCCAGGTAAACTTACTAAAGAAGAGTTTGAAGAAGTAAAGCAAAAAGTTATTAATGAGGTAATTGAATCAGAACCTTTTAATGAAATAATGAAATTAATCATTAATAAAGATTTAGGTTTAGGTCAGTCTGAACAGGCTAAAGACTTAATGAGGCAGCAAGATGAAATAATTAAAAATAGTTTAAAAAATAATTTACAAAAATTTGTACCTGAATATCAGTTTGATGAGGTTGTAAGTGATGAAGATTATAAAAAGTTTACAGAAGATAAGAAAAACTTTTCAGCAATTTCTAGTACTGTTAAAGATGCAATTATTGATAAGGTTGCTAAAAATAAAAATGGTGTTTCTAGTTTAACGCCAAGAGAAAGAGAAATATATAATGCTTTTCAAGGAACTTTTGAAGTAGAAGTAGAAGCTATAAAAAAACAATCATCTGCGTCAGTAGTAACTAAAGGAATAGCATACTACCAAAAAAACAAATCTGGTGGATATGATGTATATGACAAAGAAGGTAATTTTACTGAAAGAAATGTAACTGAAGAACAAGCTAAAGAAGCAATTAAAAAACTTAATGAACCTGTTCTTTCTTCTAAAGAGCAAGAATTACAAGATAAGAAAGATGCAATTAGAACAGCAACTGTGGATGCTATTAGTAACATACAAGAAGATGTTATAGATGAACAGTATCCAGGGTTTAGTACTATTTTTGATTATAATGGAAATGCTATTTATTTAGTAGGTCAAACAAGAGAAGCTTTAATAGCTGAAATAGAAAAAACTGCTGCTGAATTAAGTAACAGTGTTGATGGTAAAGTAGGTCAAAATCCTGAAGTAATTGTTCCAGAAGAAGATGTAGAATTACCAAGCTCAGCATCTAGTGAAGCAGCTTCTAATGAGTTGTCTTTAGTAAATGAACTTCAAATTTTAGAAGCAGCAGAGGCAGCAGGAGAAACAACAACACCTGATGGATTACCAATTGCTGAAAGAAAAAAACAAATATTTGAAGAATTAGAAAAAATATCACCAGCTAAAGAAGAAGAAACACCTGAAAATATATTAACTGCTAGAGAAGCTATTATATCTTCTTTATATACTACACCTGATAGTTCTCTTATACAGACTGATGGTTTACCAGGAGTTACTTGGCAAGATAAACAAACAGCTATTGATGAAATAAACCAAGGTGTTTATGATGAACAAATATTAAAAGTTATAACCCCTCCTGCTGCACCAGCAG
>WLWE01000955.1_pt1 | contig 23274 bp, 52 predicted proteins | sample 6718301 | NCBI WGS metagenome assembly WLWE01 (sample SAMN12718691, study PRJNA515312) | sponge metagenome | isolation source: marine sponge | host: Mycale hentscheli | place: New Zealand: South Island, Marlborough, Capsize Point | collected 2003-05-01 | reverse complement strand
GTAATTTGCATACACTAATGGTTGGAATAGATAATAAATTTTATAGGTGTATAAGTTGTGGAGAAGATCTTGAACAAAAAGTAAACGGCGTTATCAAATATATTAAAGTTGATAAACATACAGATCTGACTGCACATGGCGAAGAAGTTTAAAGATCATTTAGAACACGAGGCTGTTTTTCACAAGACTTCGATTGGACGTTATCCAAGTAAATGTAAAATGAATAAGTCAAAGCGTCGTTCGTGGAAGAAGTATCGCGGACAGGGAAAATAATATGAAATGGATGTTAGTAGTTTATATATGCTCCGGCATAGCTGGTGAATGCAGAACACCACCAGAGTATCCAGCAATCAAAGATACATATTATGAGTGTGTCCAAGATGGGTTAGGTGACGCTTATGAATTGTTATTTGGTAGTGATACTATTTTTACACCAGAAGTTATACTCAACTCGCAGTTGTATCCACAATATAAATGCACCCCTATTAAAGATGAGGGTAAGGTAACAACTTAGAAAGATTCTAAATTGTTCACCGTGAGTACTGAGACTCACGGCAAACAAAAGGTGTGAGAAGAGATCCCAATCTTATATTAAAAAAATATTACTTGCAATACATTATTTATTGTTGTAGTTTCCCATATATTAATACAAACAAAGGAAGAGAAAATGGCTGATCCAGCAAAATTTAAGTCCGTATCTGTATCGATAGCGACTTATAAAATACTAAGATATCTCGGCGATGGTAAAATAACAGACGCTGATTTAACTGTAAGTAAAACAATAGAAAGTCTTGCCAAGAAAGAAAGTAAGAAACATGGATACAAAAACGGAAAAGAGTAAAACTATTTGTCCTCAATGTAAGGGCAATGGATATGTTAGAATTCTTGTAGAAGAAGGTAGAGAAGAATTCATAGCAGATTGTAATAAGTGTGATAACCAAGGAGAGTTAAATGACTGAACTAAAAGAAGAGCATTTTGAAGTTATAGATGCTAACAAAGCTAGACAACATAATAAAAAAAACTATAGACCTTTATCTCATGATCTATTTATTGAAGAAAGTTTAATAGATGGTCAAGGTTTATTTGCATCAACAGATATTCCTAAAGGAACTGATTTGGGTATTTGTCATTATCAAATAGAAAAAGATAAGATGAGTCCTGTTGAATTAATAAGAACACCACTTGGTGGATTTATTAATCATGAACCACTTGTCTATAACAATATGGAAGAGAAGAAAGAACTTTCTGGTCCTAATTGTGAGAAGATAAAATCTAGACCCGATGGTGCAAAGACTGAATGGAATCTTGTAACACGTAAGGATATTAAATCAGGTGAAGAACTAACTGTTCATTATACCTTTTATAAACCAGAATGACAGACTACAAAAAATTAGTTGACGGTTATGAAAAATGCACAAAGCAAGAACTTGTTGAGAAGTTAACTTTAAAATGCGCAGAGTTATTAAACTGCGAAAAAGAAGTTGACCGACTCAACGAGTATGTGCAAATAATGGAACTAGAAAGTAATGGAAAAAAATAAAAAATTTAAATATGATGGGAGATCTAGACCCACTGACGATACATATCGTAAGCGTTGGAAAGAAATATTTGATAAAGGTGTAATAAATAATGAAACTACACTTGGAGATCTAACAGAAGTCTTAAAAGAACAAGACGAACTTAAAGAAAGCTACAAACAATCTTTAAAAAATAAACAAGAACGAGAAGAGAATGAAGCTTATCTTAAAGAAATAAAAAATAAACTATAGAAGAAAGGTAGAAAGCACATGAAGAAAGAAACCGTAGTATATACAGCTGGGTTGTTTGATGGTGAAGGTTGTATAGTAATTACTCGTGGACCTAAAAAGAATGGGCGAGGTAAGATATATAATTGCGTAGCAATTAGAATGGAGATCTGTAATACCGACCATGATTTAATCAAATGGATTAAAAGAACTTGGGACGAAGGACACCTATGTAAAATTCCCCCTCGTAAAGTAAAACATGGAATGAGTAAACCTCAGCTCAGATGGCAGCTTACGCATAGACAAGCACATAGGGTATTAAAACATATTATGCCTTATATGAGAGAACAAAATAAATTAGCAAAAGCTAATGAAGTAATCGAATACTATAGGACATTGAATTAATATGGAAAAATATAAAATTTTAGATCTATTTAGTGGGTTAGGTGGATTTAGTTTAGGGCTAGAAAGAACAGGACATTTTGAGACTGTAGCTTTCTGTGACAATAACCAATATAGTAAATTAATATTAGATAAACATTGGAAAGGTGTGAAAATATATGACGACGTTAGAGAAATCAGTAAAGAAAAATTTAGAGAAGACGGCATCGAGTTCCCAGACATCATCACAGGGGGCTTCCCGTGTCAACCGTTCTCGGTCGCGGGCAAACAAAAAGGAACGAGTGACGACAGACATCTCTGGCCAGAGATGTTTCGCATCATCAAGGCATTCAAACCGAGGTACGTTATTGGCGAGAATGTGCGAGGGATTGTTAACATCCAAGAAGGCGTGGTCTTCGAGACTGTGTGCACTGACTTGGAAAGTGAAGGATACGAAGTTCAACCGTTCATTATTCCAGCTGCAGGCGTCGGTGCTCCCCATCGGAGAGAAAGAGTCTGGATTATTGCCAACAGAGAAGAATCTATGGTCAACTCCGACAACATTCGATTCCAACAACATTCAACAACCAAGGAAGAATCATCCTGGAGGGGGACAAGTGCCACCTTTGAATCAACAAGTTCAACAAATGTGGTTAACACCGTCGGCAACGATGAGAGACAAGAGATCTCCAGAAGCGATGAAGAGACGAGAGGAATACAGGAAGAGCATAGGACGAAACACAGTACCACCGGGCAGTCTAGCCGAACAAGTGCAATACGGAACGGCGACAACGGATATGAAAGTATGGAGAACTCCAACAACAATGGACTCGAAGGAAGACTCTTTGAAACACGCAACCAAGCTATTACAGGGAAAGAATCTTCGGTCAACGGGAGCGAGGATACAGATAACTCTAGCAGACGAAGTAATGGTGGAGGAGATCAAAGCCAACCCAGAATTAATGGAGCAGTACAAGGACTACGAGATGGTAACGAGGAAGAACTTACCAGAGCAACAGGAGTTCGTGGACTACATGAGGGAACAAACGACAGTAGCAGCTCTATTCGAGAAGACAGGAATCAAGAGGACGACAATAGAACATTGGTTCAGACGAGACAAGGCAGGGTTCAGTCATCCGAGCATCGAGGATTGGGAACAAATAAAACCTCACTTAACGACAGTCAAATACGACAAAGAAATGACAACACTACACTCAATCGAATGGAAAGAGGAAACAAAGATAATGTGGCCGACACCAACGACGAAGGGGTTCGGACACGCATCGGAGGGTCAGACAATGATCATGAGACGGAAAGTAGAAGCTGGCGAGCTGACGGAACCAGAAGCACAAGCGATGATGAACGGCACAACTCTACGTCCACCGAGGTTGAAGGAATGGATGTGGCCGACACCGAGAGCATCGGGACAAGAGAACCCAGAGAGTTTGATCAAGCGCAAAGGAGCGAGGGCAGCGGCTCAACACAACTTGACGGCAGCAGTACAAATGATGCCAACTCCGACGACGAGAGATTACAAAGACAGTGGCAAGGCAGTGGTCAATTCTCACAGACGATCAATTCTACCAGTGAGAGTAGCAACAGACAACAAGGAAGCGTGGGTCAAGGGTGGTGGAGCGTTGAACCCAACGTGGGTAGAGTGGCTCATGGGGTACCCGGCAGAGTACACCGTCTTAAAGGATTGGGCAATTCTATCGTCCCGCAAATCGTCGAAGAAATCGGCAAAGCAATCATTGAAGCCGAAAAAGAATGAGACATCTGTTTGAAACATGTATCGATGTCGGTAGTGGATTAATACTATCGACGATGATACAGTTGTTCATTTTTCCATTTTTTGATATGTACCCAACTGTACTCGAAAGCTTCCATATAGCTGTTATCTTTACAGTAATTTCGATTTGTAGAAGTTGGTTTTGGAGAACAATATTCGGTAAACGGAGAAGAGTATGAAATATTTAGTAATATTAATATTACTCAGTGGTTGTGCTCATAGCGATTATGACATAAACCCATGGACAACTGTTATGAAACAACTAATAAAGGTAAAAGAATGAAACACAATAATTGTTATGTATATCCAAAGACGGTTCGTGAAGCGATAGACGGGGAACGTCATTATGTGGCGGGTAAAGAAAAATTACCAAGTGTTACGACTATCTTATCTGCTACTCAATCAGCTGACAAAGCTGATAGCTTACAAGCATGGCGAGACCGAGTGGGTGAGGCAACGGCGAATAAGATTACTGAAGAAGCTGCAGCTCGTGGTACTGCAATGCACAAAATTTTAGAGCGTTATATAGACGAATCTGGTTATTTAGATTTAACTCAAGTCGGACAACAGGCTCATAATATGGCTATACGGGTCATAGAGCAGGGTTTAAGCAACGTTTCCGAGTATTATGGTATAGAGTGTACACTTCACTATCCAGGGCTCTACGCAGGCCAAACGGACATGGTAGGGGTACACAAGGGTAGCGATGCGATAATCGATTTTAAGCAAACTAATAAACCGAAGAAAGAAGAGTGGATCGGGGATTACAAACTTCAACTAGCAGCCTACGCTATGGCTCACAATTACATGCATAAAACAGAGATAAACAAAGGTGTGATTATGATGTGCTCGAAAGATAATTTCTATCAAGAATTTATAGTTGAAGGCGAAGAGTTTAAAAACTATCAACATCAATGGTTGGGAAAGGTGAGTAAATACTATGAGCAAAAGCATGGAACTAAAAGTGATGATGGACAAGATGAACAAGTTGGCTAATGCAGTACACAATGCCAAAGATCTAGGAATGAAACAAATCTGGACTGATAAGTGGTATGCATTGGTTAAGCAATATGCACAACAAATAAAAAACGATAAAGCTTTCCAAGATAATGTAAAAGCAAATGAAAGACTTAACGATTAAAACAAAAGGAGAACGTTAAATGAGTATGCGTGTAAGAGATTTGCAACAATACCTTGGCAAATTTACAGAAGATAAAAAAGGTACAGCTATATCTAATTGTCATATTTATATTGAAACAGAGAGTGGTGCATTAGAAGAAATAAGAAGAATTGAAATACAAGAGAGCAATATTATAGGTCATCCTGAACCAACTAGGATGGTTCTAAAAAGTGAAAATATTAATAGATTTAGGTCTAAAACATTTAGACAGAGTTAACGTATCCTGTCAGGGGTGGGGTGGAAGCGAGAGTGGAAGCCCCATACATTATAATCATTCTAAAGTAATTATGTCCATAATGTGTCAATAGTGTGGCGAGTGTCGTTTTATGGGGTTTTTTGAGCTGTGCCACGGTGTAAGAGAAATTTTAGGGTAAATTTTTTTTTCAGTGATCAGTTTTTATTGGCGGTACACATGGCACAGTGCTATTTTTAGGCTATAAGCATTGGTATTATTGACTAATAGCTGTGCCATTGCTCTGATTTCCCATGGCACACCATGGCACAAATGTTCATTTTACACCATTTTTACATACTCGAAGTACCAGAGCATTTTTTTTTTCATAAAAAATAAAATTGCCTAAATATTTCTCTTATAGTAAAAATTCTTATGCCAAAATCCCGAAAGAAATCTAAGTACCGACATGTTGTAATTAAGAATAAGAAATATTATTTTTATTCTATTACTTGGCTGGATATCACCGGTGACAGTGGGCACGCAACATCAGATGAGTTTACAAAATTTAATCCTAGTGTTATGATTACACAAGCTTATTTGTTTAACAAAGATAAAAAAAATGTTAGAACGTTTGCTAGTTATGAAGAGAATGAGGAATTATTCTCTGATAGAAATGTATTCCCAAAAGGGTGTATAATTAAAATGGAGAAAATAAATATATGAAAAAGAAAATACCAAGTGGTAAAAAAGGAAAAGGTTTAAGAGCATTAAAAAAGAAAGCCCCTCACATTGCAAAAAAGATGGGTTATAAAAAAGGAGGACGAACACATGGCTAAACGTGGTTTATACGCAAACATTCATGCTAAACGTAAAAGAATTAAAGCGGGTAGCAAAGAAAAAATGAGAAAACCTGGAGCTAAAGGTGCACCTACTGCAGCTAACTTTAAGCGAGCAGCTAAGACAGCTAAGAAAAAGTGAAGAAGAATCCTACACTCACTAAAAATATGCCTAATGTTAAATGGAATCAAATCCCACCTCTTAAAGGACCAGACCCTCAAGGAGTTAAAGAATCTTTTGAACCTAAAAGATTTAAAACTATCCTTACTGTTTCAAAGAAAAAAGTTTAATTTAATTTTTTTATATTTTTGGGTTTCGCAGGTTTTTCTTGGACTACTTCTGTTGCTGTACCTTCTATGATATCTTTATGATCTGAAAGAATTTGTTTCATTCTTTCTTCTAATTCTTTTTCACTTAATTGGTCTATGTTGCCGGTCATAATTAATTTTTGATCTACATACAATCCACCAGCTTTACCCCTTGCGACCTCAGCATTAACTGCAGCACTCCACGCTCCTTTTTTCAAAGCTTCATCTCTTATTTTTGCCAGCTCGCTCACATGCCTTTCAAAGTTAACACCATATTTCTCCTGGACTTCAGCTCGCAGCTCTCCAATATATCTTACTACTAATGGGGAATATTTAGGGTTTCTCAGCTCGCTAGCAGCTTGTCTTGGCCTGGTAGTATATCCAGCTTCTTTAGCGCATTCTGCCGGTGACATTCTACCTTCGTTATAAACTAGCAATTCTGCGAATTTAATCTGTCGTTCTGTAAGTTTAGCTGGTACACCCATAGGTTGACTTTTACCGTAATTTGCCGTATAAATCAAGTTAAATTGGGGGTGGCTTACGAACTACCTTGCTTTGCAATTGGTATGGATACTGACCCCCTTTTTTCCTTGCTCGCTCGCTCACAACTTTTCCAATTTTTATATCCGTTCTCTCTCAACCACTGACTATGTAGATACAAGATTCTATTCTTGCGCTCGTTAGCTTGCTCGCTCTCTTGTCTATATTTTTTTTCCATTATTTCTCCTCATTTATATTTAATTTAGAGTTAATATCTTCTCTTGCCCAATCTTGTAAATCTTCATAATTTACAATACATTGAATTTGATCACACATAATTTCGCAATCATCCCAATAATCATTTCCATTATTATCTAAAATTTTTCTTATATATTTTATTTTATTTTTATTTTCCATCTTTTCTCCTAATTTATATTGTTATTATCATTACGATTGTTGTGAAGATAAAAACTACTCCACAATAAAATTGCACACTTGTCATTCACTCTCCTCGTCTGTTTCTTCTTGTACTAATTCTCCGTTGTCATAACCTTGTTTTATGCACTCTGCAATATGCTCAAGATCAATGTCATTTGGTTTATAATTTGGATAATCTTCTATTGTTAATCTCCACCAACTTTTTTTCATTCTTTCTCCTTGCTTGTGACCTATATTGTTTATTGTTTATTTTTTCTTAAAATTTTAGCTGAATTTAAGCTGCATAAGAGCTGATTTTAAGCTGCCGTTGAGCTGCCAAAAAACCAGGTGGACCCGGAAAAATTTGACAGCTCGTGAACAGCTCAAAACTTATGCGACCTCTTCTGTTAAAATTAATGGATCTTCAAAACTTAAGTCTACTTTTTGAAGATGATACTTGGTAGTGTCACTATCATTTAACTGCTCGTAGGCTAAAAGCATTTTGGTAGCCATAGTCAAATCATAAGACTCATCTTTCATAATAGAATATTTGAAATGTTCTTTAGGATAAGAATATGTTCTTTGTTCTATAATGAAAAATTTGTTTTCATCAATTGATTTCATTTTTTCTCCTTTCTATTTTTATATCTAATTTTATCTTGATTACTTTTTTTCCAAAAAACTGATATCTGTCTTCTCATACCACTTGGAATATAACCATCCTCTTTTATAAAAATTCTTTTGTCTCTAATTTTTTTATCATAACTATTCATATAATTTACAAAATTCTATGTGACCTCTAGTACCTAAAAAGGTTTCAAGGTCACTCTCCGTCCTCCTATGGAAGACTTTTTTAAATAATTTGCTCAAATTCTTGCCCATCTTCGTGAACACATCCCCAACTCTCAATACTAATAAATGGAAGTTCATTATCTAAAATCATTTGTAATTTATAAACTACCTCTCTTGGACAATCCCATGCCGTATTAAAAGTATAAGTTAATCCATCTTTCTCATCTTCTATAATTTCAGTATCAACAGAGTTCCATTTAGTACCCCAATTTTTACACTTCCAATCATACCAATTTTTAGCACCATATCTTTTTAATCTTTGTTCTGCTTTCTTTTCGTCTCCATCTTGTGTAGGCGAAACTGTATCCTCCAAAGCTTTTGGCATTTTATGTATTTTGTTGAAATCAAAATCGTTCCACTCTTTTGTTTTCTCGCCACTTGCTAACTCAACAAGGTATTCAACACCTTTTAATCTTTTTTTTAATTTAGATAATTGTCTTTTTGAGTTAATTCTTGATTTAAACCTTACTTCATTACTTGTCCAATTTGGCATTATTCTAACTCCTCTCTCTTATTTTATTATGCACTTCATCAAATAAAGATATTAAACTATGTCTATCAAGTATAAATAACAAAGCCCCAATATAACCAATTTGATTGCATAACCAATAATCACTTGCGACTTGCTCCCCTTTATTATCTCTAAAACATTTAATTTCTTGCATAACTAAATCTTCAATATATTTTTTATTTAGTTTTTTCATATATTCTCCTTCAATGGTTTTCTTTCTGAAATATCCCACAGATAAATTTGTGGTTCATATGTGTCTTTACCTCTTAATATAAAATTACATACAACTTTTGGAAATTGTTTTTTGTAAGTTTTATAATCAGTAATTCTAGATTTATTTTTAACAAATCTGTTAAAAACATATTCATCAATTTTCATACTGAATTCATATTGTTTAAACATTATATATTCTCCTTTCTATATTGTAGGTATTGTCGGCAATTCTGAAATACTTGTCGCAATAGAACCTCCGTCATTACCTTCGTCATCTTGCATTGGTACTAATAACACTCCATTAGAAAGTGTTATCTCAATTGGTCTAGATGACCATCCTTGTCTATCACTTTCTTTTTCTGACATATATTTAATCTTAACTATTTTTTGATTAAGTAAATGTTTCTCAATTCTTTTTTCCCAACTATTTTCCATTTCTCTTCTCCCATTGTTTATTTAATTTAATAAAATCTTTACAAGCATTTAATAAACCATCCATATGCTTTTTTTTAGGTTTTAAACCTTCATCCCATCTATCATAAATGGAATTAGCAAAATGATGAAAATCGTCTGCTAAAACTCCAAAGCCTTCATAACCTTTTTCTTTATCTTTCATTTTATTTGTCTCCTTTAATTATTTGATTATCTTCTTTTTCATACCATCCATGAGGGTAAATAGGCATATCTGAAGAAGTTCTCTCCATTTGTCTATGGTACTCCATATTATTTAATCTTCTTTCATTATACTCACTTGCTATTTGGTCATGAATATTTTCTATTTCCTCAATTATTTTTAATTTAAATGTAAAATCATTAAATAAATCAGTAGAGTTATTTTCTAAAAATTCTTCTATATCCCAAAAATTTAACTTTCTTAATTTTATAAATAATTGTTTAGGTGTAAGTAATAATTCTTCCCCTCGAATATAAACTTTAACTCTTTTTAATCTTCTCATATTTCCTCTCTATAAACACTCGTCACAATATCTCGTATCAAAATGACTACGATTTTTGTAAATTGGTTGATTGCATTTTTTGTTTCGACAAAAAAGAAAATAGTCTCCATTTTTACTGTCATCCATTTTCTTTCTTTTTGGTTTTTTTTGTTCTATCCAAAAAGCTTTGTTCTCTTTGTCTAGTTCTTTATAGTCAATCGGATGGTCAGTTTTATCTGTCCAATCGAATTCTGTTTTTTTATTTTTTATAGGTTTAGACATAATCTCCTCTTTTGTGAAATATTAGTTTTTTTCCGTATCTTTTTTTATCTAATAAAGCCAAATCATCTTCGTTGTTATTGTACCTAATAACATAAGTCCACACATCGCCATCGGCATCTATTAAATCTATATCTTTTAATTTTTTTAAAACATTATCAACTTTGTGTGTGTCGGCATAAATTGTAAATATTTTATCTCTATAACTTTCTTCAATTTCTGGAACAATATAAAAACCAACTTTGTTAGGTTTTAATTCTTCTTCAATTAAACCTTTTTGCCATAAACATGAAAAGTCTTTACAAACTTTTGGTCTAGTTTCATAAATTTTACATCCAACACCGATATCGCAATTAGAACACCACTCATAATCTTTTTTAAAATTTGTATAAGGTAGTTTGCAACATAAATTACAATCTCCACACTCTCTAGTTTGCATAAACAACACTCTCAATCTGACACCTACCACTCTCAAAATAAAACCATCTTCTTAAACTTGTTTGTAAAAAATATTGTCCTTTTTTAGTTAAGGCATAAGTAATTATTTTATTATGACTTTTATTTTCTTTTACAAATTGCATATCCATAAGTTTGTAAAGTTCTATTCTAACTAATAATCTTACTTCCTCTTCAGTAGTATTCCATCCACTTAAAAATTTGTTAAAATCTTTGTCATCTTTGTAAATATTAAATATATCTTCAAATATATCTTTATGAGTTTTTGCAATAAAACAATTATATTTAGAACACCCTTCATTTAATTTACCTAAAATTAAATAACTTAAAAAATTATTAATAGGTTTCTTTTTTTGCATTGCGATAAATTTTTGTATTTCTGTAATATTTGGTTGCATATACCTTAATATATATTCCCATATCATCTATTATTCAATAATTAATTTATCTTTTTTTGTAGATTACCATATATTGTGTGTCCTCCAGGTTGTACACCATATGTGGTAGGTGTGTGAAATTCCCATAATTAAGGTTGATATAGTCTAAAAAATGTATAGATTTTAGAGATTAACAATTAATAGAAAGTAGAAATATGAAAAACAATAATGATCCTTTCGGTTTTCAAAAAGCCCTTAATCTTAAAGCTTTGGATGATCCGAAAATATTAAAACAACTTGAGGAAATGTTTTTAAGAAATGAAGTGAGCATTGCCCCAAATGTTGCTTATAAAAAATCAGTTAATTTTCTTAAATCTAAAACTAAAAAGAGGTAATTATGGAAACTATAACTTTAAAAAGAGCAATAGAAATAATTAAAATTCATGGCAATTTAGATGAAATTTTTTATTTCTTTAAAGAGTGTGGTCATAAATCTAACTATAAATTAAAAGATTTAAAAGATTGGTTAGGGTATTAATTATGGGATACACTAATTATTGGCATCAATATAATGATTTCACTGATGAAGAGTGGAAACAAATCACAGAAGAATATGACTATATTAAAGAAGTTTGTGGAAATATTATTAAAGATGAAACCACAGATTTAGATAGAAATACTCATATTATTTTTAATGGTATAGGCGATAATGCTCATGAAACTTTTTTCTTAAGCAAAGACGCAAAACCATTTAACTTTAAAAAAGATTATGAGGGTCAAGATATCTCATTTTATTTTTGCAAAACGGCGATGAAACCATACGATATCGCCGTTAGGTATATGCTTACTCAAATACAAAGAATATGCCCTAGTATCTCGATTTCTCGAGATTATCCTTAATAGATAATTGACTAAAATATTGTTTCATCGTACTACAATGTACGGTGAAACAAGAAAAAAAATTATATCATAAATTTAAAAATAATTGCTCCAATTTACTTATAACTCCGATTGAGTGTTATAATGTTCATGGTGTTTCTGATTGTTTAATTTGGTCTAAAACCAATGGTTTTACTATGGTTGAGTTAAAATATACTGAAACAAAAAAATGTAAATTCTCTCCTCATCAAATCTTATTTCACTATCAAAGAAAAGATTTAATTGATGGAAGTCATCGTAATTTTATACTAGTCGAACAAGCCCTCAAGGGCTTACCTCGATCCATAAAACTTTATGGATCTAACTCTGTTGAGGGTCTTCTATTAGATATCCGAGAAGTCAAACCCCTAGCCGTTGACGATTGGAAACTAATAGAAAAAATTATAAGCAATCAAAAAAATAATTAATCGATCCACTGTCCTCGCCTTGCGATCCCTTGTGAGCTCTCAAAGCCTTGCGATCCGAGATTCGTGTCAATGCGACAAATTGTCGCAGCTGTGTAATACAACCTATGGTTATGTCAATGCGACAAAATGTCGCAGGTCCTGGAATCGGTGATATTTGGGTGTGACAAATTGTCGCAGGCTGGCTTGTGACCTATGGGCCCACCCTCCCACCCTCCCCCACAAAAATTTAAAATGAAATAAAATACAACTTCTAGTTGTAAAGCTTTTAGAGCTCAAAAAAAACCTCGAGCCGATAAAATCGGCTCGAGGTAAGGGAACATTATTTAATTACAAAGACAAGCGTCTTCATAGTTTAATGGTTGCATTTGCGATCCAATATTGATGGTTGCCGTTCCTTCAAATTTATTCATGAAATCTTCATAACCATCATAAATAATTTGAGCCGTGACAACTCGCAATTTTGGATATTGGTTTAGTAATTCAGTTAAAAAGTCTCTAAAGCCATGCCAACAAATCGCATTCACTTTACGAGGTGACCCATCTTTATTTGGATAAAAACCGACTCGTTGATAGTTTTTATTTTCTTTAACTTTAACTAATTTTACTCTCATACAATTTTTACTTATAAAATTATACTCAAGCTTGATATTTAATTTATTTGAAATCTCATTTATTTTATTTTCAAAACAAATTAAATCTTTAACATTGTATATCTTCATTTTCTGATGTCCCTTCTGATGTTTTGTAGTTGTTGCGTTCTTAAAATTGCATCGATGAATCTTTGTTGTTCGGCGATCCTTCGATCCAATTCTCGTTCCTTTATTTCACAAAATAGAAATAAAAGAAATCCACCGACGATCAAACCGACGCCGATATACATTATTAGATTATAGTCCATTTGTTTCCTTTTGTTATTTTCTTAATCTTACAAAATCCCATAGTTAAAAGAAACAAATATAAATATATTTATTTACTAACTGCGACACTTTAAACACTAGACCTGGATATAGGGCCAGGATCGGCGACCCACTACATATTGTGTCAATGCGACAAATTGTCGCACCCGGCTCGTGACCTACGGGCCCACCCGCCCCCGCCACCACCCAAACTATAAACGAAGAGTGAAACGCAGAACACTCAGCTCGGCATACAGCTTCGCTGTACGCCTCGCTTCGCTCTGCGTTCCACGCTTGACGTAGTGCGCTCCGCGCACAGCGCTCCGCGGAAACGGAGCTCGGTATGCAGCTTTGCTACACACCTCGCTCCGCTCCGCTCCGCGCAGCGCAGCTTCGCTGCGCTAACGTATGAATCAAAGATTCATACGTGCTGCCACCTGCCGGTGGCAGCAGCCTTGCAATCCGAGGGGTCCCTAGAGTTACAGCTCTAGCTACAAAAACAGACCCCCCACAACCCCTGCTAGCGGGCTCGAGCTACAGATTATGCTATAAGGTTTGATTTAGACATAAACATGCTATAAAATGCAGATGAAAATAAAAAGGTGTCAAAAAAAATTATAAAAAAATTTTACAAAAAATTTTTATGGATGAAGATAAGCTAAATAGATTACCACCAGATGTTAAGAAACAATTTCTGAAATATGCATTAAAGCTATCTGAGAAAAAAACCAAATCCAAGGTCCACGATGACTTCTTAGCTTTTGTCAAACACGTATGGCCAGAGTTTATAGAGGGACCTCATCACAAAAAAATTGCAGAAAAATTTAACCGTCTGGCAAAAGGCGAAGTAAAACGTTTAATTATAAACATGCCACCCAGACATACCAAGTCAGAGTTTGCGTCCTTCCTCTTACCCTCTTGGATGGTTGGGCGTAAACCCGATCTTAAAATCATCCAAACAACTCACACGACAGAACTTGCAATAAGGTTTGGTCGTAAAGCTAAAACACTAATCGATTCAGCTGAGTATCAATCTGTTTTTAAAACAAGACTTAGAGAGGATAGTCAAGCAGCTGGTAAATGGGAAACCGAACAAGGTGGTGAATACTATGCAGCGGGTGTTGGATCTGCCATCACGGGTCGTGGAGCGGATCTACTTATAATTGATGACCCACATTCTGAGCAAGACGCACTCAACATGACTGCAATGGAACGTGCTTATGAATGGTATACATCAGGACCTCGTCAAAGGTTGCAGCCTGGTGGAGCGATAGTCGTTGTAATGACGAGATGGAATATGAAAGATCTAACCGGGATGTTATTAAAATCTCAAAAAGAATTAAAGTCTGACCAATGGGAGATCATTGAGTTCCCAGCAATACTTCCAAGTAATAAACCAGTCTGGCCAGAGTATTGGAAACTTTCAGAATTAGAATCTGTTAAAGCATCGTTGAGCGTTGGTAAATGGAATGCACAATGGATGCAAAACCCAACTGCAGAAGAAGGTTCATTAATCAAAAGAGAATGGTGGCGAACATGGGACAGAGACTATATTCCAAAACTACAACATGTCATCCAATCTTATGATACTGCATTTCTTAAAAAAGAAACTGCCGACTATTCTGCAATCACTACTTGGGGTGTATTCCAAGAATCCCCGGACAGCGCTCCGAACTTAATTCTACTCGATGCGTTAAAAGAGAGACTAGAGTTCCCTGAATTAAGAAAAGTGGCTAAAGAACAATACGACTATTGGAAACCAGAATCGGTGATCGTGGAAGCTAAAGCATCAGGATTACCTTTAACTTATGAGTTGCGAAAAATGGGTATTCCTGTTATAAACTATACTCCTAGCAAAGGTAACGATAAACATGCTAGAGTAAACGCCGTGTCACCTCTCTTTGAGAGTGGACAGATTTGGGCGCCTGACGAAAAGTTCGCAGAAGAGGTGATTGAAGAGTGTGCATCATTTCCTTATGGAGATCATGATGATTTGGTGGATAGTATGACACAAGCGGTAATGAGATTCCGACAAGGAGGATTCGTTGGTCATCCAGAAGATGAACGAGACGAAGTTTCAATACCACATAACAGAACGTATTATTAATGATAAACGAAAAAGAATACCGAATTTTAATTGAACAGCTAGCGACAGGTGGAATAACAGGAAATAAAACTTACCATCAATACCACGATCAGTTTGTACCAATCGACTCTGAAGGAGCGGGGTACGCTAACGGTGGTGGAGTGGGTACTATGATGGTACCTCGACAAAATTTTCAAAAAGGTGGGGGTGCAGACTTTATGCCTTTAGGCTATGATGAAAATGAAGAAATTGTAGTACAAGATAATTCTCCTAACAATAGTGGATTTATGATTACAGCTGCAGATAATTTATCAAATCAAACAGGTGTTATAGATGCAGCTCCAAAAATTATGGAAAACGCAGGTGTAACTACTATTACTAATTCTGGAATAAATAGTTTTCAACGTCCTAACATGAGAGAGGTTGCTGGAGAATACTTACCTTTTAATGTTAACAATTTAGGTAATCCTACTAACGACAAAAGAGTTGTTTCTGAAGAATTAGGAATGACAGGTTTTGGAACACCCAACATGAAAAATGTTGCTGGAGAAACAAACATAGATAGATTTAGTAATACCGTAGCTCCTGCTCCATCAACTCCAGAAATATATCAAGATTTAATTATGAATCCTGAGTATATGCCAAATAGATTACAAAACATAGAACGAAACGTTGCAATAGATAATATGGATTTTGAAGAAATACCTGGTTTTAATTTTATAGACGCACCTACAAGTTTAAAAAGTAGATTAAACAATTTAGAATATATTAATAATCCAAACAGAGGAATTATTGATAATATGATTTTATCAAGAGGCAACCCAGAAAAAAGTTTATTTAACAAAACTAAAAATATGTTTAGCAATGTTAAAGATGGAATTGTAAATGTAGGTCAAAGATTTAAAGAAGGTGCGGGAATGATATTTAGTCCTTTAACTGCACTAGCAAGTATGAGAAATCCATTAAATCCTAAAGCTTCAAACTACAATCCTAATTTAGTTGGACAATTAAATGCATTAGATCAAATGGGTAATATGTTATATAACGATCCCAATTCTGGGTTATTAAAATATGGATCAGGTTCTGTATTGTCTGGACAAAATGCAATATCGGGTTTTGGAACAAATGATTATTTAGAACAGTTAGAAAAAAAACAAGCTTATTTTGACAAAAGAATTGCAGCTAATAAAAAATATAACAAAGACACATATGCAGCTACTCTTGCAGAAATAAAAAAAGAAAAAGATAGACAAGCAGCTATAACTGCAGCAGCTAATGCTGCAGCTAGTAATAACAATCAAGGTGGTGGTGATGGTAGATATGGAAGAGGTAGTGATGGTCAGCAATCTTATGATTTTGGACAAGGATTTGGTATTGGTGCAACAACCGGCGGTCCTGTAAGTAATAGAACCGGTAGAGGAAGAACTGGTTACGCCGACGGTGGTATTGTAAGTTTAAAAATATAATGGAATTAAAATATAATTCAACTCTTGGCGAGATTGTTAAACCTAACGACGAGCCCGCTACTCAATCCGAGATTATGGAATGGATGTTAGAGAACCCCGGTAAGCCAGACGCTTCTGCAAAAGCCTCTCCCGACATGGTTAAAGAAGTACTTGATAGTTTGACAGTTAAACAAACTCCTGATAGTACTACTGTCGAAGAAGGTGTTGAAACAATAACAGATAGAGGATAGAATAGCTTATGGCTACTATAGACAAATCATTACCCAATACAAAAACCGAAATTGAAATTCCAGGACAAGAAGAGATTATAGAAACTCAACAAGAAATTGTTGAAAGACAACAAGGTGACGCTCCAGAAATTGAAATAGATGATGACGGAGGAGCAACTGTTAACTTTGATCCAAGTTCAGTTAATCCAGAAGGTGGACAAGATCATTTTGAAAATTTAGCAGAGTTTTTAGAAGATTCAGTTTTAGATACATTATCTTCTGAGTTAATGGATAAGTATAAAGACTACAGACAATCAAGACAAGATTGGGAAGAAAGTTATCGAGAAGGATTAAACTTACTTGGTTTTAAATATATAACTAGAACAGAACCTTTTAGAGGAGCAAGTTCAGTTACTCACCCCGTATTAGCAGAAGCCGTTACACAATTTCAAGCACAAGCTTATAAAGAATTATTACCAGCCGACGGTCCTGTAAGAACACAAATTATGGGCGATGCAAGTGTCGCTAAAGAAGAACAATCTAAACGTGTTAAAGATTTTATGAATTATCAAATTATGGATCAGATGAAAGAATATGAACCAGAGTTTGATCAAATGCTTTTCTATCTACCCCTCAGCGGTTCTACTTTTAAGAAAGTCTATTATGATGATCTATTAGGTAGAGCCGTTTCAAAATTTATACCGGCTGAAGATTTAGTCGTGCCGTACTCTGCTACCTCATTAGAAGATGCGGAAGCTGTAATCCATGTTATTCGTATGTCACAAAATGATTTACGAAAACAACAAATCAATGGCTTTTACAAAGACATTGATTTGGGAGAGCCGCCTTTACAACAAGATCAACTTAAACAAAAAGAATTAGAATTAGAAGGTATTACTCAAGGTGGTACTGAAGACATGTACACAATTTTAGAAATGCATGTTGATATAGATTTAGAAGGACATGAAGATGTTAATCCTGAAGATCAAGAACCTACAGGAGTTAAACTTCCTTACATTATTACAATTGATGAAGCTAACGGTAAAGTTTTATCTATTAGAAGAAACTATGAAGCAAATGATGTTTTAAAAAAGAAAAAAGATTATTTTGTACATTTTAAATTTTTACCAGGTTTAGGTTTTTATGGTTTAGGTTTAATTCACATGATTGGTGGATTATCTAGAACAGCTACAGTTGCTTTAAGACAATTATTAGATGCTGGAACTTTAGCAAACTTACCAGCTGGTTTTAAAACCAGAGGTGTAAGAATGAGAGACGATGCTCAACCATTACAACCTGGAGAATTTAGAGATGTCGATGTACCTGGTGGAAATATTAAAGATCAGTTTATGCAACTACCATTTAAAGGACCAGATCAAACTTTATTACAATTAATGGGTATCGTAGTATCAGGTGCACAAAGATTTGCATCTATTGCTGATATGCAAGTAGGAGATATGAATCAAGGAGCTGCAGTTGGAACTACGGTTGCATTATTAGAACGTGGATCACGTGTTATGTCAGCTATTCACAAAAGATTATATGTAGGATTAAAAAATGAATTTAAATTATTAGCAGAAGTATTTAAATCTTATCTACCTACGGAATATCCTTACGACGTTCCCGGTGCATCAAGAAATGTTAAAGTAGCAGACTTTGATGACAAAGTAGATATTCTACCGGTAGCAGATCCAAATATATTTTCTCAAACACAAAGAATTTCAATGGCGCAAACACAATTACAATTAGCGCAATCAAATCCTAAAATTCATAATTTATATCAAGCTTACAGATCTATGTATGATGCAATTGGAGTTAAAAATATAAATGCAATCTTACCTCCACCAATGCCACCACAACCAATGGATCCAAGTTTAGAACATATCATGGCAATTAGTGGTAAACCTTTTCAAGCATACCCTGGTCAAGATCATAAAGCACACATCGATGCGCATTTAAGTTTTATGTCTATCTCTATGGTGCAAAATAATCCAATGGCGATGATGTCTTTACAAAAAAACATACTTGAACACATTTCTTTAATGGCACAAGAACAAATTCAATTAGAATATGTTGAAGAACTACAAGAATTACAATCTATTCAACAACAAATGGCACCAATGATGCAAAATCCACAAGCAATGCAGATGATGCAACAAAATCCACAAGCAATGCAGATGCAACAACGTGTTCAACAACTAACTTCTATGATGGAAGCAAGAAAAGCTATTCTAATTGCAGAAATGACAGCTGATTATGCTAAAGAAGAAGACAAAATTAGCTCTGAAGTAGGTGGAGACCCACTTTTAAAACTAAAATCACGTGAATTAGACCTAAAAGCTAAAGCAGACCAAGACAGAACTGCAAATAATGAAGCAAGATTAGACTTAGACACGATGAGAGCTATGATGGACGACCAACAACACGACGAAAAGCTAGAACAAAACGAAGAACTAGCTGGATTGCGTGCAGGAGTGTCAATTGCTAAACAACAAATGGCAGACAAAAGTAAAGTTCACGATTTCGGTAGAAATTTTAAGAAAAATTAACTATAATATCATTAAGGAGAAACATTATGAGCAAAGATTGGACTAGAGGATCTAGATTTATGGACAAAGACCCTAAAGTTGTAAAAGAACTAGGGGCTGGAGCTGATGGTTATGCAACAGGCGGCGTTACTATTCCTATGACGAGTGGTACTAAAGCAGAAGTAGTTACTGTAAAAGGAACTAAAGCTTTAAGAGCTGATAAAAAACCTGTTAAAGCTACTTGGTACTAAGTTATGTGGTTATCGGCAATTAAATTAGCCGTTTCTGCTGGAAGTAAAATTTATGCTAACAAGCAGAGGGCAAAAGTCGCTATGTCAGACGCACAGCTATTGCATGCGGAACGACAAGCTCGAGGTGAGGAAGCTTACCAAGGTAAACTTCTAGAAGCTCGTCAAAACGACTACAAGGACGAATTCGTTTTGGTGATTTTGTCGGCGCCCATAATAGTCCTTGCATGGGGAGTCTTTAGTGACAATCCAGTTGCTATGGAGAAAGTAAAAATTTTCTTCGAGCATTTTGCGGCGCTACCGACGTGGTTTTCGACTTTGTGGATCCTTGTCGTGGGTAGTATTTTTGGTATAAAGGGTACACAAATATTTAAAAACGGAGGAAAAAAATAATGAGACAAAATGGAGTAAGATCACCAGTAAGATTTCCATATGGAAGTTCTGGTATGAAAAAAGGTGGATCTGTTAAAAAGAAAAAACAGGGATACAAAGATAGAAAAGATGAATCTATCGCTATGAGAGTAAGAAAAAAAAGAACTGCAAAACAACTTAAAGATTCAAGAGATGAGTCTTATGGAAGATTTGGTTCTAAAGCTAAAAAATCTGGAAAAATAAATAGGTAATTTATGAACACAGGAAGAATGAATAATCTTGAAGAATTAGGAAGAATTGATTCTGAAAAGATGAATCCAAATAGACGAGCAGAAAAAAAAAGAGTCATTGGTGAAATTGAAAAAGGTTATAAAAAAGGTGGTAAAGTCAGAGGTTGTGGAATGGCGAAAAGAGGAAAAGGCAGAGCTTACGGAAAAAACTCATAATGGCTGATAAAAAATTTATACAAAAAGCTATTAAGAAACCAGGGGCGTTGAGAAAATCTTTAGGCATTAAAAAAGGCGAAAAGATTCCTGCAAAAAAATTAGCTGCTGCTGCTAAGAAAAAAGGTAAAATGGGTCAACGAGCTCGACTTGCTATAACGTTAGGTAAATTAAGAAAAAAATAATGAAAAAACTATTTAAAAGAATTATAGATAGAATATTTGGCAAAAGATGTGAATGTCCAACAGAATTTGTAAAAATTCCTCAACCCATTAAAGTTTGTTTACTTTGTGGTAAAACTCACATTGTATAAATATGAGAATGCCAGATGCTAAATATACTGGAAGTTATATAAAAAAAGAAGCTCAAGGATCTTCTGGTCCTGTTAGTTTAAGTAATTCAAGTTCTAAAAAATATTATGGTAAAATGATTGATGCACCAGGTTTTAAATCTGGTGGAACAATTAGAAGAACTACAAAAGGAGCTGGAGCAAATTATAGATCTACAAAATCTGGTGCAGGAATGACATCTAAAGGTGTTAGAGCATATAGAGCAGCTAATCCTGGTAGTAAATTAAAAACAGCAGTAACCGGTAAAGTAAAAGCTGGATCTAAAGCATCTAAAAGACGTAAATCGTATTGTGCTAGATCAGCTGGACAATTAAGAAATTCATCAGCTAAAACAAGAAACGATCCTAACTCTAGAATAAGACAAGCTAGACGTAGGTGGAAGTGTTGATGAAAAAAGCAATACTAGACGCATTAGAAGCTAGATACGAAGCTCAAATTTCAGAAGCAGATGCAACTGTTAAAATATATTTAGAAAATTCAGTAGGTATTGGAGAACATCCACAACACATTGATGAAGTAGATAAACAATTCGAAAAAATTGCAGCAGCTCAAGAAAAACTTGAAGTGTTAGAAGATTTTCGAGAACAACAAGGAGAAGAGTAATGGACGACATTCAATTAATAGTTAAGATACAAAAATCTTTACAAGACAGACTACAACAAATCGGAGATGCAATCCTAGCTGGAGGGGTTGACAATATGGAGAAATATAAGTATCTAGTAGGACAAGCACACGCTATACAATTAACATTACAGGATATCTCTAACCTGCTAAAACCCAAGGAGCAAAAAGATGAGCAAGGAAACGTTATCGACATCGGAAAAGGAAGTACCAAAAATTAAACTTGGACTTCAAGATAAATACGAAGAAGAAAAAAAAGAATTACCTCCTGAAACTGAAGCATTAAATCCTGATAATATTGGACAAGATACTGTAGATCAATTACCAGAACCATCTGGTTATAGAATTTTAGTTTTACCTTTTACACCAAAAAACAAAACAAAAGGTGGAATATTATTTTCTCAAGAATCTTTAGATAGAGCAAGAATAGCCACAACATGTGGTTATGTTTTAAAGATGGGAGATTTAGCATACAAGGATAAAGATAAATTTGGTGAGCCTTGGTGTAAAAAAGGAGATTGGGTTATCTTCGCTCGTTACGCGGGTTCAAGATTACCAATAGAAGGTGGAGAAGTGCGAATACTAAACGATGATGAAGTGATAGGAACTGTTAAAGATCCTGAATCACTACTTCATTTAATTTAACCACATAGGAGAAACTATGCCAGAAGAAAAAAAAGATCTAATTGATGTAGGCGAAACAGAAGGAGCTGAAATTAATTTAGATGATAAGGGAGAAGCGGTCAAACAAGAGGAAGTAAAAGAAGAGATTGAAGTCGAACAAGTACCTGAAGATAAAACTTATGAAAATGAGAAACAGGTAAAGTTAGACCAAAAAAAACCTGAAGAAAAAGATGAGTTAAAAGAATATAGTGAAGGCGTTCAAAAACGTATTGCTAAATTAACTCGTAAAATGAGAGAAGCAGAAAGACAGAGAGAAGAAGCTGTTAATTATGCTCAATCAGTTACTCAGCAAAAAAATCAAGCAGAACAAAGATTATCTAAATTAGATAAAACTTATGTTAGTGAATTTGAAAGTAGAGTTAATACTAGTATGGCAGCAGCTAAACTAGCTCTTAAAAATGCTATTGAGTCACAAAATGTGGAAGCACAAATTGCAGCACAAGAACAGTTAGCAAATCTAACTGTAGAAAATGCAAGATTGAATGCTATGAAAATAGAAGATGCAGAAGTTGCTAAAGAAAAAGAAGTTAGAGTAACTCCTCAACAACAACAACCACAACAACAAGCTGATCCAAGAGCCGAAGAGTGGGCATCTAAAAATACTTGGTTTGGTAATGACACTGCAATGACTTATACGGCTTTTGATATACATAAAAAGCTTGTAGAAGAAGAGGGTTATGACCCTAAATCTGACGAATATTATGAAGAAGTTGATTCAAGAATAAGGGTTGAATTTCCGCATAAATTTGATAAGATAGAAAACACTTCTACGGAAAGAGCAAAACCTGCTCAAACTGTAGCTTCAGCTAATCGTTCGGCTAAATCAGGACGCAAAAAGACTGTGAAACTCTCGCCATCACAGGTAGCAATTGCTAAAAGAATAGGCGTGCCACTCGAAGAATATGCGAAACAAGTAAATAACATCACGGAAGGAGTATAGGCATATGGAAAATGAAAAAATCAAAACTTCTCGTGCGAGTCAAACAAGAGACAAGGTTAAAAAACCTACAACTTGGACTCCACCCAACTCACTAGATGCACCGCCTGCACCCAAAGGGTACAGACATAGATGGATCAGAGTAGAAATTC
>WLWE01000948.1_pt1 | contig 23346 bp, 16 predicted proteins | sample 6718301 | NCBI WGS metagenome assembly WLWE01 (sample SAMN12718691, study PRJNA515312) | sponge metagenome | isolation source: marine sponge | host: Mycale hentscheli | place: New Zealand: South Island, Marlborough, Capsize Point | collected 2003-05-01 | reverse complement strand
AGTTATATTTCTAAGTGAAAGTAAACATAAATAATTACTTTAAACTGTCAATTGCCATCTTGCATGCAGCTTGTTCTGCTTTCTTTTTAATTTTATGTTTACTTTCACTTAGAAATATAACTAGACCATTATCCCATTTTTCATCTCTATATTTCCAAGCGTCCTTTAAATTTTCAAATGACCCCCAAAATTCAATACCTTTAATATTTTCATCTTGAGGAGTAAATTGATGTTTTTTGATATTTAAACATAAATAAACTCCCATATGATATCCTGTTTCGTCGTCCCATTCTGTAATCTCTCTATATACTGGAGTAACCTGAAATGCTTTTTGTAATATAACTTGTAAAATATTTTTGTAATTATCATCATTTTGAATTAATTTCATCCAATCAACATGATTTTCAAATATTTTTTCTACAAAAATTTGTGCTATTTGAAATCCTGGTCCTGTAACAAATACATTTTTGAACCAATGTCCTTCGTCATTAATATCAATTTTATTGAAATCTAAAAATAATGCTCCTAAAAAGGCTTCAAATAAACATCCTAATTTTTTCAAATTTGTTCTTGTCTTCTTTTCTTCTGCATTTTTTGACATAATATACCATTTATTAAGTCCCATTTCATATGCTAATTTTCCAATATGTTCATTTTTTACTAGAGCAATCTTTTTCTCTGTCATAAAACCTTCGTTTTCCTTAGGAAACCTTCTATATAAATAATATTTTGTAATACATTCTAAAACACCATCTCCTAAGAATTCTAATCGTTCATTAGATTTTGATTTTAAAGTCATACAATCGTTGGGTCTATCTGTAATAATTACTCCATTTTCTTCGTTTTCTAGTTTAGGTCTTTTACAATATGACTTGTGAACAAATGCTCTTTTATAAAGATTTATATTATGAACTTTATCCGGTACGCCATATTTTTTCAAAATATCGCATACCTCATTTTCTGTTATTTCATGATTATTAGAATTATAAGGATCAAAAATCAATTCACCTTGTTCGGTTTGAATGTCACCATCTTGTAGGAGTGTTTTAGTATCCATTTAATTATTATAGGTTGTTTTGTTTATATTAGTTTTAAATATCTATTAATTAGTTCTATATTTAAGTATTTAATAACATGATTGAGTATATGATAATCAAAATGTTAATAGCTATTACTGTATTAGTAGGTATATATTTTTATATGCAAAAATCGCAAAAAAATATAGAAGAACCTATGGAAAATCATCAACTAGAACAATTTATTCCAAGTGAATCGTTTATTGGTGCAAAAGAAGGATATGTTTTCAAAAATGATTCTAATGGAATAGGATATTATTTAGATACTTTTAATTCTTAATAAATGCATTCTATATAAACTTTGCCACCATGTTATACCTTTTTCAAAATTACTATAATAATTCTCTAATAAATATGGAAATGAATGGTATAAATTTTTATGCCTATTAACATAATCATCCCAGTTTTCATCATCCATAGCATTATTACATTGTTTGCAAATTGGATGTAAATTATTTATTTCGGCCTTACCCCCATTATTATGAGATATAATATGACCAGCTTGCCAGGTATTATGAAGTCCTGAACAAAGGAAAATTATATTTTTTCTACAACAAAAGCATTTTGACCTCGCTTTATCTCCTATATATTTTAACCATACATCTCTTTTTAATGTACCACTTATGTTTTTTCTTTTTTTCCTTATTGTTTTTGACATTATATTAATATAAAATAATAATTTAAATTAATATCAATTTTAAATAAGTTGATTTAATAAGTCATTTAAAAGAGTAAATACTTATTAAGTTAAATGAAGTTGAAAGTTGATGTTAGAGAAAAAAGATTAATTAAGTTATTAGAAGCTTATATTATTCAATTTAATTTCAAGAAGATTAATATAGAAGTAGAGACATTACCATTAGGGGATGTAATTATTTGTGATGAAAAGGGTAATGAAAAAATAATTGTGGAGAGAAAATCTTTAAATGATCTTGCTTCGTCTATCAAAGATGGTAGATATGTAGAACAATCACACAGATTAACAAATAATCCAGTTCATAATCATAATATTGTTTATTTAATTGAAGGAAATCTGTCTACATGGACTAACAGGTATAAAGTTCAAGCGAATACACTTTATTCCGCAATTTTTAGTTTAAATTATTATAAAGGATTTTCTGTTATAAAAACACACGATATTACTGAGACAGCAGAATATGTTTTAAGAATGTGTGATAAATTAAATCGTGAGAAAAAGAAGGTTTCATATTATGAATCTGGAGAGAAAATTCCAAAGAAATACTGTGAAGTTGTAAAAAAGGTTAAAAAGGACAATATTACTCCTGAAAATATAGGAGAAATTATATTAAGTCAAATTCCAGGAGTAAGTGCACATACATCTCAAGTAATAATGAATAAATATGGGTCATTATATAATTTATTATGTGATTTAGATATAAACCAAAAATGCTTAGATGAATTATCGTATGTAACAGATTCAGGTATTACAAGAAGAATTTCTAAGACAAGTATTAGAAATATAGTTCAATATTTACTATATCAAAAATCAAATGTAATTGTAATTGATACAAATTAAATATATCAAATTATATATAATGGATAAAGAAAAGATGGTATTATATTTAGGCTATTGTGCATTAATATTGATAGCAATTTACTTCACATATGGTATTTTGAAAGTCAGTGGAGAAGGCTTGGCTAGTTTAGGATATGAAAATAATTTCATTCGTGAAGGATTTAGCGACAAAGACGAAAAAAGAGTCATGAAAACCATTGAAAAAAAAAACAAAGAGCTGGGTGACCTCAAATTTGTAGACGATTTAAAGGATAGAATCAATCGCATAAATGATTTACCAGAATATGAAGATTTAATTGAGAATACGAAAATAGCATTCGATACTGTGGTCCGGAGCGTGGTACAACAGGCAGTTCTTGCCAAAGATAATGGTGGTCGTGAAGCAAACTTGAAAATGGCAAAAGAGTGGAAACAAAGTCTTGATCTATTAAACGACTATACAATCTAATAGAATAATATTACCAAATATAATATATAAATTTAGTATATATTATGTCTAATACAAATGGGTTACTCATAACAAAAGATAATATTTATGGATTAATAAACCCTCCTCCAAAACCAAATAGAAGTGATGGGGCAAATAGGTATCAGGATCCTTCATCAGCAGCAGTAAGATGGGATACATTTGTAGATTTTTCAAATAATTTTACAGGCGGAGGTGGAGGTGGAGGAACAACACTGAATGGTGGTACATATAGTGAAGATGCTAATGGAAATTTTACAATAACAACTACACCAACAGACCAAACAAATAGAGATATTCATGGAATTTATTTTGACACATCTGTATTTGATGTAAGTTTTAATCCTCAATCTGGAAATCCTAAATTATATGTAGATTTAAAACCAGGAGGAGGAAATCAAGATATAATTGATATATCGAATCGTATACAAGATTATTTTTTTGATCCTCCAAAACCAATTACAGAAGAGGATATTAAATTAGACACAAGTTTGGCATATCCTAGATTGGATTTATCTTGGAATAATCCATTACAATATAGAGTAGGATTTGATTTTTTGGGAGGGATTGGTCCAGAAGAAGATACAACATCTATAGGAGGCGTTAATACTAGAGATGATTATAATTTTTTACCTTATTTTCAAGGACTAAAAATACAATATCTTTGTTATGATGGAAATACTCCAGTTAGTGGAATGCCTTGGACAGATGTTCCACAAGCTGCACTTCAAGCTAGACCATCTAGTAGTAGTGGTAATGTTGGATATTGGAACGGTGTAGGATTTTTACCAAAATTTATTGATCAAATGTTTGTATATAGTTATACCACAGGAACAATTAGTAATTATACAGATTTACAATTTGGTATTGTATTTTTCCCAAATTGGAGCGGAAATACGCGTTTTCCAGCAGGAGATAAAAATGGGTATGCATTTTCATTACCGCAATTTTGTCCAAATACAAGTCCCAGTGTTCCAACTGGTGGTAAAAAAATTCAATTAAGAATAGCAATGGTAAATAGAGCCAGAGCAAGTATTTATGACCCTTCATATGTGTCTCATCAAGTATCCCCAGCAACAGATGTTTCTTGGAATTGGGTTTACTTACCAGACCCAAGTGGAATGGCGATAGGAGTTTATGGAGCTCCAACAGCTCCATTAACATTTACAATCCCATCTGGAGGTAATTTATCTTATGATCAATTTACACTCAATGGTCAAAATGACAATTCAGGTAACGGGACATTACCAGGTGATGCGGATTCTGTAAATGCAGTTGTGGAGACTTCTTTGAATACACGATTTTCAGTATTATCTGCGAGTAATTTATCATTACCTAAGGTAAGATATCGATATGATTTAAGTGGTCATAGACTTTCTACTTCTAAACAAGTAGGAGGAAATACTCTATTGATAGATATATCAAGAAATCTTCCTCCTACAGATGTTTCGGCAAATTGGTATCCTTCATCTACATATCCAAATACAAATCCCAACACTTGGTCAGAAACACTTGTTAAAGGAGGAATAGTTTATCCAGAACATAATTATGATATATACGGATACAGTATGCGTTACAATTTAGATCCTAGTCGTAATGACGGAACATTTGATAATTATAGAGATGCAAGTTTAAATACTATTATATCATCAATTAATGAATGGCAAACACCTGTACCTATAATAAATAATGTAACAAATACAAATAATAATGGTGGTTTTAGAGAAACTTTACAAGATTCAACAGACAATACTTACTTTACAGAGAGAACTAGTACAGGATGGACCCAAAATATATATCGTGTTTCATTAGGTGGTATTGGAGCATTTTTATCGACAAACACAATAAGAGTAGGTCTTTTATTTTTGAATGATGGGGGAGATCCATCATATCCAGCAACAACAATAGATTGTAGTAATTCTACATATAGATATAATATAAGAGCAAATTCAAATGACTTTTTAGGTATAGATACTAGTGGTAATGAGATAATCAGGATGAATAGTAATATTATTATAGCAGGGACAACTACTTCTCACACAACCGATTTAGATTTAAGTGGCGTTCAAAGAGGATTTCAAGGGACAGATATAAACGCAGACGGATATGATGCAAGTGGAGCAGCAACAAATCCTTCAAATCAATATTTAGAATGGAAAACAACAGATATTAGTAATGTATATGATTTGGGAATTGTAGATGTAGAAGGAGGATATTTTTCTGGTACAACTTTTAAAGAGCCAAAAATAAAAAATATAAATTTAGTAACATATCCAGATATATCAAATAATGGTACTGGAATGAATGGATATAGAGTAATAATATATCAAGAATTGTCTGGTAATTCTGGATGGGTAAGATATCCTTCAACAACAGGTGGATGGAAAAAGACTTTTAGTCCAGCAACAAGACCAAATGAAGATTTAGAAATAAAATTTGCAGGAAATACAGTATTTACAATGAACGATGGGTATGATGGAACTGGAACTTACGAAGGCAGTGGAAGAACAAATAAATTTAAATTTGGGGCAACTGCTACAACAAATTCAAACCCAACAAAAAACTTTTTTGGTTTGCCAATGTTAGCGGATTCTTCAATAGATATAATAGATTATCAAATAAGTTTCGAAAAATTAGATCTTACTTGGTGGCCCAGAAATAACAACTTACTTGGCAATGTAAAATTATACTTAAAAGGAACAACATCAGGTTCTGCACCTAGTTCATCAGGGTTTATAAATTGGAAAACCCAAAATGATAATTATCCCTGGACTGATGCAGCTTCAGGTGCAGGTTCTTTTCCTAGACTACCATCATCTTTATATCCTATTCAAACAGTTGCAGGTAATTTTGATTTTGATGGTACAACATCAACCTCTTTTGAAACTCATACATATAGTAGAAATTTGATGGACACTGGATATACACCATCCACAACGACACCATTATTTTTTATAGAGGCGGATTATGATAATAATATTTTAAGAAGTAATAGAGGTGGTAGCAATTTAGAATTAGGAACAAGAAGAAGTTTAGATTCTGCATGTGTAACAGACAATACAACACAACCCATAAATAGATTTGCAGGTAGAGGAGTAGGACCAACTGGTAGTTATACCTTGTTTTGGGATTATACATTTGATACATCAGTAACTTTTCAAAATGTAGGAGATCTGTCATCAAATGCTCCTTATAATCAATATCCTTTTTGTGAGATAGGAACAACTCCTAATTTTGCATCTACATTTTCACACAGCACTATAATGAGCGGTGTAACTGCTCAAAAACAGTTGATGTGGGCAAAAGATGGATTTAAACACGGACAATGGAGTACTTCGAGTGAAAATCCTTATATAGATTATACATCAAAGTATTGGTTTGGTCATCATACACCGTCTGCACTAGCAGTTGATTATTCATCATTTAACACAACTGGAGAAACTATAGGAACAATAGCTAGAACATATGACGCAGCAGACCTGACTCCATGGTATGATAATAGCAATCCTAGTAGTTTTACAATAGATACAGGACCATATAAGGTTTTGGTTGTAAAAATACAAAAACCATCTGGATTTAATACATCCCAACAACCTTGTTGTAGTTTAGAACTAAAATTGGGAACCCCTGGAGCTTATGTAAGATGGCCAGATATAACTCCTACACAAGCAGACAATGGATCAAAACCATTAGTTTGGATGTTAGAAGATCAGGGCTCGACAGTAACTACATTTGCAGTATCATCCACCTATAATTCAGCTAGAACTGGCTGGAAGGCTACACATAAAAGAGAAGACACTGCTGGACAAGGGTCATCAATTATGAATGAAAATAATATGGGATGTACAAATACAACAGCTTTACACACATCCGCAGGGGATAATCAAGGAGTCAAAGTATTCGATTTGACAGGAGGAAAAACTGTAGCATATGATATATATTTCAGAATTTTAATACCAAATTCAAATACATCTACTAGTAATAATTTGTCAGCAATAAGAGTAGCTTTTTATAATCGATCAGGACAAACAGTATCTTCTGCAATTACTGGACAGACTGTAATAAAAGATTGGTCTCAATAATAAACAGTAATGCATTTATATAAAATATATTAAATTATTATTATATTTTATATGTCGTTCGTGGTAGACAATGATTATCAAACAAGTCTATTATTTAAACAATTTGTTGGTGTTGCTGCTTCAAGATTAGACGATGAATTTAGTGTCGAAAAATTCAAAAGCGTGCCAAATATATTTAGTAGCGATGTTATGATAGAAGAAATACCCAATTCAGCACCAATAAAAATATCAGGGCCTAATAATTTAGATGTATCAAGTAATTGGTTGGATTCATCTTGCAATTATGCAACCAATACTGTAGAAGAATCCACATATATAGGTTCAGGACCTGATTATGGAAAAACATTTGCAGAAATATATCCTGATACAAATTTAAAGTTTTATAAGAGATTATCATTAGTTCCTTGTGATGATGTAAATGGGCAAGGACGAGTTTGGGGGTCATTTACAGATTATAATACTAATAATCAATCCGTTTTAAAACATACAATACCCTTTAAATATGATGATGTAACCGCAACTTATTTACCAGTAGTAAGATACAATAAAATACAAAGTGGAAATGGTGCGGGGACGGGTAATCCTAATTTTCAAATAGGCAATATAAATGCATCCCCTTTGTATTGGGTAATGGATGCAGGAACAGGATTTTTACAATTTTATAATACAACATCAAATTTACAAAGCGCTGGAGTAAAAGATATAAAATTAAGTAGTGTTCAAGACAAAGAGTGGGCACCAGTTATTTCTTGCTATGTTTATAATGGTAAAACAGGAATTACAAATTTAGATATTTCAGGGCAACAGCAAGTAGCTGATATCAGTGGAGAAAATGCAAGACTAATCGATATTGAAAGAATGGTATTACCAGATGGTTCTGCAAACCCAATAATTGATTTATCGGGTAATGATACTATACGAGCACAATATGAATATATTCGTAAAAATTTATTTATAGGTTATCCTGCACATCCGGTGATAACAGGAAATCAAGTAGATCATGCATTTGACCCTAGTCATAATTCTAAATATTATGAATTTGATGTTTCTGGAAGCGCATATATATCAAATGATTTGGATGTATCGGGTAATATAGATGTATCTAATAATTTACAAGTAGGAGGGAATACAGATGTATCAGGTAATGTTACAATAGATGGAAATATTGATATTTCTAATAACATATCTATAGGAGGAGATACAGATATTTCTGGGACTATAATAATAGATGGTGGTGCTGATATATCTGGTAACTTACAAGTAGGTGGAAATACTGATGTATCAGGTAACATAACAATTGATGGAACAGGTGATATATCGGGTAATTTACAAGTAGGAGGTAATACAGATGTTTCTGGTAACATAACCATTGATGGAACAGGTGATATATCAGGTAATTTACAAGTAGGTGGAAATACAGATATATCTGGTAACATAACCATTGATGGTAGTGGAGATATTTCTGGTAACTTGCAAGTAGGTGGAAACACTGATGTATCTGGTAATCTAACAGTCGATGGCATTTTAGATATATCAAGTGGATTGATTATTGGAGGAGACTTGGATGTATCTGGTAATATTTCTGTAGATGGTGATGGCGATATATCTGGTAATTTACAAGTAGGCGGAAACACAGATGTATCTGGCAACATAATTATTGATGGGGCAGGAGATATTTCTGGTAATTTACAAGTAGGTGGGAATACTGATGTATCTGGTAATATTGTTGTAGATGGAGATGGAGATATTTCTGGTAATTTACAAGTAAGCGGAAACACAGATGTATCTGGTAACATAACTATTGATGGGACAGGAGATATTTCTGGAAATTTACAAGTTGGAGGAAACACGGATATATCCGGTAATATTATAGTTGACGGATTTATTGATATTTCTGGTAATTTACAAGTAGATGGAAATACAGATGTATCTGGTAACATAACTATTGATGGAGAAGGGGATATTTCAGGTAATTTACAAGTTGGTGGAAATACAGATATATCTGGTAATATTGTTGTAGATGGAGATGGAGATATATCCGGTAATTTACAAATAGGTGGTAATATTGAATTATCTGGAAATCTTATAATTGACGGACAAATAATTGGTATAGATTTCGGTAGTGGAACAATAAATTCTGGAGGATATGAAGTAGACAATAATGGAAACTTCTCTGTAATTACATCACCTGCTGAAGATGCCGCTCGTGATATATCTGGTATATATTTTAATGATTCTAATTTTGATGTAAGTTTTTCACAAATATCAGGAAATAATTTATACGTAGACTTAAAGGCGGGGAATGTTGAAGATGTTTCGAGGAATATATTATTTTTTGACCCGCCAAAAGCTGTAACAAATGAACATATAGATTTGATAACAACTTTAAGTTTTCCTAGGTTAGATGTTTCATGGAATAATCCAACTCAATATCGTGTAGCATTTGATTTCATAGGTACGAATGGTCCTCGATCAGATATAAATACAATAGGATTAGAGTATAGGGACGAATATAATTTTTTACCATACTTTCAAGGATTAAAAGTTGAATATTTGTTATATGATACATCAGGATCACCAGTTAGTGGAACAAAATGGACTCCTGTTCCTCAAAGTAATTTAAAAAGTGCTTCATTGGCGTCGGGAAATCCATCGTCATACTGGAATGGTGCTGAATTTTTACCAAAATTTATAAAACAAGTTTTTATATATACTTATACGTCAGGACAAACAGTAACAGATTTATCTCATGGAACTGTAATATTTAACGATTGGAATGGTTCTGGTTCAACATTTCCTGTAACAGATAAAAATGGTTATGCATTTGCTTTACCACAAAATTGTCCAAATACAAGCACAACTACAAATGGTAAAAAAGTCCAATTAAGAGTAGCAATGATGAATAGAGCAAGAGCAAGTATTACAGACCCTTCATATATATCTCATCAATTATCATCAACAGATGTTTCTTGGAATTGGGTTTATATTCCAGATATAAGTGGAATGGCAATAGGTAACTATGGAGCACCTACTGCTCCATTGACATTTACCACACCAGCAACTAATACATTTTATGATCAATTTACATTTAATGGTCAGAATGATAACGATGGAAATGACACTTTTAGTGCAAATCCTGTTGTAGAAAAAGAATTATTCACACCATTTTCATCATTAGATGCCACTGACCCTTTCTTTCCAAAAGTAAGGTATCGTTATGATTTAAGTGGTCACAGATTATCTACATCTAAACAAGTAGGAGGATATAATACTTTAATAGATATATCAAGAAATCTTCCTCCTACAGATGTTTCGGCAAATTGGTTTCCTTCTTCAGTCAATCCAAATGCAAATCCAAATACTTGGACAGATGTTGTAAATCGTTCGAGAAATATAGTTTATCCACAACATAAATATGAAATTTATGGATATAGTATGCGTTATAATTTTGATCCTAGTCGTAATGATCCAAACTTTCTTGACTATACAGATGCAAGTTTGAACAGTGTTATAACTGGATTATCTACTTGGACTACAACTTATCCAACAAGAAATCAAGCAACTAATACAAATAGTAATAGCGGATATAGAGACACTTTACCAAATTTCCTAGACCCACCAACAGGAACAGGAACAGGAAGCACAACTTGGACATCAACAACAACCCCATCATGGAATCAATCAAATTATTTTGTAGCAGCAGGAGCTATACAAGCATGGAATTCTACAAAAACAATAAAAACAAATTTGTTATTTTTAGATGATAATGTAACAATAAAAGCAGAATCAGATTATAAGTATAAACTAAGAGCGAATCCAGATAACCTTTTAGGTATAGATACAAGTGGAGGCGAAATTATAAGAATGAGAAGTAATATTTATTTAGATGGTACAACAACAAAACATGCAACAGATTTGGATTTAAGTGGTGTCCAAACAGGATTTCAAGCTGTAAATAATTCACCTGGACTTGGATATGATGCAGGGGGACAGGCGATAAACCCTTCAAATCAATATTTAGAGTGGAATACTACAGATGTAAGTAATGTTTATGATTTAGGTGATTCTTTACGAGAAGGGGGATATTATTGTGGATTAGAGTTTCAAACACCAAAAATAAAAGATGTTAAATTGACAACATATCCAGATGTATCAAATAATCCAAGTGCAACAGGTTATCAAGTAGTAATATATCAAGAATTGTCTGGTAATCCTGTATGGGTAAGACATCCAACCTCTAGTGGTGGATGGACAAAAATATTTAATCCTGCTCTTCGTCCAGCCAATGATATAGAAGTAAAATTTTCAGGAAATACTTTTTTTATATTGAATGATGGGTATGATGGAACTGGAACTTACGAAGGTGGTGGAAGAACAAATAAATTTAAGTTTGGGTCAACTGCTACAACAAATTCAAACCCAACAAAAAACTTTTTTGGTTTACCAATGTTGGCAGATTCTTCAATAGATATAATAGATTATCAAATAAGTTTAGAAGGACTAGATTTAAATTGGTGGCCAACAAATAATAATTTGTTAGGAAATTTAAAATTATATGTAAAAGGAACAAATTCAACTGGCGTTTCAGGTCATATAAATTGGAACAATCAAACAGTAAATAAACCATGGTCTGGTGCTGGTAGTGGCACTAATGATTTTCCGAAATTAGATTCTAATAGTAATCCAATACAAACATTAACTCGTGATTTTGATTTTAATGGGACAACAACAACATCTTTCGGAGGAAATAATTATAGCAGAGATTTGATGGATACAGGTTATAGTCCTGATGAAACAACACCAATGTTTTATATAGAAGCAGATTATGATAATAATATTTTAAGAAGTGATAGAGGTGGTAGCGATTTAGAAGCAGGGACAAGAAGAAGTTTAGATACGGCATGTGGAAATGATACTACTCCAAAAGAAAATAGATTTGAAGGAAAAGGAGTAGGACCTACTGGTAGTTATACTTTATTTTGGGATTTTACTTTTAATACAGCAAAAATATTTCAAAATGTAGGAGAAATAGGTAGTACTCCTTATGATGAATATCCTTTTTGTAAGATAGGAACAAGTCCTAATTTTGCTACCACTTTTTCACACAGCACTATAATGTCAGGAACAATTGCAAATAAACAGTTAATGTGGGCAAAAGATGGATTTAAACACGGACAATGGAGCACTGCAAGTGAAAATCCTTATATCAATTATACATCAAAGTATTGGTTTGGTAATCATACACCATCTGCTCTAGCAGTTGATTATTCATCATTTAACACAACTGGAGAAACAATCGGGACAACAGCTAGCACATATAGTAGTTCGGATGTAACAAAATGGTATGATGATAGTAGTCCTAGTAGTTTTACAATAGATACAGGACCATATAAAGTTTTAGTAGTAAAAATACAAAAACCAACAGGGTTTTCAGCATCACAACAACCTTGTTGTAGTTTAGAACTAAGATTGGATAGCACTACAACTTATACAAGATGGCCAGATATAACTCCTACACAAGCAGACAATGGATCAAAACCATTAGTTTGGATGATGGAAGATAAAGGTTCAACAACTTCTACATTTGCAGTAACTACTGGATATAGCCAGGACAGAACAGGATGGAAAGCTACGCATAAAATGGAAAATACATCAGGTCAAAGTGTAGCAATTATGAATGAAAACAATATGGGTTGCATAAATAAAGCAGCTCTTCATACAACATCAGGGTCAAATACAGGAGTAAAGGTTTTTGATCTAACAGGAGCAAAAACTGCTGGATATGATATTTACTTTAGAATATTAATACCAAATGGAAGTTCGAGTACAAATAGTTTATCCGCCGTGCGTGTTGCATTTTATAATAGAAATGGGTCCACCGTTTCTTCAGCAATTTCAGGTACTGTAACAAAAGATTGGTTGTTGATATAAATGAATTTAATAAAGTATAATAAATTATTATTATATTTTATATGTCTCTTATTGATAATGATTATCAAACAGCATTATTATTCAAACAATTTGTTGGTGTTGCTGCTGCAAGATTAGATGATGAGTTTAGTGTAGAAAAATTCCGTAGCGTTCCAAATATATTTAGCAACGATGTTATGATAGAAGAGATACCCTCAAGTGCACCAATAAAAATATCAGGAACTAATAATTTAGATGCATCAAGTAATTGGTTAGATTCATCTTGCAATTATGGAACTAATACTGTAGAAGAATCCACATATATAGGCCCAGGACCTGATTATGGAAAAACATTTGCAGAAATATATCCTGATACAAATTTAAAGTTTTATAAGAGATTATCTTTAGTTCCATGCGAACAAAATTCAAATGGACAGGTTTGGGGATCATTTACAGATTATAATGGTACTCCTATGTATACTAATCTCGAATCAGTGTTAAAACATTCAATACCCTTTAAATATGATGATACAAACGCGACTTATTCTCCAGTTGTACAATATAATAGAATACAAGGTGGAAATGGGGCAGGGACGGGTAATCCTAATTTTCAAGAAACAGATATTAATTCTTTTCCATTATATTGGGTAATGGATGCTGGAACAGGATTTTTACAAATGTATCAATCCCAAACAAATTTAGAAGCACAGGGAGTAAAAGACATAAAAGTAGGTCTTGTTCAAGATAAAGATTGGGCGCCAAAGATATCGGTGTATGTTTATAATGGTAAAAGAGGAATTACAAATTTAGATGTTTCTGGACAAGTTCAAGTAGGTGATATAAGTGGAATTAATACATTGACTGAGGAAATAGAAAGAATGGTAATATTAGATGGCTCAGCAGTAGTAACCCAAATAGATTTGTGTGGTAACGATACTTTAAGAGCACAATATGAATATATTCGAAAAAATTTATTTGTAGGGTATCCAACACATCCAATACTAACAGATTATCAAGTGGATCATGCTTTTGATCCGAGTCAGAATGGACTTTATTATGAATTGGATATTTCAGGAAATTCATATATATCTGGAAATGTAGATATAAGCAGTAATCTAGGTGTTACTGGAACATTATCCGTAGATGGAAATATTCAAGGAGATAGTAATGCAAATATTGGAGGAGATTTATTTGTAGATGGTATAATAGAAAGTATTGATGGTACTAGATTTGTTGATTATAGAAAGTATAACTCAGATATAAGTGGCGTTTTTTCAGGATGGTTTTGTATAGCAAAAATAGATCCTGGTCCAGCAGGAGAATTTGCAAATGGATTATTTATATTAGATGATGATACAAGTGGATTAAGACAAAGTATAATATTTAGAGCTGGGTCTAGTTATTCAAGAGGAAATTTTGTTGATGTTATAACAAATCATTTTTACTCAGGACCCAAAATAACAGGTATAAGAATTGATGTATCTGGTAACGATCTTTACCAAGGAGCTAATTTATATATACAAAGAGGATACAATCCAAACCCTACTCGATTATTTATTAGAGTTTATCAAAATAAAAGAAAAGGCACCGACGGAACGAATGTTGGTTGGTGGCAATTAACAAGCACTCCTATACCAAATTTAAATGCAACAGGGGCACAATTAAATTTAGATTTTAATCCGTCTGGAAATGTGGGTGGTAGTAAAGCTACTACATTAGATACATTAATAGATGCTCAATTAAAGGTTAATGAAAAAACAACATTGACAGATTTGTCTGCAACAAATATATCTACAACAAATAATGTTATAGTAGACGGAGATTTGACTGTTAATGGTTATACGAGAGTACAAAAGGGTGAATTTGTGGATATTAGTGGTATGAACATAATATTAAGAGACGAATTAAATATAAAAGATACAAATATACTTGTTAAAAATGATATACCAGAAATTTATCAACCAACTGGCACTCCCAATAATGTAGATTACTATGAAATAGCATTTGTTGACCAGAGTATATTTGCTCCAGGAACTGGAAATCAGGTAGATTGTGTTACTGCTTATTTTACATTTACAAATAATCTTGGAGGTGGAACTATTACAGATTCGAAACAAAGTATACATTTCATAGCAGGAGTGTATTATGCTTTATCAGAGCCTAAGTCTTTTATAAAAGTGTTGTCTAACAATTACAATGCGAGCGATTCACATATCTCTGAATTAGTAATTGCAGAAGAAGCAACAACAAGACAGGTTTATTTAATATTAGGTTTTGATAATCAATATCCAACGCCAATGGAAAACTGTGAAATAAGAATGTATAAAAATAGCATGGGTGATCAAGATTTAACCAGTGCTGGTCTTTATTCTGGAGGAGGATGGATTATGGGAAATAGAGTTCTAGGTGCATCAACTAATAGTTTATTAGATTTATCAACGAAATCGGTTTATCCAGCATCGCCTTTTTCTATAAATTCGATAACAAGTAATATAAAAATAGATTCTTCATTGTCTCCTAATGCATATTCTAATTTATTTGAAAACTTTCTTAATCCTGTAGATATTTCTTCAAATGCAAGAATTAGAGGTAATTTGAAGGTTGATGGAGATTTAGCAGTTGATGGTAGAACAACATTAAATGACCATTTAAGAGCAAAAGATATTAGTTGTGCTTATTTACAAGTAGATGTTAGTGGAAGTGTAAATGGAGGAATAATTATAAATAATGTAGGTTCTGGCGGTCCAGAAATAAAATTCCAAAGAACAGATAATACATATTTAGGTGCTACTAGATATAATAAGATTTACACAGATGACCCAACAAATGAGTTACATATTGATTTTGGAACCGGTTCAGGAGGACACACTATGTATTTAGATGGAAATACTAATAGTGCAACAGTCGTAGTAGCTCAAAATCTTAACACAGGGGATACTGTAGTTAAAGCATTAGTCCAGAACGGGTTATCAACTACTATAGCAGCAACTAATTCGGGTCGTGGTAAATTATCAATGAATAATGGATTTACATCAGGTACTGGTGTTGGAGGAGGTATAGATATTCAGTGTGCTGGAACACCAACACCGCAACATGATTGGTACATTGGTGGCTCAACAACCGGAACCGTAGGAGGAGCTATAAGACTAAAAGGATTGACAGAAACAGGTGGTTCATTTCCTACATTTGCATCAGGAGAAGTAAGAATAAATGCACAACAAGCAGGTTCAGGATATCAAGATATAGATTTTGCTATTAATACCATAGATAATAATAATGCTTTTTTGGTAGATGCTGCATTAAATGAAATTATATTTGATGTATCAGCAACAACAATTAACGGAGATACAACAATTAATGGAGATACAACAATTAATGGAGATACTTTAACAAACGGAAATTTTGTTAATACAGGAGTGGCAATTTTAAATGATTTATCATTTAGTAGTTTAACATTAAATGTTGCTGAATTACCCGATAATACAACAATACCGAAAAGAACACATCAAACAACCAATTCCTCTCCTTATAGAAACTTAAAAGTAGATGGATATTCTGAATATAGTTTTACAACTGAAAATTTAGCAAATGATGCTAGTTCTAATAATGGAGATTGGATAACTATAGCAAGGGTAGGTTTTCAGGATATGGTAAATCAATCGCAAAGGGCAGATGGGTTATTTGAAATAACTTGTAATAATTCAGGATGTCATCAAACAATACAATTGGCAGCAAGTCATCATTATAAAAAAGGTGGGACATTGGATGTAGTTAAAAATGTAACATATGGACTAAGTACATTGCGACATATTAGTGCTGCAAGAATGAGTTATGCTAGTATTTATGATGGTGGTATACTACAAATTCAAGTTTCACAATCAACATATTCAACAACCTACACTGAAAGTAAAATAACTGTAAAATTGTACCAAAATAATAATTATTTTGGATGGACAAGCGATTTAAGTGGTGCACCACTTCCCGATAACACCCCTTCAGGATATTCTCAAGCAGGATATGGTGACACTGGAAATGTGTTATATAATGGTTCAACTTATAGTAATTTTACATTATTTTTCCCTAGTTCTACAGGAATTAGATTTGCAGAACATATTGCATCGGCCGGGAATCCTGGACAATCTGTAATGCAATATACATCAGATATGATATTAAATAAAGTATATATGAAAGGGGATTTAGATATGAGTGGGAATGTAATTTTAAATGCAAGCTTAACTAATCCAATTTTTAATAATATTTCAACAATAATAACAAATACATTAACAACAGATACATTAACTGTAAATGATAACTTCAACTTACCTAGGGATACAATAGCAAATATGGTATCTCAGCTGTCAAATCATTCTATAGGTATAGCAAATAATATAGGTATTTCTACAAGTGCAACACAACAAATGGATGCGCTTATATGGAAACCTACTGTAGCTAACTCTATCACTACTAGAATTATAACAAGTGAACAATATATGCATGTATATTCAAGAGATTTAGCTGGAGACTCTGCGTACGGAGGCTTGACTGGATTTAGTAAGGGGTCGTCTGTAACGATACCAGCTGGTTCTGGTTTTGATTATTTTCCCTATACTGCACCAATCAGTCCGTCAGCCTCTTATGCTAGATTGGGATTAATGCCAACATCATCAAGTAATATGTCAGGCGATAGACCTATTTCTTCATTTTTACATTTAATGAAAAAAATATGGATTACAGGTATATATCTAAATACCCCTTTTTGTCCTAGACACGGACCAATGACGGGGAACCTTTTTCAATGGGGAGTAAATTCATATGTAGATGTTCAGGTTAGATCACAGAGTGGATGGGAAAGTGTATACAGAATAGGAAATCCCAATGCCAATAACGCAGATAGTTACGGTTTTCCATCTTCTACTTCAATCACCGACTCTAATCGGGGTATCCGTATAACTTTTCCAGCAAATGAATGGAAATTTGTTGATGGTGGAACTAGTATGGCAGATATTGTAAGGTTTAATTTTTTTGCTGGAGTGACAGGAACACCATGTGTATGGATAATAAACGAAAGCACTGATGGTGCTAGAGATGCAGAAATCGACGGATATATAACATTTGTTCAAGAACATCCATTAGCGACATAATTTTTTCACTTTTTCGTAAACAGAAAATGTGGAAGCATTTACAATAACTGCTCTTACAGCACAAACAGAAAATCCCTTCCATAATTTTCCTTGTTTTATGGCTTGTTTTAATGAAATGTGTTGTGCTATTTGACGAGCGTGAATAACATCAATCGGATAAGTTGATGTCCAATTTGCAAGACCAGCAGCACCTCCTGCTATTAAAGGATTATATCCTTCTTTCTTTAAAGAATTATATGTTCCAAAATAAACAGTCATTGCTAATGTTTCGCGAGCATATGTAGACCAAAACCCATGCATAGGTTTTAATAATGATAATGATATAGGTTGATTAGTTTGTCTTTTAATTTTAAAAGTATCTAATGCAAATACCATTGGAGCTACTACAACACCTGACAACAATCCTGATAACCAATAGTTATTTGTGTATTGTATTGTTTTTTCATACATAGGAAATACTGTGCAATTAAACATACAAGAACAGCATAAAGGAAACTTCCATCCTCTATAATAATTATTAATTGGCAACCCCCACCAATTTTTTTTATTTTGAATTAATACTTTTGCAGTATCAAAAGGATGTCCGATAGAAACTTCTGTTAATCCTACGGCGAGGGGAGGAATAATATCTTTCAACATATTTAATTTACAAAGATATTATTTAATTTGTTTTTATAGACCTTATTGGCACACTCAAAACCCCTTAGGGCATGCCCCGCATCCACCACGGCCGCTTCTGCTGCTTTCTCAAAATGGCAATGCCCTGTTCCGAAGTGCGTCCGTCGGAACCCCCACCCCTTCCACCTCGCCCTCGCCCTCGCCCTCGCCCTCTGGGTCCACCTCTACCTCGTGCACCGGCCTGGCGTCGCCGCCAGTAGGCCGCTCGGCGGCGGCTTTCTTTCACCATAGCCTTCTCTTCTGCTCTGGGATCGGCAGCATCTCGCGCATCTCGTTTCCTACGCACCATAGCCTTCTCTTCTGCTCTGGGATCTATTTTGTTTTGCATATAATTATTTGTTTCTTCAGTTGATTTTTTAATTTCGTCAAATTTAGGTTGTATATCGTTTTTTAATGATGATCCTAATAATTCTTGTTTACGAGGGAGCTTTTGAGAAGCTGTAGATAATTCTGTATTAGTATTAATATTTTTTGATTCAGTCCTTGATGATACATTTATATTATTTTGTTGAGAAGGATAAGTATAACCAAAATTATCATTTGGGGTTCTTATTCTACCATCAAATTCTCCAGCATTAATAGCTTTTTGAGTGCATTTTCCTCCTACCCAATTATTATCCATAGCTGATAAGCTGCCTTTATTTCTTTGAAGATTAATAGTATCTAAAGGTGTTTTGATACCTATATATTGATTATTGGGGTCAAATCCCGAATAATTGTTTTGGTTAAATGGTGGGTCATCCCGACTTGAATCAGTCAAAAGTTGTGTCGGTGCTTTTTGTGGTCCAGGAAGATTACTTGGTAAACCTGCTGAAGGATTTAATGGATCGTCTAAAAGTCTAAATCCACGTTCATTTTGTGTATTGTATGTTTGTTCATAATACAATACAGGGCATTTTATACCAACATTTTTACTCCATTTCACATATTCTGCATAATCTTCTAAACTATTAAATTTAATAGGGTTGACTCCTGGAATCATAGCTCTTCGGGTGTTTATTAAATGTAACTCTTTTCCCTTTTTGACTAACATATCTGGACATTGCCCCAATCCCTGAAAGTTTTCTAATAAGTCATTAGACTTGTATCTTAAACAAAAATAAAGTCCGAATAAAAATGCAATAGATATAATTACTAATTTGTAATTGACTTTCATTGTATATATATATTTGAATAAATAAATTTCTCTCCATACACTAAATGAGAATTGTTGAAATTACAGATTCTAATATAGATGAAATAAATGATTTAATAACTAATAAAAATCAAAAGGTTGTTGCAAAATTTTACGCTGACTGGTGTGGTCATTGTAAAGACTTAAATAGTAGAGTTATGCCTGGAGTCGAAAACATCATTAAGAAACAGCCAGGAAAGGGTATGTTAGTTAGTGTTCCTGAACCAATGATATCAAAATTACAAGGAGTTGATAATCAAGTAGATGGTTATCCAATGATTAGATTTCTTGTTGGCGGTAAAAAAAAGAAAGATTATAACGGTAAACGAGAAGTTAAAGATTTAGCAAAGTTTGTTAAAAAGTCGCTTGGTAAATGCAGAAAAAGTAAAACAAAAAAGAAAAATAAAAGAAAACGCAGAAGAAAGAAGAAGACATCAAAAAATAAACGAAGAGGTAGAAGTGCAATGCGTGAAAGATTTTTTAGAATGATATCTCTAAAGTGAATCCAATAATGAAGGATAAATATATTCCATAGTGAATAAAGGTGCTTCTAAAAAAGCTTGGGTTATTCCTGTAAGTAACGCTGGTCTATTTCCCTCAATGAAATGTCCAAAAAATTGAAAAATCCATGCAAAGATAAATAAACAAACAGAATTTTCTCTCCAATAAATATTATTTGTTCTCCAAAGATTTGCTAATTTAAATAACAAATATAAATAAGTTGTCATTACTACACCTATCTTTAAACTGATAAAAGTATAATATGCACTATAAAAATAAAGTAAATATTTATCACATCCAACCATACTTGCAAAATTAAGAAAACAGAGCGATAGCATAGGAATACATACTAAATGTATCGCTTTATTAATGGGATTTTGGTGATAGCTTCGGTAAAAATCAAAGTCAATAGATTGTGGATATGCAATCATTTAAAAAAAATATAATCTTGTTTTTAAATGATTTGTCTAGTAGAGTTAGGTATATAAAATTGAAATAAAAATAATCTATTTAAATAAGAGTTATATAGATTGAATATAATGAGTTGTCAAGAAACACGTCACGCATTCTTTTCTAAGGAGCAAAAGAAAAGTCTCCTCGAAAGAAAGATGTCCCGTGATGGTAAATCAGAACGCCACGGCACCAATATATACTTGACGACAGATGGTCGTGAAGTAGAAGTTACCGAAGTATGTAAAGAGGCAGACAGTTATAATAAAAAAGTATTTCCAGATTTTGTATATTTGGGGCAGGTAACAAAATGGGTAAGAGTTAAATACGATTAATTAATATCGTTAATATGTTTAAACATAGCCCTTTCAATACTTGATTCTGGTGTAAAACCTTCCCATCTTGTATAAATTGTATTCATACAGTTGCACATAGGACATTGACATTCACTTTCCTTAAATTCTTCTTCTTCGTCAGCATAAATATTTGATAATTGTTCTAACCCAGTATCATCATCGCTATCATCTTCTTCTTGAATTCGTTTAATAATTTTTTTCATTTCTTCACATTGTTCTAACATGTTAGGTCTTTGTTTAATAAAGAATGTTTCTAACATTAATCCTCTTTTTATATCTTCAGCTGTTATACTGTTTCTCTTTGCGTGTTTAACATAAATATCAGCGGATTTAATAGCATTTTCCATAAATACTAAAACAATGGAAGCAATATTTTCAGTAGGATCTTCAGGAACAAGAGTATTAAATCCTGTTTTGAGTTCAGCAGGTATTCCTCTATCAGTCATTGTATATAAATAATTTATTTAATTCTAAATAATTTATATTCAATTTTTACAAAATACTTATTTTAATCTAACAAAATTGAAATAAATATTCATTATAATATTATAGTATCAAATATGACAACAAAGAAAAAACCCGAATTCAGGTTATTTGATTTTCAAGTAGAAAATACAACATATGATACTTATAATGATGAGGAAGAAGATCAAGACACTAATAAATTTCTAGTAAAAATGTTTGGAATGGATGAAAAAGGAAGAACATATTGCATTTATGTCAAGGGGTTTGAGCCATTCTTTTATGTTTTAGTTCCAGATAATTGGAAAAAGAAAGAAGCTAGAAATTTTAAACAATGGTTAATTGAACAATTAGCAATGAAGCCAGGAGGAGAAAGGTATGCAAATAGTATTACATATTGTAAAATACGAAAAGGTAAGAAATTATATGGTTTTGATAATTTTAAAGATTATAAATTCTTAGAAATAGGATTTAAAAATCAACCAGTTCTTAATAAAGTAAGAAATTTATGGTATAATAATAAAAAGAATTTTAAGAATAAAACATTAAAAAAGAAAGGATTAGAATATGAAGAAATATTTGTGAAATTGTATGAAGGAAGAGTTCCACCTTTATTACGATATTTTCATATTCAGGATATGAGTCCATCTGGATGGGCAACATTTAATACGTGTATAAAAAAAATAAAACTGACGGAAAAGAAAACCCATTGTAGATATGAATATGAAACAACATGGGACAATATTATTCCTATACCTGAAAAGGAAAGTGCAACCCCAATGAAAGTAATGAGTTGGGATATTGATGCATCTTCTAGTCATGGTGATTTTCCAGTTGCAAAGAAATCATATAGAAAAATGATAGGAGAGATTATTCAATATTGGACAAAAAATAAAAAATCAATCAAGAAAATGCAACTAGAAGAAAAGAAACAATTGGTTATAGAGGTGTTGAATAAGTTTATAGATAAGAATGTTGAAGATGATAAAGAAAAATTTGAATTAGCAGGATTTTCATATTCTTATACTGTCGAGGCTCAAAATGCCGTTGAAGCAGAAGATGAAGCGAGAAAGCAGTTAAGAAAAGATGACGATATTAAAACAGAAGCAGCAAATCGAGGCATTGACCATCCCGAAACAGGATGGGAAGTCATACAAGTGGAAAGCGTATAATAAAATGGCAGGTAAAGGAAGTAAACCTAGAAATTGTTTCTCGTCAAAATTTAAAAAAAATTTCGAGGAAATAGACTGGAAGAAAGATGAAAAATTTAGAGCAGTAGCCACTACTGACCAAGACGATTCATTTAGTGAAGGCGAACAAATCAACCAAGGCGATATTACAGCAAAATTTAATGATATAAAATAAAATGGCACATTTAATAACAGTAACAGACTCAAATAAACAAGAATTATTATTTAATTTAGATACGGCAATCTCATTTGAAAAAGGTCAGCATGGTCACACGATTGTCACGACTCGTTGGGGAAGAACCGATATACGAGAATCATTAAAG
>WLWE01000944.1_pt1 | contig 23421 bp, 19 predicted proteins | sample 6718301 | NCBI WGS metagenome assembly WLWE01 (sample SAMN12718691, study PRJNA515312) | sponge metagenome | isolation source: marine sponge | host: Mycale hentscheli | place: New Zealand: South Island, Marlborough, Capsize Point | collected 2003-05-01 | reverse complement strand
CGGCAACAACATCGAGGTGAAGCCTGCAGCTGCTGGCGGACGTGTTGAGATCACGGGCGACCTGCTCATCGACGCATCCGACTTTGTCGATGCCGCTAACGACACTGCTGCAGCCGCCGCTGGTGTGGTTGTCGGTCAGGTCTACCGCAACGGCAGCGACCTCAAAGTTCGCATTAGCTAAGTTAGCTAACTGAACGAGAGGCTTAGGGTTGGGTTGATCCCCAGCCCTTTTTTATGCCGTGGCTAATTTCTCCCCTGAGCAATTAGACAACTGGAAAAAAATTAAAGAAGCCCTTGAAAAAGCCGGAAATACTGACAGCTACTTCTACAAACGCGCCGTAGCTATCCTGACTACAGGTCGAGATTTACCGCTGTGATGGAAGCTTGGGTCACGGCAACGGTGGCGATTGTTGGTGGCGGATACGCTGTGCTGCAAGGACTCCACCGCCGTGTAACGCACGTCGACACCAGGCTAGACCGCATCGAACTTAACCTGGCACGCGACTACGTTTCTAGGAACGAGTTCTACAAAGAACTCGCAAAACTAGAAGAGCACATGATCAGGATTGAGGAGAAGCTTGATCGAATGCTGGAACGTCAGCAGCGCTCTTAGTCACGCGAGTTTTACGAGTCTTCTTTAATTCAATAGGAGGCAGGTTAATTATCTCCCCAGCGATCCGCATCTGCCTTTCCATGTTCTACAGAAGAATTTGTTTGTAGTATAAAGCTAACGCCTGTGGCGTGTTTACCCCTTAATAGTGATGTCTGAAGCACCTGAGCAACAACCTGTGGTTGAAACTCAACAGCCAGCGGCTGCACCTGACGTTGACTACCAGTCCCAAGTTGAGCTTCTCAAAGCGAAGAACGTCGAACTAATCGGCGAGCGACGCAAAGACAGAGAGAAGTTCGAGGTGATGGAAAGTCAACTTAAGGAGCTTCACGAGCGCTCGAACAAGCAGCGGCAAGCCAAACTCGTCGAGTCTGGTGAGCACAAAAAGCTGTGGGAAGAGGCACAGAAAACAGTTGCCGAACGCGAGGTAGAGCTTGACCAACTCCGTCAGGAGATGGCTCAGCAATCCGCCAAAGCCGAAGCGCAACAAGTTCGTTCTGTTGCCACCAGTGAGATGGCAAAGATGGGAGTCTTCGCACCAGACCAGCTGTATCAGCTGATGGCCCAGAAACTCAAGTTCAACGGTGACGATGTCAAGGCAATCGATGGGGGCGTCGAAGTGTCATTGGCTGAATTCATCGGCAACTTGAAAAACCCTGGGTCGGGCTACGAACACTTCTTCTCTGCCAGCCGAGTATCCGGCATGGGCACAGCTTCCAACTCAGCGTCCGTCACTGCGGGAATGGACAACCCCTACGCCACGAGAAACTTCACGCAGATCGTGGCTCTCGAAACCGAAAACCCTGAGCTGGCACGTCAGCTGAAGTCTGAAGCCGGACTCAAGTAAACCGCCTTTTTTGGAGAACCATGGGCATCTTTGCCGGGAATTTTAATCCCGATTCCACATTCGCTTCCGACATCGGAAGCATCACCCGTCTCGCGACGTCAGCACCGTTCCGCGGCTACCTGACCGAAGAGATTTTCCAGAACTCCGCATTCGTTACCAGCGGCATCCTGCGTCCTGACTCAGTGCTGTCCGGCGTAACCGGCACCCGCGTTGAAGTTCCTTTCTTCGCACCCCTCAACTACATCGAAGAGCGCGTCGACTCTTCCGATTCCTGGGGCCTGAACCAATCCGGCTACTACACCAGCCAGAAGACCAAGGCTTCCACCCAGTACGCGACCATCACCACCCGTGGTGCGATGTTCTCGGCTGACGACCTGTCTCGCTACGAGACCGGCGAAGACGCCCTTGCCAACATCCGCAGCCAGCTGGCTCGCGACATGGCCCGCAAGATGGACCAGAAGCTGATCTCCCAAGTGTGGGGTCTGCTTTCTTCCCCCGACGCTCCGCTGTACGACACCCACGTCTGCGACGTGTCCGTCAACACCGGCACCCCCTCCATCGCCAACACCCTGTCACCTTCCTCCGTCACTGGAGCGAAGTACAAGCTGGGTGAGCGCGCCGGCGACATCAGCGCCATCGCCGTCCACCCCGACGTGGCTGCCTGGCTCGAAACCGCTGGCATGTTGACGTACACCAACGTCACCAACACCGCCAACGCTGCTTCCAGTATTTGGGGTTCCGGCGGCATCGGCCTGTCTTCCACCGAAGTGCGTCTATTCGCAGGTCTCAGAGTTGTGGTTGACGAGCAGCTGCCCGTCATCTGCAACACCGGTGGTCCTGCCCAGTACCACTGCTACATGTTCGGCGAGGGCGTGGTGCGCACCGGCGCCCAGTTCCCCCTGCAGGTGGAAACCGAGCGCAATATCGCTTCTCTTCAGAACGCGATGGCAGTTACCTACAGCAACTGCATGCACGTGCTCGGCACCTCCTGGAACTCCGTGCACGACGGCCCAACCAACGAGCAAATACGCGACGGCTCCAACTGGAGCGTGGCCTACTGCGACCCCCGCCTCATCCCCCTCATCGACCTCGTGGTCAACGTGGAGATGGAGTGTCTGCCCACTACCGCTACCTGCGGCTGATCCTAAACTTGGATCAGAGGAAACACGGAGGGGCCTCTGGCCCCTTTTTTCTTATGTGCGGCTTAATCAGGTTGTACTGCTACTCCAAAGGTGTCACCTGGATCGAAGACTATCCCTTACATGAAGCCAGATATCAGCACCGTAGACTGGTAAGACAGGGAGTAACTGTTTACCACACGGTGGAAGTCTGATGGCAACGCTCGACGCCACTCTTGCTGGAGCGACAAGCAATAGTTACGCCGACCTCGCCGAAGCAGGCGCCATTGCGCAGAACTTGCCGTTTGCTGCTGATTGGGCCGCAACCCCCAACGAAGATTTAGAAGCCGCGTTGATCGTGGCAACTCGCTGGCTCGAAACCCTGAACTATGGCGGCGAACGCTGCACATCTACCCAACGACTGAAGTGGCCTCGTAAAGACGCTGAATGCGACGGCCGAGTATCTGACTGCAGCTCAATTCCTTACACCATCCAAGAAGCCGAAGTCATCTTGGCCTGGCAATACGTCCAAGAACCCAAGTCATTCCCCGGCTTCGGCGGCTCCGCTGGCGACGCCGCTCCCACTGGAACGTACATCAAGCGCCAAAAAATCGACGTGCTCGAAATTGAATACGACCAATTCAACAGCAACCAGTACAACGACGACTGCAACGATTGCACTTTGCCCGCCATCCTCCAAGAATTCCCCTGGCTTGCGGACTTGCTTGGCTGCTGGCTCGGCTCCAACTCCAGCAGCGGCAACCGCCTCATCCGTCTCTTCCGGAACTGATGTCTAAGGTCGACGACGTATTCGATTTTGCCGATGAACTCATCGACGAGTGGGGACACTACGTCACCTTTGTGCGCAAAGAAAACTCGGTCTACGACCCACAGACTGGATCGACTACCGAAACCAAGACCGAAAAGCAGGTCAAGGTCGTCATTAGCAAGCTAGACATCTCCGAATACGGAGGTTTGTACCAGCAAAACGACGTCAAGATCATCCTCGACCCCGTCCAAGTCGATTACATCTACATCACCGACCAAGATTATTTCCTCGTCCCACGGGAGAATGCACCCGACGAAATGATGAAGGTGATCGAGCCCGTTACCTATCGTGGAGACAGACCTGTCTGCTACGTCATCATCGCGAGGCCGCAGTAATGGCAAGAGCAGAATTTAATTTCGGCGATCTAAACACCTGGATCAACAACATCAAAAGCGAAGTCGCCGAGACCGCTTCCGAAGAAATCATCAAAAAACTACAGATCGAAGGTCCATACTGGTCAGGTGAATTTGCTGGAGCGTGGGAAGCTCGTCTTGGCAAAACCACAATTCCAGCCGATCAGAAATCAATGTTCCGCGGCGAGGATCGCTCAGCACTGAAGCAACCTCGCCAAATGCAGCCGTACTCTGTGCAGGCCGCACCAAAGAGCCCTAATAAGAAAGTCGAGTACACCATCGACAACCGGATGGAGTATCGCGACATCGCTAAAGACTTGCAACCAGACAGCACCAACACGTTTCGCGGCGATCGCGCTGGAGCGACCGCCCGCAAGGACTGGTACGACCGCTATATCCAAGGTGGCGGCCTCGCCCAAACCCTCGCCCTCGCTACTGACCGCGTGAGTAAGGACCCCAAAATTAAGAACTACAAAGGAGATTTGAACCGATGAACCTACAAGACATCCGCAAGTATTACGAGTATCCAGTCATCGACTGCTGCAACCTGCAGCGCGTCGAGTTTCGCGCTGAAAACACCCTCGAACCCGGCGGCGACGCCATCCACAAGTTCTGCCTGGCGCGCCTCCAATTCGGTGAGATGGCCGAGCAAACGATTTACTGCGGCCCGCTTAGCAACAAGCGTGCAGTTTTCATTGTTGAGTACCACGGCCCGAAAGGCATCGGCCCAAAGGATGCGCAGGACTTCATGGAGTGCGTCATCTGCAAATTCCATGAACTAAAGGGCGTGGTGAGCATCAACGGTCCCGACTTCACCTCCCTGGACGACCGCCCTTACTTCTTCGCGCGCGTCAGCTTCGGCCTGCAAATACCGCAAGAATTAGACTAGGTCAACAGGCTGTGCCTGCCCTGGGTCGCCCCGCCTAGGAAACGCCCCCAAAGCCAACGTTTCTTTAGGAGACCAATGTCCACTTGCGACAATACTGTCCTTACTGGGCAGGAAGGCTTGATCCAATTCAAGCCACTTGGAACAACCAACTGCATCGACGACTATTGCCCATTCATGGGCACCCGCATCTACCTTCCCTGCTCGTCTGACTACGACGTCGACGACTGTATCGAGGTGGAGCGCGTCAAGATTCCTTCTGGCGAAGGTATTTCTGATGACGGCGGTTCCACCGTTGTAGCCGACGGCGACACTTACTACGTCGTCAACGACGGCAAGGGCGCTGCAGGCGACGTCGATGCCTGCGGCAACGACATGGAGGGCGTGCCCTACGTCGAAGTGTCCGCAACCCAGGGCGGCACCGCCATCAGCTGGGACACCAGCATGGCCGGCGAAATCATCTCCGGCGGCGGCATTGCCACCATCACCGTTACCCAAGGCGGCAGTGGTTACAACGGCGGTGTAGCTGGAACGCTGACCAATGTCGATCTGATCAACTCAGCTCCAACCCGCGCTGGCTCTAGCGCTCGTGCAACCGTCGTGCTGGCTGCGACTGGTGTAGTCTCCTCCGTCACAATCACTGACGGTGGTGAAGGCTATGCAGCTGGCGACACCATTTTCTTGGCACTGGACAACGGCGGCGGCACTGTCGCTGACCTTGAAGTTGCCACGATTGCTGCGGATGTTCGCGGTAACAGCTCCGAAGGTTCCTACACCTTCCGCCTCTGCGACTTCCAAACCGTCTGCGGCGTCCGGTCGTTCAACATCGACCTGTCACGCGACGAACTGGACGTCACCACCCTGCCCTGCTCAGTGAGCGAGGCTTGCGGTAAGGAACTTGCATCCTTCCGTAAAACCCAAGCTGGTTTTGCTACTGCGACTGGTTCATTGGAGGTGTACTTCACCTGCGATAACGAGTCGATCCAAAACAAAATCCTCCAGGGTTCCCTGCAACGCACACAGGGTGGCGCGTCTGTCCGCCTGTACGTCTGCACCAAGACAGATGCTCAGGGCGAAATCGATGTGGATTCTTCCCTCTACATCGAAGCCGACATCCAACTGCTGGGCATGAGCTTCTCGGTTAACCCAGACGACCCTACAACAGCTACTATCAACTTCGGCGTCACCAATGTGGTGAGTGCCTTCGGTCTTAGCTGACGTAGTTTCCTTTCCTGGGTGGGGTTTTCAGCGCACGCTGGGGGTCCCACCCATTTTTTATGCGCTCGTGCGCCCGCTTATACCCGGTCGAATCTAACCCGTAGTGCTCCGCCCACTCAGCCAACGTCTTACTGTCCCCCTCAATTTCGTAATACACATTGCTACGCCTGTTGTTTGCCTGCTGCTTTGGCGTCTTCCAACAGACATTCGCTGGTTCGTAATCCTTTGAGTTGTCAATACGCTCCATCGTGCATCCTTCAGGGCGAGGGGGCATATCCTCTAACCATGTATCAAAGCTTTCCCAACGCTCGCAGTAACCAATCCCTCGCCCTCCATATAAGGCATAGTCGGGACGATTAGGGTTTGAACAGCGGCTCTTCATGTTGTGCCATGTGTAATACAAAGGATGGCTACGGGGCATAAAAGTTGTTCCGTTATCTGGATTATAACACTTTGTTTCACACTAGAATTGTTCTGTACTAGGAGTTATCTATGGCCGGTCGTTTCATCGACAAGCTGAAATCAGCAGCCCGCCTTGAACCCACCAAGAAAGAAATCGTCCTCGACAACGGCGACGAAGTCGTGATGTACGTCACCCCACTGACCGCAGCCGAACGCGAACGCGCCAAGAAAGACGCCCGCTCCGAAGACCCTGGAGCGTTCGCCCTCCAATTACTGATCAAAAAAGCAAAAGACAGCAGCGGCCGCCCCCTTTTCAACCCCGGCGATGTAGCCGTCCTGAAGAACGAAGTCCGCGACTCCGACCTTCAGAAATTGATGCTGGCCGTCCTCGGTGCTGACGAGGAAGACGACCTGGACATGAAAAGCAGCAGCGAAGGAACTGACGACTGACAACTGGCTCCTGCTCAGCCTGGGTGTAGCCAAAGAACTGGGCTACACACTCACCAAACTCTGGAACGAGGCCACCGAAGAAGAGATCATTCTCTGGAGTCTGTACTTCGGCTACTTAAACGACGAACAGGACAAGGCCATGAAGAAGGCCAAGACTCGCCGCTAGACTCAGGTCTAGGACCCTAGCGGCGTGTCGTGGCTGATTTTAAAGGGAGGGTATTACTAGAAACTGCCGTTGATAGAGCCAGTTTAAGTAGGGCCGCTGCGAGTATTCAAAAGGTTACTCAAGCAGCAAAGTTAATAAAACCTATTAACTTATTTGCCCCAGGGGCAGGTAAAGGTGCGGATAAAGTAAAAACCAGCGTCGAAGAGATAAACAAAGTAGTTAGAAACATAAACGCAGGTGAGATTGGTCAGGGTAAACTCAGCTCGACTTTTGCCGGCGCAGCTCAGCAAGCAAACGTTCTTTTAGACGTATTATCAAACGTAAACTTAAAAGCAGACAAAGCGCGATCTTTAATTAAACAGTACGCTGACGCTTATGTAATTGCTAATAAACAAGCAGAAAAACAACAGAAAATTTTAAACGACACAATTCGTGCCGCACAAGGATTACAGCCTCAATCTACTCGCGACGCTGAAGTTGACGCTCGCCTAACAAAGCAAAGAATTCTGGCTAACAACAAGCGCGTAGCCCAAGAAGCAGAAATAACTAAACAGAAAAACCAGCAAGCTTTTCTAGACGAACGCGCAACCCGAACAGCCGAAAGAATTGCCCGCATCCAAGATCAAGCTCGTAAAAAGCAACAGCAACGTGAAAACCTACGTCTTGGTGTTGGTTTCCCTTTGCTTTTTGGTGGCGGACCCGGCAGCGTCGCCGGCGGCGCCCTTGGAGCGCTATCAGATTCCGGCGGCGGCTTCGGCGGCCAAGTGTTGTTCAGCGCAATCGGCGCACAGATCGACGAAGCCGTCAAGCGCGCCAGGGACTTCGGCAACTCTATTCAGAACATCGATGTAGATGCCCTTGAAGATGCCCTCGGTAATGTATCAAGCGAGCTTAAAGTCCAGATTCAACTTTTAAAAGAGCGTGGCGAATTAACTAAAGCTCAAGTCTTGCTAGAAGAGGAAGTGGCTAAGCAAACCGGTTTAGCCGGGGGTGCAGCTCAAAATGTGGCTAACTCTGTTGGAATTCTTGAAACTGGATTCAAGCAACTTGTAAACGCAGCGTCAGGATTACTCGGAATCATTGGAGCGCCTATCGCAGCAGCTGTAGGCGCCATTTTATTTGTAGTTGGACAGATAGTTGCAGGATTGAATCTCCTCTTAAGTGTCGCAGGAGCATTCCTAGAAAAAGCAGGACGTTGGGCGATCGAGATCACTCTTGGAAAAGAAGCGGCTGACCGACTAGACGAAGCAATTAAAAATATGAATAAAAGCCTCGATACATCAATTGAAAAAGCAGTTGAGCTGGGACGGAAGCTTCGCGAAAGCGCTACCGAGGTAAAAGCAGTAAATATTCTTGAAAGCACCAGAAGTCCTTACGAAGATTTAGAAGCGCAAATACAAAATCTTAGAATTGATGCTGCTAAAGAGTTTAGAGGTATTCAAAAAGAATACGAAGACACTATAAAAGAAATAAATCAACTACCCGAAGGCACAGTTGAACAAAGAGTACAGAAAAATCAAGCCAAACTAGAGGCCAGTAGCCTCAGAGATGCAAAAGAACTGAAGGTGCAAAGAGACTTTACTCAAAAGATAGATCAAGCTCGCGTAGAAGACTTACAAAAACAAAGTAAAGAATTAGAAAAACAAGCAGCTCTTCAGCGCAAAATAACCGACGCGCAAATATCTGCACAGCTTGCCGAAGACATCTTTGCTGCGCAACTTTTACCGGATCCAACACCCTTTAGTCGAGCCACACCAGAACAGACAAAAGACCAAGCTGTAAACGAACAAAAGGTACGTTACGCCGCCGAGATATTAAAAATCAACAATCAAGACTTAACAATCTTGGAGCGTGATGCCGAGCTAAGAAAAGCCGCAGCCAAAAATGAGTTAAAACTACTGAATATTAACAAGCAAAATAACCAAACGCTTAAGCAAAGAGCAGAACAAAGAATAGAACTAACTGATGATCTTAAGTTGCAAGTAAAGCTGGGTAACGCTACAACAGAACGAGCTAAAGAAATTTTACAAGTAGAAGCAGATGTTGTAAAACTAAAACGGGACGGTATTCTACTTACTGATAAGCAAGTTGAAGCGTACAAGCGCCTGAGAATGGAAGCTTTTGACGCCAATAACCTGACTGAATTTGAACAAGCTATTAAAGATCTCACGCGCAGCATCGGCACTGAACTTGCCAACGCAATGCAAACCGCATTGGTCGACACTCTCACCGCAGCCATCCAAGGAGCCGACGACCTCAACGAAAAACTCCAAGCTCTCGCCTCAAACCTGCTGAGCACTATCGGCCAGCTGATATTCCAGGCCGGCCTTGGAATGATCGGCGACGCCAACCAAGGAAACATCCTTGGAAAGTTGTTCGGCACTAGAGCTGGCGGCGGCCCTGTCAACGAAGGTCTCCCCTACATCGTCGGCGAGAAGGGACCCGAGCTATTCGTCCCAGGTAAATCCGGCACCGTTGTCAACAACGACGACTTCGCCGACGCCGCCGCAGCACTTAGCGGTGGCTCCAGCACCTCGGAAAAAAGTGGCGAAACACTAGAGCTGGCAGCTGCCCAAGCCTTTGCCGACAGCAACAGCGCCATGGCAACAGCATCATCAAACCGCTCAGCTAACAGCGCAGCAGTAGCCCAGGCCGCGGCCATGCAAACCGCCGAGAGTCACTTTGCTGCTGGCAAGTCCACCGTCACCTTCGACACCTACCGCGTCGGCGAAATGGACGTCGTCACCCGCGAAGACGCCATCAAAATCGGAAAGCAATCAGCCAGGCAGGCTGAGGCTAATGTCTACAAAGGCCTTAAAAACATGCCTGCAATCCGCGGCCGCACTGGAGTGAAGTAATGGGCATCGCCATAGGCACCTTCATTGAACTCCCTGGCTACAGGTTCCAGAACTTCTTCCAAGGAGAAACAATCATCTGGGACGGGGGCAACTACACCTTCGCTGGCTTTGGCTACAGCGGCAGCAGCGTTGACCTTCAGGGCGGCAACATCGACGCCCAACTGATCTTCACTGTCAACGCACTCAGCCTCAACCTCGCCAAGCTTGCTGCAGACGAACGCCACATCGTCACCGTCAAGACCGTCTGGCTCGACCCCGACACACTGGTGCCACAGTCCAACTTCATGGAAGACGTGTTCATGGTCACCGGCTTTGAGCACGACAGCAACCGTCTTGGTCTCAGGCTGAGTAGCCCACTAGATGCAATTAGTGGTGATGTCCCTCGCCGTAGACTGACTGAAAAGCTAGTTGGTGCGCTGCCATCGACTGGGCAGATCCAGTTGATCTGATGCTTAGCCCCGATAATCGCATTGTCTTACTCCCGCAGGATCGGGAGATCATGGACATCACGGGGATGTCCGAAGAGGAATACCGCTGGTTCGTCCGCGAGTGCTACAAAAACTGCAAGCTACGCCCCGGCGAACCAGTAGCCCTAGAACCTGGCACCATTGGCCTGATCCTCACCGTTGTGGGACTCCTGCTCCAAGTGGCTGGAGCGCTACTGGCCCCCAAGCCCAAGGACCAAGAAAGTAAAACACCAGACGAAGAAACAATCGAGGGTCAGAACGTCGTCAGGCGTGACCGTTTTGCACCCAAGTCAGGCTTCGACTCGTTCCAGAACGTGGTCGACATGGGCAGCGTCATCCCCATCGTCTACTGCAAACGGCACGAAAAAGGCGGCGTTGAGTACGGTGGCATCCGCGTCAACACCAACTTGTTGTGGTCTCAGATCCTGAGTGTTGGTGGCGGCCAGTTCTTCCGTGGCATATTCCTAGTTGGTGAGGCTGGCATCGAGCTGGACCACAGCCAGATCGCCCTCGGTAACAACACGCTTGCTAGCTACGAATTAAAAAGCGACGCAAACGCTGGCCGGGTCACTCTGTACTACACCAACGGCGGTGGGCGAATCACCAAGGACGACTACAGGCTGGGGGTGAAGGCCGCCAATGACCCAGGCAACTTTGATGATGGCGACATCTACGAGATCAACGACACCAAGGACTTCTGCCAGGCGCTGCAGCCCAGCAACCAAGTTGAATTTGGGGTCTACGGACATATCGGCAACAACTTTGGTTACAAGGAGGGAGAGCCCTTCGTCCCCTGCAGTCAGTGGCAGAACAGGCCCGACGACACCCTAGAACGACAGAACAACCAGCAGCGGATCGCAGAGGCAGGCAAAGGCGCATCCACGTTCCACACCCGCGCTGGCTTCGTAGACAGCAGCAGCAAGCTGGAGCCAGTCGATGTAGGCGATGAACTGACCTACAAGATCTACCGCGACACCGACTACGACAAAGAGTTCAGGGAAGACGGCGCTGGTTCAGGCGGCCAGCGAGAGGCGGTAGTCAACTGCCACGATATTGCTACGTCTATCTCCTCAGAGCAGCGTACATATGATGAGGCGATCAATGTTGGCGATCTCTATAAAGCAGGCAGTGCCATCGTCATATGCACTGACCGGACTGATCCCTTTATCTCAGATGTCGACTACGACGGCGACGGCACCACGGTAACCGCCAAGTTTGAAGTCATCCGCAAGGGCAAGGTTCACGTCTGGAAGGACAGTGACATGAACACGCCACCAGCTGGGAAGAGCGAAAAGCGGGAAGCAACCATCTGTTCTGAGCACAGCCAGCTGTTCCGTCTGATGGTTGGTGCGTTCTCAGTGGAGCGTGCGTTCAAGGCTGTGGAAGTCGGCCTGCACAGCAACGTGAGGCTGCAATCGTCCGGTGTGACGAACTTCAACTCACTGGTCACCGTGGACTGGTTTAAAGGCCAATCGGGTGTGCCATCCCTGGATGGTTCCTACCAGGCTTATATCGACGCTGTCTATTGCAGCGGGCTCGACGATAGCGAGTCAACAGATGACGACTCTTATAGAAAGGATGTCCGTCCTGGAACGTATAGCTCATCTGATTCTCGCTACAGCTTCTTCCGCATCAGATATAGGGATATTGATGATGAAGCCTTCACAGACTCCGACAACCTATACGGCGTCCGCAGCTCCACAGGTGTAGATACCTATTGCTACATGCGGTTCCTGTTCACGCAGTCCCGGCGTCGTGAGTTCCAGCTGCTGCCTGTGGCTTCATGGGAGATCCGCAGCGGTGAGGCGACAGGCAAGCTCTATGCCCTTGATGCCCATTCCCAGAATGAAGAGAGCGTAGACGAAAAAGGATTCACGCTTGAGTTCGTCGGCGAAGAGGTGGAACGTTCTACCGAAACCTTCACCCTCAAAGCCTTCACACCGCCGCCAGTAGACACCTTCGAGGTTTGCGAGAAACGCGATGCGATTAAAGATGTCGCTGTAGTTAGCCCGGGCAGTGGCTATAGCAATCCACGGACGTACGAAAACGTTCAGATGGTTGGTGTGGCGAATTCCAGCAAGAGATTTAGGTGTGATGTTGTCACAAATTCAGGCTCTGTCGAAAGCGTGTCACTCCCCGCTGGCAAGCTCCCTGATGATCAGGGCTTCAACAATAACGATGAGTTCAAATGCCTAACCGACAGCGACATCGGTGGTGGTTCTGGCTTCCGTGGTCGCGTCACCATTGGAGTGGTTGAAGAATGTGAGGACCGCGACGGCACCCTGCAACTCGGCATCGCTCCTATCGATGACAACAACAGCTACATAGACAGCTACGCCCGAATCTCAGAAGCCTTCATCTATGCAGGCGTCAGCACTACAGCAACAGAGCCGGAGCATAAGATCAGCTACGTCAACATCATCAGCGAGAACGACAACACCCCCAACTACGACGACCTGTCGATCGTTGGGCTGAATATCCGTAGTAGCAAGGAACTCCGCGCCCTTGACCAGCTCAGCGTCTACTGCGAAGGCGGGATGACAAAAGACGGAACGCAGGGTGGCGATCCAATCCATCTGTTCCCAGATGTCTTCCAAGACCTGCTGACCAACGACCGCTTCGGCACTGGTGAGTTCTTCGACGCTGCCCAGATCGACACCGCCAGCTTCACCGCAGCCAACACCTGGACCGAAAGCCGTAACTACTTCTTTGACGGCGCCATATCCGAAAAAATCAACCTCCGCACCTGGGGCGCTGAACGAGCCAGGGACTTCCTTCTGGATCTCAGTGTTAGTGGCGGCAAGTTCAAACTCGAACCCACCATCAGGTTTGGCGAGGCCGAACCAATTGCTGCGATGTATAGCAGCGGCAACATCATCGAGGACACCCTGCAAGTCAACTATCTCGACACGCAAGACAGGCTTGACCCAATCGTCAGTGTCCGCTGGCGCGAAGAACGTCGGGACAGCAGCATCGACAGCAAGGGATTGTTCCCGCAGATCCGCGAGTCCACTGTCCGCCGCAACGGAGTCAGTGAAAACGCTCCAGTCATCCAAGTAGATCTATCCAACTTCTGTACTAACAGGGAGCACGCAGAGGACCGCGCCAAGCTCGAATGCCAGAGCAAGCGCTACATCACCCACGCCGTCACGTTTAAAACAGTCCCATCCCAGACAGGGATTCAAGCCGGCAGCATCATCAAGCTGGCTATCGAAACTGTGTACTACGAGCAACCTCAGAACGGCGCCATCTCCAACACAGGTGAAGTCACCAGCTGGGCACCCATCTCTAACGGCAGCTATACCGCATTGATCTGGGACGGCAACACGCTGTCAACCCAAACCTTGGATATCACAGACGGCAAAGCACCAGCCTTTGCAAATTCTGTCTTCTCTATCGAAACAACAAACAGCAAAGCCGACACTTACAAGGTTTCATCTGTCAGTTTTGATGAAGATGGCAACGTCGATGTCGAAGCTCTGTACTGGCCGACCAACGACAGTGGTATCAGTTTGATGACCTTAGACTGGAACAACGCTGGGGAGTGGGAGATCAGTTAATGGCTTTCCCCACTATCTGTCCTGTCAGCCGCAGGTTTAAAGCTGCTGAATTCCCCACCAAGCGCTTCACGTCAATCAACGGCGCTGGAACGACCAGGCTCTACGGCAACAAAGGCTTTGATGCCACGCTTGACGTTCAGTTCCTTGTTAATGACGACAACTTGGTAGCGATTGTCGACAACTGGGAAGCCAGTTTTGGAACGTATCTTCCTGTCACGCTGCCTCCTTCAGTTATTGCGGGCAACGACGATCTATTGGATGACCTAGTTCCTGACTATTTAGAATGGCACTGGGCGGAACCACCATCGGTTGAGTCAGTCAATCTTGGTCTACATCGCGTCACCGTCAAACTGATCGCTCACCTGGAAATCGACCCATGATTCTTACTGGCGCTGACGGACTCCTTAAATACGGCGACAGTACCTGCGTGAAAGTCCGCAACTGGAGCCTAAGTATTTCTCGCGATGCGGTTGATGTTTCGTGCCTGAACACCTTCGACCGTGAGTACATTGCCGGTCTTCGTTCAGCCACTGGTTCAGCCACCCTCTACTACGACCCCACCCAAAGCACTGACCGCGGTCTACTCAATGCCATCTTTGATGACAACTCCGATTGCGGTGGAACGCCCTGCTTGGAGAGTGTCAGCTTCTTCCTGAACAACTGCGTTTCTAGCCCTGGCAACTTTGAAGCTGACGCCATCATCACTAGCGTCAGCCCTGCTGTTGAGGTCGGTGCCGCCACCGCAGTTCAAGTGTCATTCCAGATTTCAGGAAAGATTGACGGTACGTTCTGATGCCAGTTCTTGGTAATGGCGGTCGAGTTTTATTTAAGAGACCGACACCACAGAATTGCGAGCTGAGCTACGAGGATTTCCGCCCCGACTGCGACTCGTTCACCTTCAACTGCCCAGGCTGGTGGAACGGTGACCTGGTCTGTCTCGACAAGCTGCCGATCATCATTGACGGCTACCCAGTCTTTGTTGAGGGCTACGCCAGCTACCAAGAAAGCAAATATTTCGTTGGTCCAAACCGCGACCATATTAAAAACGACAGCGACAAGTTCTATAAAGACGAACCTGGCGAGTGCTACCCCGACACCCAGTGTCAAGACGACGCACAGTTCTACGTCAAGAACGGCGTAGGCGATATCCCTGGTGCGGATGAGAACGGCGGGGGTTGCTACTACGTCCACATTGACGAGTTCGGCAAAGTCACGTTCTACGAGGACAAGTGCGCTGCCATCTCCGGATGCGGCCGTCCAATCGAACTAGCCAACACCTGGTTCGACGACGAGATCCAGATTTATCCCTACGGCGAGAGCGACTATCAGAACGCCCGCTGGGACTGCGATTTCGACAAGTGTTACACCAAGGGCAGCGATTATGGGCTGAGCGACGTTCAGGATCAAGCAACTAGCGTCACCATCTGTGCCTCTGCACCAGAGTTCGACTTCCCTGTCGCTGGAACAGCTGAGTATGGCGATGCTGATGTTCTGCCACGTCCGTTCAAAGAGTGGCCCAGCCCTCAGGCACTCTGCGGAATCCGCGAGTACAGCTTGACGCTCGACGCCCCAAGCATCGACACCACCATTGTTGGCGAGAAGTTCGGCGAAGCAGTGAAGAGCCTGGTCAGCGGTGGCGGCAGCTTCGAGTTCTTCTTAGACCGCACCTGCATCGACGGTGATCAATACGAGGACGCCAGTTGGATGATGATGAACCTTCTCTTCCAAACAGAAGGCGGCTGCTCTGGAGCGCCCATCGAAACCGAAGCCTGGTTCACCGTTATTGAGGGGAATGGCTGCGAGGGCTGCTTCCCACCAATCGGCGGGGCTTTGTATTACAGGGCAAATATTTTAATCACCCAAACCGCTGTAAATGTCAGACCCACCGAGCTTGTTGTGGGCACAGCAACCTTCATTACGACAGGACCAATTACACTGATGCAAGGACCCAGTTAGCTAAAACGTGACTGAGATTAGAAAAGCTGGCGAGACTAACTCTCTTGGTCACATTGATGTCCCGCAGGGTGAATTCCGCAGTCAGATCAGTGCGCTGACCGACGCTGTCCGTCAACTTGGTGGCAATCCTGAAATCTCACCTGGGTCGACTGTTGTCAACGACCCGCTAAGTGCTCCTTATATTCTTTACGTCAACAGCTACACAGGTAGCGACAAGTTTGTCACTGGTGATTACGCCAGTGCTGATGACGGCAGCTTCGAGCAGAAGATGCGCCGCATTGCTAACCAGCGGCTGGAGTGCGGCTACACCGAAGCACGTCCGTTTAAGACGATCAACCGTGCAGCGATTGAAGCTGGCATCATCACCAGTAAGGATTATCTAGATCTTCCCGGCAACCTCTGCGGTGACCTCGTCACCATCGTTGTCCAGTCCGGTGTCCACGACGTCATCAACGACCCAGCTGGAGGGAGCCCCACTGCGTGGGTCGATGGCTACGAACCTGACGAAGGTGATCTGCAGGTATTTAACGCAGCAGACGGCGGCGTCATCCTGCCCCGTGGCTGCAGCGTGGTCAGCATGGACCTGCGCAAAACCAATCTGCGCCCAACTTACGTTCCTGCCTTTGACGAAGAGAGAGCAGACTACTCAAACCGTTCCAGCATCTTCCGCGTCACTGGCACGGGCTACTACTACGGTTTTACCTTCCTAGATAAACCCAACTACAACGAATCGCACCACCTACTTGATACTTTTTCATTCGCTGGTCGCGCTCGTGTAGACGCGTTCTACGCAAAGATTCTTGCATCCTTCGGTGCATCATCAGGCGTCAGCACCCTGGCGCGTACCCGCAATAGTGAAGTCCAAATCGTAGGACCGCAGCCCCTGCCTGGCTTCCAAAGCGAAACTACTGACACCGTAGAGTCTGCATCGCCCTACATCTACAACTGCTCAATTAGAAGTGTTCTGGGGATGTCAGGCATCTTCGCTAACGGCGCTGAAGTCGAAGGCTTCAAGTCGATGGTGGTGGCGCAATACACAGCCATCTCCATGCAGAAAGATATGCGCTGCTGGCAGCGTTACAACTCTGGAGCGTGGAACACAATTGACCAGGCAGATTACGACCAATACATCAACGAAACTCCTGACAATGTGCGGATGGATCCGCGCTACCGGAGCATCCACATTCGTTGCGTCAACCGCGCAATTATTCAAGAAGTTAGTGTCTTCGCAATTGGACAAGGAATTCACCACGCCGTGGGAAGCGGCGGCGAGCTAACCGTTACCAACAGCAACTCAAATTTTGGCGGTGGATGTGCTTTAGCCGAAGGGTTTGTCGACTATTCTTTCAACACCGACAAGAACTGGAATGTTGGTTTCATAAAAACTGCGCAGGACATTGAATCTCTTAGAGGTCAGATATCTAATTATTTTCTTGGAACGATCATCGACAGCGAGGGAAATGGATCTACAAATATCACTATTGAGGAAGAGCTTGATGGTGAAGAAGAGAACCGCCCTGATGTCCTTGCAATTGATGGCTTCAGCCTGGACAACTACGGCGGCACCAACCTGCTGTGGGCTGAAAACCCCAACGGACCTGATTATTACGCGCCACTGGCAGACCGTGCATGGCGCACCAGTTCAAAAGACATCCTCCGCATTACTGCACCATTCGTTTCGGCCAAAGACGACTTCTCACCTACAGACGATCCGACCAGTGAGCTGCCCCCAATCGCTGGGATGCGTGTTTACGTCCGCCGTCTGCGCGACACCCGCACAGTTGACCAACGTCGTTACAGCCTGATTTGTAACAACACTGCGTCTGACTCCCGCAACATCGTTCGCGACTACGGATTACAAACAGACACTGCTTCATCATCTATTGACAGCGAAATCGGCGAAAAAGAACCGATCATCGTAGCCACCGTCTCCGTTAAAAAAGCTGAGGGTGGCGTACAGCGCACCAACGAAATCGAACTCCGCCGCGCTGCAGCCTCAAAAAACTGGGACAAAAACGGCGCTTACAAGGGCACTGATGACTCAGGCAGCAACGGCTACCACGAAGCAAACAACTACTACCGCCCCGGCGACGTGGTGCGTTACGCCAACAAGCACTGGAAGTGTATCTTTGAGCATGTCGGCGAAGCTTTTGATGACTCCAAGTGGGACGAATGCTTCGTGCACATGCACGAGGACTACCCCGCTGAGGACTATTTCAAGAACGTCCAGCCAATCATCTACTTTGACAAGGACCAAGACGACACCAATTCAGATTCCCTGCTTGGCTATGACGTCGATGCCCTGAGCACTGACGACGAACTGAAGCGTCAAGTTCGCACCGCCACTGATTACTTGGGTCTGTACTCCTTCCTAAGGAGTCTTGGTTTTAACGGTGGGGAAGCCCATAACATCTTGGCTCCAAAGTCAGATGCTGATCGAATCCTTAACCCCAACACCGCTTTCGACGGCATTAGTCAACCCTCTGGTGCGGCCAACTCTTGGGACAACTGGGAGATTCAGTTCCGTCGTCCCAGCAACATCCGTTTGTTCGGTCACGCCTTTGAGTGGGCAGGACAGCTCAATTACACGAAGGCACTGCCGCAGTATCAGCGCGATCTGAGTGCATCTAACAAGTTCACCTATTTCTTCACCAACAGCATGGGCGGTCGCTGCTACGTCAGCGGCTTCAATGAAGAAGGTTTCCAGGTCACACCTGCTGGTCTGACTGACCTACAGACTGGCGAAACGCTTAGCCCCGACGGCATCGGCGGCGACCGCGATCCGAATCAGCCTGTCACCTTCAACGGCGACGTGCTCATCCAAGGCAAGCTCACCGTTAACGATATTGACAGCAACCAAGTTTCGCTGGTCAAAAACCACCGCGGCAACACAAACGAGCCCAGTGCCGGACGCGGCATGTCCTGGATCGCTCCGATGCAGAACATTATTGATGTCAATCCCGAGCAAGCCCTCCCGCTCAACGACACCAATGAAGCCGGCGAGTTCAACGGTGCATTCAACGCCACTGGCTACACCGGCCCCAGCTTCGTCACCCCGTACTACCTCGACACCTGGCGCAGCCGCAACCGTCTCCTCGGCTCACTGCCTGGTCCGGTTTACATCTTTATCAACCCTCGCGGCACCCGTCCAGAAGCAAGCACAATTACTTTCCCCACCAAAAACGAATCCACCAACTGGGACGCGACAACTGTCGAAGAACTAATTAACAACCCACCACTAACACCATCTGCTGCCTGTAAGAACATCCGTTTGGCTGTTGAGTATGCAAACGCAACGTTAAACACTGCAACTGCAATTGTTTACAACTGCGGCTGTGGCTTGTATTTGGAAGATTACGGCACAATCGTATTCGAGCACCGCGCTAGCGTCATCGGCTACAACTTCGCAAACAATACTTTCGCTGACGATATCAGTGAGTCACCATGGCTTGGCACTGTCAGAAATGAGAAAGGAAATAACGGTTCACTGGGACGTTTCCCCGAAGGAACTTTCCTGTCACAGCTAAGGAACCCAGACAACATGCCTGTGTTCCTGACCAAGATCAACTACAGGTTGGTCAATAGCGGAACCCGTAACCGCATCTCCTTGAGCCCGCTGGTTTTTGCCTTCCGCCAACGCGCCACGTTAAAAGCCGTCACTTGGTGGGGCGTCAGTGAAACCCTACGTGCAGCACAAGGCGACCGTCCTGACGAGCCTGCAGAATCAAACACCCTCGTCCCCAACAGCTGGTTCAGTGAGATAACCCAAACTGAGCTTGAGTATGTTCGCAACCAGCCCCCCGAGGATATCTGCACTGCCGCATTCTTCTACATGATGAACGGCAAGGGCAACCTTGATTACATTGACACCAACGGAATCCTATTTGTCCGTGGTGCGCTACGCACTGAAAACGTCTGCATAACTGCAACAGGGCTGCCAAGGGACAGAGGCGGCAGGGGTGACAACAGCGCTCTGATTACCTGCGACGGGACAGCTGTGTTAGAGCTTAGTGGTCTAACGCTGGTAGGCAATAACCGCTTCGTTGGCAACACCACTGTCCCTAACGCTGCGCGTCCGCAATTTGGCGGAATCGATGACTATGAACTTTATGGCTTTGCACCTTGCTTTATCAGTACAGCACAGAATGCAAGCGATGCGACCATCTCACTTGCCTTCGGTCGTTTTGGACGCCGCATCATCGAAGGACCTAGCCAATACAACTACAACCTCACGTCTACGAATTGGCATCTGATGACCAATGACGGTAAATACATGATTAACGAAGACGCAGCGTATGCAAGCGTCCCAACAGAAGATCTCAACAAGATGGGTCCAGGATTTGACAGCATCTTTGGCACGCTAATGCGCAACCGCAGGCAACTCCGTTATCACTGGAACGAGTACAGGTCAGGAAACAATCCAGCTAGAAAGTCTGGTGTTGCTGGTAACTTCGGCTTTACAAAGCAGAAGATTTACAGTGGTGACACCTCTTCTTTCCAATCCGCCACACTCTCAGCGCACCAAAGTGCAGACGCTGGCGCGATCAACTCCGCCGCAAAACCTGAGAACGAAATCCCTCAGGGCTCATTCTGGAACTACGAGCTTCGTTCACAAATCTTTAAGCGCAACAATTCCAATTTTGTTGGTGCGCCAAGTGTTCCAGTCAACCCGCCAGGTGACGATCCCTCGATTATGAACGAAGCCTACACCTACGGACCCGCAAACATCCAGCTCGGCATTAAATATGCTGAGATTGTCTACGGTCTAGACTACGTCCGTAACTATCAGTCAAACGCGAGGGTCTACGGATGACCGATAGCTTCCCCAAATATGAAGACCGCAGCCTAGAAGAAACATCTTCTGGCCTAACAGGCGGCGATCAATATTACACAGGAAACAGCCTGATTACTTGGGAGCAGCCAGACTCAGCGGATGAAGGTGGTTACTGGGAAGCCACAGATCTAGGCAACCCCGTGAGACTGCTCGATCAAATCTTGGCACGCTTGTCGGCTATCGAAACCGCTCTAGGTATTGACCCAGAGGCTCCCTAAACTGAGGGCACGGTAAATACCGGGTTCTCCGCTAGATAGCAATGGCAGTCAAGATTCTGCACAAGCGCAGTGCTGTTGAGTTCAAATCAGCCACTGGTGCGCAGCTTGAACTCGGGGAACTCGCTCTTAACTACAACGAGTCTGGTCCGTACCTGCAGTGCAAAGATGCAGCAGGTGAGATTGCCCAGCTTGGCGGTGTCTACATCGGAGCTTCCGCACCAGGTAACGAACTGAAGGGTGCATGGTGGCTGCGTGATACTGACTCCACACTGTTTCTCTATGACGGAACCCGCTGGGTATCCATCGCTGGTGGTGGTGGTGGTGGCGGGACTGGTGATATTACTGAGGTCATCGGCGGCGACGGCATCAAAGCGACTGAACTCGTTGGAGTCGTCACCGTTGAAGTTGACCTTGCTGCTGATAGCCACGGTCTGAGCATTGTCGGCGGCAAGCTGCAAGCTGACATCGCCACGACTTCTAGCCTTGGCACGGTCAAGATTGGTGATGGTATTGATGTTGATGCCTCTGGTGAAATCAGCGTTGACCTGAGTGGTGTTGATGTCAATGCGGACTTGGAATATGTCCCCGACGGCAACAACAACGCAGAGATTACAAACACCGCTGGTGATGACGCCACGGTGCCAATTGCTATCCAAGCCGACAGCGACGCAACTCCCACTCCGACTGCAGGTGTTGCTGGCCTGTTTACCGGTCTCGAAAAAGAGAAGCTTGCTGGCATTGAGGCTGGAGCGCAAGTCAACGGTGTTCCCGTAACGATTAGCGACACCGCCCCAGTTGACCCTGCCGATGGCGACCTGTGGTGGAACAGCAGTAATAATTCAGGTCGGTTATATGTTTATTACAAAGACGCTAACTCAAGCCAGTGGGTTGAATCATCACCACAAGGCGACACGCTAACTGAAAGTGACGCCGATGTCTTGTACCTAAGCAAGGTCAGTGATGACACCGCTGCTGGTGAGATTACATTTGAGAAAGTAACCACCCACGAAGTAGGCATCAAAACAAACAAAGCCTCATCACTTAATGGAAGCAATGCTTTGTTTATTAGCCAGGATGATGCTGTAGCGTTTCAATTTGATTCTACCTCAGTTGTAGATGGAGCGGGTACTTCTAGTGGAGCTTTGTTTAGCTTTTCAACTACTGACCTTTTCCAAAAGCCTACGAATGGTGTGTCCTCTTATATTGAAGATGGCGCAAAAAATGTTGATGCCATATCTTGTTTTAACGCAAATCTTGGAACATCAGTGGCGTCAGATAATTTCATTGCTGGCTTTAAATCATCCGTCAATAATGGCGCTAACACAAGTGGAGCTGGAAAAGAATATAATTTTTACGCCGCAGGCACCGCACCTTCATTCTTCCAAGGGCTAACCGAACACGCAAGCGGCGTCAAGGTGACGGGTAGTGGTGTCACTACTGAAGGTACCGACACTGGCGCAAACTGGGGAGGAGTTAACGCAGCCAAGTTTTTAGCAAGAGGTGCTAGTACTGCAACTAGCGCACAAGGATTTGCAGCCACTCAATTGACATCAGGTACTGACAATATAGTTACTAACTTCTTGGCCCAAGGTGCTGATAACCAAGCTAATAAAACTAACTATGGCTTTAGATCAAATCTTAGTGCTACAGGTACAAATGGTGCTGTTGCTACAAACTATAACTTCTACGCCTCAGGCGACGCACCGAATTATTTCAACGGTGCAGTAAAAATTGGTAACCCTGATATTGCCACAGAAGCAGCTGAACGTCTTGCTACTAATTACGTTATCAAGCAAATCCGAGCTAACGAAGGACCAACCACCCGTTTTTATATAGGCCCTGTCGCAGCTGCTGGTCTCGGTAATGCGGTATCAACTATTGAAATTACTTCAGCAGGTGCTGCGTTTAGCGATACATCAGACTATCGGCTAAAAACTAACATCACACCTTTGCCGTCTGCAGTTGAATCTATTAAATCGTTAAAGCCTTGTAGTTTTACAATGCGAGGAACAGATGGTATTAAAGGTTTTGTTGCCCACGAACTTCAAGAAGTTCTACCCGAAGCAGTAAAAGGTACCAAAGACGAAACCGAAGCAATCGGCACCCTTACTGATTACGACGGCACCGTTCTTCAAACAGCAGTCGCTGAACCAGATGCAGAAGAGCTTGAGTACACAGAAGAAGTAGAGACTGACGGCGTAACTACTCAGACAGTTCGTACTCGTACCTGGACACCAACAGGCACTCGTGATGTCTACCAAGGTGTTTCTCAAACCAAGCTCATCCCTCTGCTAACCAAAGCACTACAAGAGGTGCTTGCAAAGAACGAAGAACTAGAAACCCGTATCGCTGCCCTGGAAGGGGCTTAATCCTTCAAACCGTTAAACCCTTTTCTTTTCAATCTCATGGCACTCGATTTTCCCGCATCATCCGCATCACCATTCACCGCACCAAACGGTGTCGTCTACACCTGGAACACTGACGGTTACTGGGAGGCAAAGGCTGACCCCAATGACTTTGACAGTGACTATCTAAAGCTGAACGCAACGAACGACCCAGTTACGGGCAACCTGGCACTTAATCAAGACCTAAATGTTGGCGACAATCTAGCTGTTACTGGAACGTCAAACTTCACCGGGCTAACCACCC
>WLWE01000936.1_pt1 | contig 23503 bp, 22 predicted proteins | sample 6718301 | NCBI WGS metagenome assembly WLWE01 (sample SAMN12718691, study PRJNA515312) | sponge metagenome | isolation source: marine sponge | host: Mycale hentscheli | place: New Zealand: South Island, Marlborough, Capsize Point | collected 2003-05-01 | reverse complement strand
GTTGCTCCCAATTCCCAACCCACGGGTCAACAGAGTACTCCAGGTTCAGCAATTGTGAACGAAGCATCAGGCTCGCATGGTTCTTCAGCAGATCTTCTGGGACCTCCCGTTGACGAACATTTGAATAATCCTGGGAGCATTGAGAGTCCAACTGCCCGGCTTATTGCAAGACTTTGGCAGGAGCTTGAGCATGGAGGTGAGGTTGAGTTACATATTGCAGGAAGTTCTCGACCAATTCTTCCACAATTCTTTGAGCGTGATTGGTCTCAAGGGACACACGCTTTATTTGCTCGTCAAGAACCAGATGGATCCATTACTCTTGAAGCAGTTGCCTGGGAATCAATTCAGCGAGTAGTCGTTCGTAAAGTACAGGGGCTACCAGACGGAATGTTTCTCGATGAGGGGGAGAGTTAATTTCTCTTCCAACGATGTTTGTAGTGAAATATTCATGCCTCATCGTCATCAAGATCACCTTCGGTGATCATTGAAAATCCTTTGGCTGCGAGTGTTTCCAGCCCCATCTCTGTGTTGTCTACCATAAGCGCAACAACAGGACGTCCCCGTGGTCTCATGAGAACTGGATATGCCTGAATGATATTGATTTCTGCTTGAAGTAGAGCTGTACAAATCTGAACAAGCGGCTGAGAGTCCTCAGGCAACTCGACACCGATTAAATCACTTTCAATTATGGCAAGCCCTGCTCGCTCGAGAATCTCTCGGCCCTGTTCAGGGTGACTTAAGAGGAATCGGACGAAAGCGCATTCGCCGGCATCACTAATTGATAAGGCTACGATGCGTATTCTTGTTCCGGCAAACCGTCGCACCAGTTCAGCGAGTTGTCCGACCCGATTTTCTAAAAAGACGGTGAATTGCCGCAGCGTCGGCCAATTTCTTCCACGTGCAGTCGCAAAGCCGACTGTTGCGCCTTCACCTGCGTCACTAAAACTTGTCATGCCATACTTTCGTGCGTTTTGCTGAGCCTTAGAGGATAGGCTTTTTGATTAGAGTAGGTCAACAAATGCCTGCATGCTCTTGTCAAGTTATACAGATTTAGCATGATTACTCCATGAACATTTCCGCACTTCTCAAACGAGGTTTATTCCTGTGACCCACACTGCACCAGATTCTGGCCACTCGCATGAAATTGAAATACGAGTGCGTTACCAGGAAACGGATGGTCAAAGGCGAGTCCATCATGGGAATTATCTCACATATTTTGAGATGGGACGCACTGAAATGCTGCGTGCACAAGGCTACACGTATAAAGCATTTGAAGACGCCGGTCTCTTTATGGTGGTTGCTGAGGCATCTTGTCGATACCAGGCAGCTGCCGAATACGATGATTTGCTCATCTTGCGGACGCATGTCGGAAAAATATCTGCTGCCAGTATTCGTCACACATACGAACTAATACGAGGCAAAAGAATCATCACAACTGGAGAGACTTTAGTTGTTTGTGTCGATTCGGATGGAAAAATCAGGAAACTACCTGACTGGTTGCTTCCAAAGTCGTAGTCAAACTGCTGAGACCACGTCACCGTCAGAAGTACAGTTGTATCCCGATAAGACTGCACTCTGGTCTTAAGATCAGTAGTCGCAGACTCAGTAGGTAGTTTTGATTCTTTAGCGAGGTCTTCGGCTAGCAATCGGATCATCGTTGCCTTCAGCAACAGTCCAGGAAACTGTGTTGCCTGGGTTTTCAAGACGACCCACACCGTCTGAGCCGTCGCAAAATCCATCTGCATCAGCCCAGTCTAGATCATCGTTTTGGTTTTGGCACACATAAGCCAAGAGAGATTGCATTTCTGCTGCAGAAATCTCTGCGTCACGAAAGCAGTGAATGATGGTTGTTGTTGGATCGGGAGAACAACGATCCGCACTGCCGGCTGCTACGTCATCTGTTTCATCATGAACGTAGTGATCGCAAAGAGTGAACAATTCATCGCGTGTCATAGTCGATTCCTCCGCAAGCGTCCGGTTCTGGCATTGGTTTCGGCTGTTGTGTTTGGGCCAAGCTGACCTCCGCACCTCAGACGACTCTGTTCATACGAACAATACGCGCGATTCGTTCGGTTGTAATAAGGATTCCATTCGGTTTTGATGAGGATTTCCATAGCGTGCCTGAGCTGAGGCAGCCAGAAATCTAAAAAATCATCCAAAAAGCCAGTAATAAATGGAATTTCACGAATTTCCCCAGTTGGTGAATCCGGGGGCAATACATTCCATGGCAGACCTACTGGTGAGGATGGTCAGCCTTCAGACTTTTAGTATTTTTGGATTGAATCTTTTTGAGACTACATGATTCAAGGTTTGTGGGTCTTTTGCTGAGATGTAAACTCAGAGGATCCGCTGGTTAGCCAATTCTTCGTGAATAGCGGCGGTGTATAGCTTTGATATTTGTGCTACACATCTCAGATCAAACCTAAGGGTTCAAGAAGAGCAATCGATCGCAGATTCAGATAAAGATGAATGCACGTTATCTGACTAATTTGCGATATCTACTCAATCGATCGTCTACCACATGACTAGCATCTGGGTTTGTATGGCTGTACCGCTATAGCCTGCGCGATAGGGATACAGAGCATTGTTGGCAGGGCTTCGGTTGTAATAAAGAACTTCGAAAGTAAATTTTGTCTGACGATTGTTCTTTGGGTAAAAGTTGAAACCACCCCCATATTCTTGGCCAGTTCCATTAGGGCCAGTTACACCACCGGAGCGTCCATAAACACCCAATCTTTCTGGAATGAGACAGAAAGAGAAACTCCCGGCCCCACCCTGCTGAAAGATGCTTGGAGATCGGACTGGAATAGGTGTTGGGGGTGTTGGGGGTATTGTGGGGGGTGGTATAGTTTGCCCGGAGAAATCATCAAGTAATCGGAAGTAGTATTCAAAATTAAGAGCGGTGCCTTTGTATTTCCATCCAATGTCAACTGTAGCAAGTTGAACACGAACTTTTGTGATCTTGGTCGCTGCTTGAATTGCGCCTGGGGCAGAAATTGGTGTGCCGTTGCTGAGACGTACAAGTGTGTCCTCAGGGTTTGAAAACGATTCGCTTTGGTTGCTGGTCGGCGTCAGGGCGTGCATTCCGCTGCAGCCTAAGCGCACGACGGGCTCGCAGTGGACCTCCATGTCGGAGTAATAGGGCCCATACGCCCCAAGGGGTTCCCATGCGACATTTCCTGCCCATGCCATTGCAGTTCCAGATCGATTCACCCCGGCGCGCGATCCGTCGATGCCGTTCCAGACTCCCCCACGATAGCGAAGTTCACCATCAAGAAGCTTGCCTCTGAATTCAAAACCAGGGGAGTAAGACGGTCGAAAGAATGTGTTCGCCATGCTACGGTCAATACCCTGAACCCAGCGACTCGATGTCCCCCACTCTCTGGTTGCTGCTACGAAGGAAACCCCTCCGAGCATCATGACTTGATTATTGAATTTCCAGCCAACAAAACCAAGTGGAGCAATAGCAGAGTTATTTCCGTTATTCGTTGTTCCAAAAAGGGTGAGTGAGTAACGTAGGCGTTCATCGGTAACGTAACCCTCTGACGTAAGAAAAAATCTATTAATTTCAAAGACATTAATATTATTGACAGGGTTTTGCGTAGGTCCAGCAGGAGCGCCGATCGTTCCATTTATAGGACCACTCGATGTCCAACTTGTCACGGAACGTGCAAACTCGAACCAACGGACTTGGACGAAACCATTGAGATAAAATGAGAATGGAAATGATTGACGATTTCTCGATGCGTAGACCTCAAGGCCCTTTAAATCTACAAGTGAGGTTGCGGGAATGTATCGAGGGCGTGGGATGCCGCTGAGTTGAGCGGCAATCATCATTTCAGCTTCTTCACGGACGACCGCAGCTAATTCAGGGTCAGATCGAATGGCTGATCGCAAGTCTTCCGGGTCAGCCTGCGTACTTGGTTCTGGGGGGAGTACAGTTTCGTATTTGGCATCATCCGGATACGAGGCGAGTGGTAATGGAAGCCCCGTGGTTTGTGCCCACAATGCTTGTGAGCACAGGGTTGCAAGGATTGCCACGTTTACACACAGGCGTCCCCAACGTACGTGCTCATGGCAGACGTTAACCCCCCGAACATTTTTTCGGTTTCTAAAAGTACCCATGAAATAAGAGTGAGGCCGGCGTTTCTACGGCGGTTTCTATCTAGGAAATCGACACAGAATGTGACGATTCTGAGGGTTTTTTGGATTGGTGAAGAAAAGGGTGAAACTGGGATGAATAAGTCAGATACGGACACCCTGATTGCCAGGGGCGCAAGGATTTGTTCCGACTTTCATCAACTGTTCAAAGGCAAAGCCATCCATGACTACACGAACTTGTTGGCTGAATTCTGCGTAAAGAATAAGGGGGGACGTGAGATGTTTTTGGTTTATACCCACCAGAAAAAGTGGGCAGGATTCTCGGTAGTTGAAGTACTGGTGGGCGTTGCTATTGTCGCACTTCTTATGGGGTTTCTATTGCCTGCAGTGCAGCGAGTTCGTGAAACAGGACGACGTCTTTCGTGTCAGAATAATCTTAAACAGATTGGCCTAGCTACTGCTCAGTTTGCTGCAGTCCATCGCGATCGCCTCCCACCTGGACGAATTCAAAAAGGAAATTTCAAAACAGTTTCGTGGAGCAGTTTTTTTCTTGAATTTATGGACAATGTTGATCGTCAGGCGACGTGGGAACCGGTCATCGACCCCGAACTCATAACAGACGATACTCGTCTGTTCATGAATGCAGATTTTCGTTCACCGATAAATCATAAAGCAACAACAACAAAGATACAGCAATATCTTTGCCCAAGTGTTTCTCGGGAAGAGCTGTCGCGTTACAACGACACAATCAGTGAGTCAGGAAATTTTTATGGAATGGCATGTATAGACTATTCAGGAAACGCTGGTGTCAATCCAAACGAAGCACACTATCTCGATCACAATGGGCTTCCCTATCCATCTAATACTGGGGTGCTCTTGCTCCGGCAGGTCGGCAGTTTGAGTGAGGGTGTTCCTTACCAATCGATCACAGATGGACTTTCCAAGACAATCTTGATTTTTGAATGGTCCGGTGTTGGTTTAGGTGGTGGGCAGGCCAGAGGCGTTTGGGCTTCAGGGCTAAATTGTAATTATGTCGGGCACATGCAACGAAATGTCTCATTGATCAATCCACCACCGGCTAAAGTCTGGAAGGCTGGGCCTAACGTGCCAATGTTTTCGGACCATCCAGCAGGAGTGAATGTTTTGATGTGTGATGGGTCGGTACGGTACTTGGTTACTCATACAGAAAACCATGTTGTCCTGGCATTACTGACGCGTGCGTCAGGAGAGGTGTGATGGAAGGAAGGTGCTGAAGAACGAACGCGGGTATGGTACGATTTCTAAGTATTTCTACGCGTGTATGTCTGCAATATCCTGTTTTTCTGCTGGACTCTTTGGTTTCATGCCTAGATAAAATTTTTCTCTGCAGAATGGGAAATGCAGAGAATGGCTATGCGACAAGTCGTGGTTGAATTGCGTTTATGTTTTGGGCCTTTGAGAGATGGAAGGGCGGGTGCTTCAGTAATGCCAGATCGCAAGTGGCCGAGTGTTGTTGGTGGCATTTCTATTGGCCTGTTTCTTGGGGTGAGTCTGTTGGGCATTCCTCTTGTCTGTTCCTCCCGTGTTCGTACTTCAGCAGCGGCCTACCTTGCTGGATATGAATTGGAAGGCGAGGGAGATGATGAATTGGAGGCTCAGCCAGCACGGCAGAAGTTAGATAGCCAACACCATGAGCATGTCGATCATGGGGTTGAACTAAGTATCTCACCACAAGAAAAAAAGAGTATTGGACTTCGGGAAGGGCCGGTGTCAGTGCGTTCATGTAGCCGTTCCATTATTGTGCCGGGCATTATCGTTGAGAAACCCGGCCGATCTCAGTACACAGTGATTGCTCCCGTTGCCGGTTGTGTAACACAGGTGTATCAAACACCTGGTGAGTCAGTTTCCCCGGGTGACCCGCTTTTCGAACTACGACTGATACATGAAGAGCTTGTGCAGTTGCAGGTCGATTTTCTGGCTACGGCGGAAGCTCTCGATGTTGCTCGACGGGAGCTTCGTCGACTCGAAGGTATCAACACAGAGGGGCTGATTGCAAAAAAGAGGATCCTCGACCAGCAATATGAATTACAAAAGCTAGAAGGGCGTCAGTTTGCACAGCGGCAGGCCTTGTTGTTACACGGAGTGTCTGAAGATCAGGTGGACACGATTCAAGAAACCCGTGACCTGCTGGGCTCAATCATTGTTCGGGCGCCTCATGAAGCAGAGCTTGTTATTGATGATGTTGATGGGCAGCCTGTGTTCCTGCTACAGAAACTCGATGTTGTGCGTGGTCAATATGTTGAAACCGGTGGGACGCTTGCAGTATTAGTGGATCATAGAACATTAATGATCGATGCCAAGGCTTCTGAAAAGGATGCGATTGAAATTAGTGAGGCGGCGTCGGAAGGCAGGTCCGTCGTTGCAGTACTTGGGGCCGCGTCTGGAGAATCAAAGGAAATTTTAGACCTTACGATAGACTACCTTTCTGCTGAGTTTGATTCAGAGGCAAGAACACTACATTTTTTTGTTTCGTTGCTGAATGAAAAACTGCCTGAGCAAAATGCGCTAACGGATTCGGCAACGCTTAATTGGCGATATCGTCCAGGTCAGCAGGTATACGTACGGGTTCCAACTGATGAGTGGGCCGACCGAACAGTGGTACCAATCACTGCAGTGGCCAACGACGGAGTCGAAAACTATGTTTTTGTTGTCCATGAAGATCACTTTCATCGGCAAACTGTTGAGGTGGAATTCCGTGATCTGGAATTTGTTGTCCTTGCAGATGATGGGCCAATTCATCCGGGCGATATAGTTGCGTTAACGTCGGCACAGCAGTTGCAGCTTGCATTGAAAAATCAGTTAGAACAAGATGCTGAAGGCCACGTTGGTAGTGCCCGTTAAATTCATTTTTGTTTTCTTCCTCAGTGAGTGTGTGGCTTGCTGCCGTCATGTGAGTAGCACTTTGATCTCGCTGTCACTTGTCCTGGCTGCAAGTTAATAATGGAAAGAAATCCTTTGTCGTGGTGTGACAGTTGTACTCGGCGGGTTGGTCACTTCGACCATCCCTAATTACTTTGTACATCCTGCTTTGTTCTGGTGCTTTGTTATGCGAGATGCGTAAAAAGTAATAAAACCGTTGAGGAGTATGTCGTAGCAGAACGCAAGCACAAGCTTTGCCGAAGCAAGTAGGGGGTTGGAGCAAGACACAATTTTTGGAAAGAATGTATCCGGGAAACAGTCATTTTTTGGGACATAGTATTTCTTTTATTGGAAGCTCTATTGGTAAACTCCTAACGTGAGGGTCATGGTCTTACTCCATTCTGTCCCTCGACATAAGCAGTATTGAGATGAAATATTGTTTAAGCTTTTTGCGCTCTTCGATTCCCTTGGTGCTCGTTTTCCTCCTATCACTCTGCTGCGAATCACAAGCCATCGAACCAATTAAGTCAGGGAGCCGAAAGGCAAATGCAAAAAACGTTGAGTTGCCTCCCGGTATGCAGCTGGATGTCTTTTGCAGATAAGTCGCTCGTTGCGAATCCAGTGTTTCAGAGCATTAGCCGATCGTAACTGGAATTCAGTCTAATCGAATGCGATGAAAAATGAACAACTGATTACTACGGTCGTTTTTAAAAGACCAAAATCAGCGAGACATAAACTCAACAACCTTGTTGATATTTACAGGTAGGCTGACATCCGACTTGTCAGGTCGTCGGTCAACAGTAAACCTCAGGCGTTCGTTGTCCGAACTGATCCAGTCGCATGGTTCGCCAGTTTGCGTTGCAATTGCTTGTTGATATAGGTCAACAAGCTTGCCTTTTCTTCGGACATCAACGATGTCTCCTGGCTTAACTTGGAAGGAAGGTTTATTCACAGGAATGCCATTCACAGTAAAATGGCCGTGCACGATACCCTGACGGGCTTGTGGCCTTGTCTTCGTAAAACCACTTCGTCTGACAACATTGTCAAGTCGAAGTTCACACTCAATGAGAAAAATATCACCGGTATTTCCAGTTTTCCGTGCGGCTTTTGCAAAAAATCGTCGTAGTTGTTTCTCCCCAAAGCCGTAGTAGTACTTGATCTTTTGTTTCTCAATCAGCCCTTCACCATATGTGGAAGGTTTGCTGCGTCTCTTTTGCCGCACACCGGGCGGATCTGATCGACGCTCGGATGCTCGTATTGCTCCAGCACTTTCAAAGATCATAGATCCAAGACGACGATTAATGCGAGCTTTAGCCCCGGTGTAATGACCCATCTGTTTTACTTGCCCTTGAATACCTTGTATTGAATGTGTCTTTCGCTGCATCCAAGACTAATTGAATGAGCATTTGTGAAATCTGTGAAGTTGCTCACAAGATGTTGGAGGCAACCACTTTTCTTCAATTTCAGAAACGTAAAGTGTACAGCGGTTTCTCAAATATGCGAGTAGCATGCCTGAAAATAGGTCAAAAGAGCCTGTCGTTCCGCAGAAAGGGAGCCTCGGGGCTGTGTCTGGGTGGTACTCCCAGCAGGGTTGAGATACGGCGGCGGTTGTCGTTTGGTTTTCCAGCGTTTATCTGGCCGCATGAATTGGCCGGATTTCCGACAAATACAATGGGAGTGCTGTTTCGACATGGCGGATCAACGATCATAATCTACAAACGATCATAATCTACAAACGATCATAATCTACAAAAGGAAACCAGGTGGGCGAGTAAACCAGCCCAGATGAAAACTTGATTGCCGGTGCACGAGTTTATGACGCGAGTACAATTAAAAAGACTGCGATTGGGAGCTTATTCAGCACTGATAGCAAGCATGGTTGTACTCGTTGCTACGATGAAGTTCTTCGGTGGAGTCGATAATGCTCATCCGGTCATGCTATGGATGGTGACTGCCTTGGCAGCATTTTTTGTGATTCTTGTGGTGTTTGATTCTGTCTACCATGCAACTACAAAGAACAGTCTCTGCATTCATTGTGGTGGTTCTCGAAGGATGCAGTCGTTTCTTTTTACCGGAGAGTGTCCACATTGTGGAAAGTAAGACATGTTCAATTGATAGTAACCAGACGATTGTCTAGTCATCCTTACGTGTATTTATAATATGTAAGTATTACCCCGACCCTCGGGGCTTTGAATAAGTCGAGAAAAGTTCCTGTGATCGTTCCTGCAACTTTTTCCATGTATTGAAAGGACTCACCGAAGATGCCCTCAAGAGAAACGCATGCCCGCAAAAGTTATGAGCGAGCTGCCCTTGATGAGCACGGAATTGATCGTGATCCATTCCAGCAGTTCACAATATGGTATGACGAGGCGGTAGCGGCTGGCTTGCCAGAGCCCGAGGCGATGACACTTTCAACAGCTACTTTAGAGGGCCAGCCCTCTGCCCGGATTGTTTTGCTTCGCGGGTATGACGAACGAGGCTTTTGTTTCTTTAGCAATTACTCCAGTCAAAAAGGACAGGAGTTAGCTGCCAATCCGTATGCTGCCGTGACATTTCACTGGGTGGAGTTGGAACGCCAGGTCAGGATTTCGGGTCGGGTAGAGAAAGTAACCGAAGCCGAGAGCGATGCCTATTTCCAAAGCCGGCCCAGCCAGTCGCGAATCGGTGCCTGGAGTTCGCCACAGAGCAATGTTATTTCGAGTCGGGACGCACTTGAGGACATGTTTAAGAAGTATCAAGAACAGTATTTGGATGAAACCGCGATCCCTCGGCCGGAACATTGGGGGGGCTACCGGGTGATCCCAGAGCGGATCGAGTTTTGGCAGGGCCGGCCCAACAGGCTGCATGATCGGTTGCGGTTTATCCGTATCGATCAGGGTCCGTGGACATTGCACCGGCTTGCTCCATGAAGGTTGGAAGAGAAGAATTTGAATATCCCATGGTTTGCCAAGGATCCAATCACTCGCTATGAATATGTCGCCGCCAACCAACAGGTTGCGTCCAGGCTTGCTGCTTTTGTCCTTTAAATGAAGGGTCGGGATGGTTCTGATTGGCCGTCACCACGGCCCGAACGTAGAGTTCGCTCCCAGTCAGGCGGTATTGGGGAGCTTCCCCCTTGGCTGTAGCCAGCACTTTGCCAATCGCCGGTGAAGAGTATTTGTACTCCGAGGACGGCTCGCTCTCCTCTTTGTTCTCTAGAGTTACTGTCGTGCCATGGTCTTTGGCTGTACCGACAAATTGAGTTGTGTACTGTACGCCGGGCTTCGTGTCGATCTGAAGAGAAAGTATGTTGTCTTTGGCATCGAACGACACTTCCTTGAGTTCGACTCCACTCGAGGCGTAAAAGTCACCGGCTTTAATCCCTCGGATAATATGTTCAGGCGAGAGGTACCTTGATTGAACCTGAATCCAACCTCTGCCAGTATGACTTCCAGGTTTCCCGTGGTACTGATGGCTGTCATCGGTGGCGACGCCAAAAAGTGGTGCAGCATTGAGTTCACTGAGGCGTATTGTATTGGCAATGTCCCATAGGCGTTCCACGGCGGGGTGGGTGTCATCGCCAAGATGGTTGATGCTTGGATGGCCGTTGTAGACTTCGAAAAAACGTTCCCGGATAACAAATGCAAGATCTTCAGCCGTGATGCCATATCCGAAATTTGGATGGTTGAGGTGTACGAGCACTTCACGTCCAGTTCGACGAGCCTGATCTTCAACAGCGCGGAGATTAGCTTCCATCGCCTCTCGAATCGTTAACCCACCAGAAGGAGGAATGGCTTCTTGAAGGTTGGTGGCATTCATATGAAGAGGTTTTTTTTTAACCCGATCACTGATTTCCTCTCCCTGAATCATGATGAACGCACCACGTTCTTCGACCAGTGAACGAAATTCATTGAGCGGCTTGAGCCGTACGGCATAGTTGGCCGTGTCAGCTGTGCCACGCGTTTCTACCCAGCCGTTTCCAAAGCGTGCCTGATATTTTTTCAGAGTAGTATTGTCACCACGCTCGATGATTGTGCTGTACTTCATCCATCGCGTACCTTCGCTCAGAACGTTGTGATCTGATAGGGCAAGGAAGTTGTAGCCGTGTGTCCGATACCACTCAGCAATCATTTCTGGAAAGTCGTTGCCGTCACTCCACAAGCTGTGTGTGTGGATGTTGCCTTTGTAGTATTGTGGCACAGGTTCGGCAGGAACGGCTTCATCACATCGCCCGATTCGTGCAAATAAGGCAGCAGCACAAACAAGGGCTGGTGCCATAAGGCAGTAGCGGCCAAATCGACCGCTGCCGGTCGCAATATTTCGAAGGTGTCTATAGAGCATTTGTTGTTTTCCCCTGTTTGAATACCAGCGACACCTTGCAGGTGTACGAATCTCTATCGCAGGAACGATAGGGCTATCCATAGTTCTTTTTATACAGATCAAATGTATGTAGAACTATTCAATATGCTTTCGCACGGACTAAGCGTGACCCGAAACAAAAATATGAGCCCAAGCAACAATATCAATCATCGCGAAAAAATATATTTAGCCAAACCCCTCCAGGTAAGTTGACTCAAAAGAAACCAAAGGATTTCATGGGCTCTCACATCGCATCATGATTTTGAAATTTCACATCCTGAGTTTGCATGCGACAGCGGTGTTTCTGCTGTTTGGATTTGGAAATCATTTCGTCTTCGCAGTGGGTGATGTTGCCCCTTTAGTGTCTATTAAAGCTGACGCCGCAGGTCGGCCAACGAAACCCAATATCCTGATCATGATGGCTGATGACATGGGGATTGGTGATACGAGTGCCTATTTGGATGTACGGTTGTCTCCTGCAAGTCCTCCTGTCAAAAAAACACTACGAACACCAAGCCTCAGGCGATTCACAAAATCAGCGATTGTGTTCACTGATGGCTATGCACCTGCTTCTATGTGCAGTGCAACGCGGTACTCCCTGCTCACTGGTCGTTGTGCCCACCGGTCGTACCTTAAGTATCAGGGCTGGCTCCCTCACGGACCCAACACGCCAATGATCCAGAAGGAGCTGACCACGTTGCCCGAGATGTTACAGTCAAACGGTTATCACACCGCTGGCATCGGTAAATACCACGTAGGCATGGCATTCGATAACGGAGACGGTGAGCCCGCCGAAGATTTCTTTTTTGAAGATGTCGACTTTACAAAGCCAATATTGGATGGGCCAACACATCACGGTTTCGATGAATACTATGGCGTTACCGGCAACACCGAAGATCCTCTCGATACAGAGCCACGCATTTTGATTCGTAACGACCGCTTCACCTTCACTGACCGCAGTCAGATGAAGTTGATTGGAATGAAGAACCACGAAGGGCGCATTCTGTCGGCACCAGACTGGGATCTCAGCAAACTTGGTTCACTGTACCTGCAAGAAGCCAAAAACTTTCTGAAGCGGCAGTCAAGCAATAACGCATGGCCTTTTTTTCTTTACTACGTCCCCAACGCCAATCATTTCCAACGAAACCCTTACGGCGATTATGCGGTTCCGGAGGAAATAGCAGGGACAAAGATCAAGGGTGAAAGTCGTTACTCAGATGGGTCTGCTGCGGATGATCGCGAGGACATGGTGCTGGAGAATGACGTTGCCTTTGGCAAGTTGCTTGAACAACTGAAAACGATAAATGATCCGCGGTGGCCCGGGCATAAACTCATTGAAAACACACTCATTATATTCACAAGTGATAACGGTCCTAACGTTGGAGATAATCTGGGGCCGAATCAGGAAAGTGGGGAACTGCGAGGCAAGAAAGCCAAACTGTGGGAAGGTGGCATCCGAGTGCCGTTGATGGTTTCCTGGCCAGCTGTACTTGAGGGAGGCACGATTAACCGCTCCGTTGTGACCTTAACTGATCTTTATGCGACACTTGCTCACATCATCGGTCATTCATTAAGGCCTGATGAAGGACAGGACAGCCTCAATGTATTTCCGTATTGGCATGGCAAGTCTGAAAAAACAGATACACGGCCACGTATTTTCTTCTGCCATTTGGGGCCGCCGTTCCTCAACGATGCGTTAGCTATTCGGCAAGGCCAGAACAAACTAATCGTCGAAGGAGGATTGGCAATGCCTTGGGCGTCAGGAGGCTCACGCGGTGCGGTAGCGCCCATTGCTTTGTACAATCTGGAGAAAGATCTTTATGAGACTCAACCTTATGTGGATGCTTCATCCACTGTCACCATTGATGAATTAGCATCCACACTATTAAGAATTCATAACTGCGGCCATGCCAGACTCATGCGTGGTACGAGTGGTGGTCCACTGATTCAGGATCCCGGGTGGCATAATTTGAGGAATGATGTCACCGGAGAAGTTGGGTTTACCTTCCAGTTGGGATCCCGAGCAGGAGGAAAAGTGGTAACGCACCTCGGAATGTTTGATGATCACGATCGAGAAAAACCAGTTCGTGCAGCTCGATCCGTACCAATGGACAACGGGCGTGACCAGCCAACGAAGCGCTCGCTCCGCGGCAAAAATCACTCGTTAAAGAGTCCACATGTGATCCGACTTCTGGTGCAGTCGGGAGGTGTACAGGTCGAGCTTGCTCGATGTCAGCTCGATTCAGGCACCTCCGGTGAATTGATAAACTCTTTTCGATATATGCGTTTGCCTGAACCTGTTCAGCTTGAAGAAGGGCTGACCTACATTCTTCTAATGTCCACGCAGGTTGCCGACGGTGATTATTTTCGTGACCCAGTCAGCTTCGATGGTCTTTCACCGCTGGTCAATCCTGATCTTGTTGTTCAGCGAAGCCTGTTGCTTCGTGAAGGTTTCCTATCCGGTCACATCGAATTGCCAGCGTTTGAGGATATGACCGATTCCTACTCGCGACATCGTTTGCCAGTCGGCCCCACTTTGCGACTCGCAGAGAATGAACTGATAGATGAGATCGATGCGTCGGAGCCATGAATTGTGTAAAATCATGACGCTTTTGAATCTGCTCAATCATTCATTTGTTTCTTGAATCTTGTTTTTGTTAATTGGCATACATTCGTTGTTGCCCTCAACCACGCCCTCAGTGGTCAGTCTCGATGTACGATCAGTCGAAAATGAAGAAGAAATTACGGTTGTGATTGTGTCCTTCATGATTGATGGGTACTTGTCTGCAATGACTGCTTTGGTGATCGTGTCGTTAAGAATTGCGTAACGATAGCTGTTAAGCAATGTTTTTTATGTGTAAACACAAGAGATGGAAACCGAACACGCATTAGTCCGTCTTTATTGCGTAAAACCCATCTTGTTTCCTGTGTGACGTTTGCTCTATAAAATTGTGTGGAGTATTTTCATGTCTTCTGGAGATTTTGTATGTCCGCCTCAACCGAGCTCGAGGGTTGGTTTGGAAAGACTGACAAAGTAGTGTACGACGCTCAGGTTAAAAGAGCGCGGGACGATGCTAAATTCGTTGAAATTGGTTGTTGGAAGGGTAGAAGTAGCTGTCACATGGCCTCAGCTATCCGTAACTCAGGAAAGCAGATCGAACTCTTTTGTGTTGATACGTGGATGGGAAGTACAGAGCATGTCAACGAACTGTGCGTTCAATCAGATACGCTTTATGAAGAATTTCTTTCAAATACACAATCATTTAAAGACATTATTCATCCTGTCCGCTTGCCTTCAGTCGAGGCTTCTCAACAATTTGAAGATGGATCGTGTGACTTTATTTTCATTGATGCGGCCCACGACTACGATAATGTTTTGGCGGATATTGATGCGTGGCTTCCGAAGCTGAAGGCCAATGGTGTGCTGGCAGGTCATGACTATTGTGCAACATATCCAGGTGTGATTCAGGCAGTTGAGAAAAAGTTTGGTGGGAAAGCAACTTTGTATGGGACTAGCTGGATACACTCAGAACCATCGCTCTGCTTGCCTTCAGGCTCTCCGAGCGAGATACTTCGACTACTCAGATTCAAAGTGAAGCATTTTTTATTACGGCGACAATTTGCACAGTATTTGCCTCTTCGTTCTGCTGCGTGAAGATAAAACTGTGCAGCTGAATATAGATTTATGTCATGGTGCTTGGCAATTTCTCGTTGACAGCATTCACATACGACAGACGGAAACGCTCTAAACGAATAACGTGGGAAACAATGAGTCGGAATTCGTTTGGATTACCATTCCCTCAAGATATCAGAAAGTTGCAACAGTCAAAAAGTAATCTTCGACTGATCAGATGTTGCGACTTGTCATTTACTGTTACGACTGATTAATAAGTCGCATTGAGTATCAACAAGTTTCTCTGAGTGTATTTAACGCCGTGAAATAAGGGTTTTAAGAAACAGGGAGTGGGCGAAGAGGGATTCGAACCCCCGACCCCCTCGGTGTAAACGAGGTGCTCTAACCAGCTGAGCTATTCGCCCTGAATCTTCCCTAAGTGTAACGCACAGTTTCGTGTCCGGCAGTCCCCTCTTTGAAGATCATGATTTTGGCTCACTTGCCCGGTGTTTAGGTGTCTGCTGCAGGCTTAGGCGGGATTACTGTGCGGATGCCTAGTTCTGCAAGTTGTTTGGTGTCAACACGGCCTGGTGCTCCAGTCATTAAGTCACTTGCCCGCTGTGTTTTCGGGAAAGCAATCACATCACGAATTGAATTGAGACGGCCAAAGAGCATGACCCAGCGATCAATGCCAAGGGCAATTCCGCCATGCGGAGGAGCACCGCTTGCCAGTGCGTCAAGGAGGAAACCAAAGCGTTCTTGGGCAATCTCAGGTGAAATCCCGAGAAGTTCGAAAACCTTTTGTTGGGTCGCTTGGTCGTGAATTCGAATCGTGCCACCTCCCGCCTCTGAACCGTTAATCACGAGGTCATAAGCAATTGCGCGGCACTCTGCCGGGTTCGACGCAAGTTTTTCTAGGTCTTCAGGATGAGGCGCTGTGAAAGGGTGATGCATCGCAGCCCAGTTCCCAGTTTCCTCGTCACGAGCAAACATCGGGAAATCAATTACCCATGACACGTGCATTGTGTTTTCATCATACAGTTCAAGCTCTTTACCAAGATGTTTTCGGAGTGCGTGTAGGGTCTTACAAGTAATTTCAAAACTATCTGCCGATATAAGCGCCAAATCACCAGGTTTTGCTGCAAGTGATTCACGAATGTTTTCTGCTACATCAGAGCCTAAGTTTTTGGCAACCGGTCCGGTCCATGATTCAGAAGCATCAAGTTTGAGCCAGACCAGGCCCTTTGCGCCGGCTTCGATTGCCATCGCGGTAAGACCATCAAGATCTTTTCTAGAAAACTTTTCAGCAGCACCAGAGACGAGAATGCCCCGGATTCTCCCGCCTGAATCAACAGCACTTTTAAAAACACGGAAGTCGCTGTCCTTTGCGTGCGCAGTAAGATCGATGATCTCAAGACCAAACCGCATGTCCGGGGCATCATGCCCAAACCGTTCCATGCATTCTTTCCAAGTGTATTGTGGTAACGGGAGGGAGATATCCAAATCAAGAATGTCTTTCGCTGTTTTGACAACAAGACTTTCAATAACACTTGTCACGTCGTGTGCATCAACGAATGACATCTCAACGTCGAGTTGTGTGAACTCAGGCTGCCGGTCTGCTCGTAAATCTTCATCTCGAAAACATTTTGCGACTTGTACATAGCGATCAAGTCCAGCAATCATCAAAAGCTGTTTATAGAGCTGAGGTGATTGTGGTAACGCAAAGAAAGCGCCGTGTTCGAGTCGGCTTGGGACAAGATAGTCCCGAGCTCCTTCCGGAGTACTCCTTCCGAGCATCGGGGTTTCAACATCAACAAAACCAAGTTCGTCAAAGTGATCTCGCATTATTTTTACAATGCGGCTGCGTAAGAATAAATTCTTCTGCATGTCGGTTCGACGAAGATCGAGCCACCGATTCTTGAGTCGCACCTCTTCACCAGGGAGTTCCATCGATCCTGGCTGAAAAACTGGAGTATCTGCTTCATTGAGGATTTCTAATTCATTGCATACAACTTCGATTTCACCGGTGACAAGTTTCGGGTTGGTTGTTCCCTCTGGACGTCTTCCAACGCGACCGGTTGCAGAAATAACCCATTCCGACCGTGCAGCCCGAGCACGCTCCATGACGGTCGTTGGTGCGTCAGGTCCGACAACAACCTGAGTCTTGCCCCAGCGATCTCTCACGTCAATGAAGATGACACCTTTGTGGTCACGGACGCGGTCAACCCAACCACACAGTGTTACGGTTTCATCAAGATGGCTTGGACGTAGTTCACCACAGGTGTGAGTTCGTAGCACGGTGCATGAGGCCTTTCAGCGTGGGGCAATATGAATGAGCACAAGAGGAAAGGGCTTGTGCATTTGGTAGTGAAGAATTGTCCGTGATCGAGACTGTTTCTCAAGGTCAGGCTCGCAAATCGCATGCGGGGGCCTTGATTGGATCTAAAACGCTATTCTTCCGACGACTTTTGAAAGAATCCGGTGTAAATAAGAAGACCGACAGTCATCACGATTGAGAGGGCAAGGAAGAGTGCTGCTACCAGCATGAGAATTTTGTTGCCCGTGAAAAGAGCCACAAGGCTAAGGATGGCAAAAAGCAGTGACACGCCAACGGTTGAAAGGCAAAGTCCCTGCTCCAACGTATCATTGAATTTTAGTAGCGACATTTTTCAACAGCCAAGAATTAGAATGTGTGTGAGATGCGTATTAACTAGAAAAAACATGACTGATCCTGCAACGATGCTTTAAAGCATATGTCGGTCATCGGGGAGGCTGCACAGCATTTCGTCCGACAGAGAACGCGAGTTCTAGTTGTTCGTCACTTGTATCCCCTCCCAGTTCACGAAACATCATGCTGGGTTGGATGTCACGATTGTGTTGGTACTTGTCGCTTGCATACTCGGTGATTGCACCAGTGATCTGATGAAAAAATATTTGGCAAATGGGAACGCCAGGATAAATCTTGACTGGTTGGACCGCAAACATTTCCAGCGTCCAGTATCCAGCAAAGCCAACATCACCAAATCCAGCAGTGACATGTACGAATAAACCGAGTCGGCCAATAGAACTGCGGCCTTCAATCATTGGAACGAGATTGTGAGTTTCTGTTCGCTCAACAGTCCGTCCCAAATAGAGTTGATTGGGAGTCAGAACAAGACCCTCTTCCGGGATTTGCACCCGAGCTACTCGATTACTCTTTCGCATATCGAGAACAATTTCTTCGTAGACAAGAAGTTCATCGTGAAGTGAAAGGTTGTAGCTGTTCGGGTTGAGCCTTTCATCGTCAAATGGATCGATATGAATATTGTCGCCAAGTTGCTTCCGGATCTCGTGGCCTGAGAGAATCATTCGGGTTTTCCTTGCGAGGTGCGGGAGCTGAATCCGCGGCCCAGAGAGAAGTCAAAATTTTCCCAGAACCAAAAACGATTGTAAGGATTTGATGAGAAAATGTCTCAAAAAAATTATGTCAATGCGAATTTTTTAGATGCCGTGGAAGTCCCACTCGTGGGCAAAGGTCTTCAAGTCCGCAGCCTGCGCAACGAGGTTTGCGAGCAAGGCAGGTGCCCCTGCCATGCTGAATCAAACGATGGCTGATGGCGACCCAGTGGTTTCGTGGGATTTCCTGTATAAGGTCCCGCTCTGCCCGAACGGCATCTTTCGCTTTTGTCAGGGCAAGTCGACGAGAAATACGACCTACGTGTGTATCAACAACAACACCTTCAGCCAAACCAAAAGCGCTGCCGAGGACGACGTTCGCCGTTTTTCGCCCGACTCCCGGCAGGGATGTTAGTTCTTCAACCGTTTGGGGAATATTTCCTTCGAATTGTTCAACAAGTTTGCGACAGCAACCCTGTATGTTTTTGGCCTTCGCTCGAAAGAATCCCGTTGTTTTTACTGCATTTTCAAGTTCTGAAATGCTCGCTGCTGCCATTTTGTGAGGGTTAGGCCACCGTTTAAATAAATCCAGAGTCACCAGATTGACCCGTTTGTCTGTGCATTGGGCCGACAAAATTGTGGAAATGAGAAGTTCGAAGGGATTTTTAAACCTGAGTGAGCAGTCTGCGTCGGGATAGAGTTCTTCTAGACGGTCTACAATTTTCAGGGTGCGCTCCCTTCGTTGTAGCCGTGTTTCCCTGCTTGGCACGATATGGGTGCGTAGGTTTTCCGAAGACGCTTGTGATGTGGATTTCGGTCGCATTTCAAGTTTCAGGGTACCATGAGGCTTCGCTCTCGCCATGTCGATGCTAGGATTTCAAAGGTTCATTTAATTGTTTTATAGGTGTCGATGTCGTGGTTGCTTGCTTGGGAGGTCCAATGGGCTCGGAATTGGTTGACCCTTCAGAATATGATCCGCTCTATTTGGCGGGTGTAGTTAAATTCAATGAGTGTGACTACTACGAATGCCATGAGGTCTGGGAGGAGTTGTGGACAGAGTACCGTGGTCCATCAAGAAAGTTCTACCAAGGTCTTATTCAAGCAGCTGTTGCCTTGTATCACTTTGGTAATGGTAATATTCGGGGTGCTCGAAAGCTTCATAGCAGCGTGCACGGGTATCTTGAGCCGTACGGATCTTATTATCTTGGACTTCATCTTGATACATTCTTCGAAGCTTTTGATGAGTGTTTAAGGGAAGTTGCCGCAAGCACTGAGAACTTTCCAAAAATCGAACTCGACCCAGAGACATTGCCAGAAATTCATCTTGATCCGCCACCCCTAGTTGACGGAGGCGTTTCAGATGACTGACGATTCTTTTGTATTCTCTCCGGACGATTTCTCAGGATTCGCACGACTCTTCCCACTTCCGAATCTTGTGATGTTCCCACACGTGATGCAAGCCATGCATATCTTTGAACCTCGATACCGTTCGTTGTTCGAAGAGGCAATCTCCGATGATAAACTCATTGCTTTGGGTGTCTTGTCGCAAGGCTGGGAGGTTGATTACGAGGGCCGTCCTGCTCTCGAGTCGATGGCATGTCTTTGTCGAATAGCAACGTATCAGCGAACGCCGGAAGGGACATACAATGTTTTGCTTCTAGGAGTTCGTCGCATTCAACTTCAGGAAGAGATGCCGCCAACCAAGCCTTTTCGTATTGCAGAGGCTAAGATCGTTGAAGATCACGTGCCGTCGCATCCCTCAGCGGAAGAGATCGTAGGCCTACAGCAGCAACTGCTGATGGCATTCAAGCGTTCCATGCCAAAGATTCCTGCTTCGTATGAGCAAATTGATGAACTTCTTGGTAGCCAAATTACTCTCGGAATGCTGGCCGATATTGTCGCTTATACGGCTGAGCTGAATGTGAGCACAAAACTTTCACTCCTGAAGACAAGCAATGTGATCGATCGCGTACACGTTCTTTTGAACGCACTGAGTAAAAGTGGTCAGTTGAAAACAACTCGGCGAACGTTTCCACCGGCTTTCAGCACGAACTGATTTTTTTGTGCGGTGTTCGTACTTTATTGAAAGACTTTGGCAAGAAAGTGAAGCGGCGGTGCTCGGAATAGAAAAAAGGAATGAAACTTTGATTCCGTCGAGCTTTTTGAGGGGGGGAAGTTTTGCGGCTTTAACTGCATAATAGAATGATCTACGTTTTGTCAAAAGAGTGACAGATTCTGAACAGTTAGATGCTAAACTTAGTAGATGAGCAAGAGTCGTAAAGAATTGGATGACCTCGCGCCAAGCACCTGCCAACAGGCAGGTGCCAATCAAGTCGTTGATCATCAAAGAATTGAAGCCGCTGTTCGGGAAATTCTTACTGCAGTAGGTGAAAATCCAGATCGTGAAGGTTTGCTTGAGACGCCAGCTCGTGTTGCTCGCATGTATGCGGAAATGTTCAGCGGATTGCATGATGATCCTCGGCGTCATCTGGGAAAAGCATTCACTGAGAAATACGATGAGCTTGTCTTAGTTCGTGATATTGCTTTTCATAGTATGTGCGAGCATCATCTGTTGCCTTTTATGGGGCATGCACACATTGGATATATACCAAATGGTCGCGTATTGGGGCTCAGTAAGTTGGCAAGGGTGGTTGAGGCAGTGTCCCATAAGCCTCAGGTCCAAGAGCGTATGACTGAACAAATTGCCGATTTGTTAGAGCATGATCTTGGGGCGAAAGGAGTTGCTGTTGTTCTAGAGGCTTCGCACACATGTATGACGATTCGGGGTGTACGGAAACCTGGAAGTCTTTGTGTGACTTCAGCTATGAAAGGAATTTTCCGAGACAATGTATCGAGCCGAGCCGAGGTTATGTCGCTTATCAATGGGAAGAATTGAGTGTGCTTTGGTTGATAAACGATGGGTTGTCGTTTCTCGGTGTCTCCAAGAGGTGTTCTTCTCGATCCGCTTTCGGAACACGGTGAATCAACAGATATGACCCTGCTTGTAGATTTCCTTTGTCGCTTTAGTTTTGGGCTCGCGTTCGGGCTGTGTATAACTCCAGCGACCCTTGTTCCAAGTGGCTTTTTTCGAGTGAATACGCTTGTATTGCTCGGTCTTACGACGTTTGCTGCACTGCTGTCATCAACACTTGGTTTGTCTGCAAATACATGGCTTCTGTCAGTTGCAGCGATTGTTGCATGGATCGGAAGCGTGTTGTGGTATGCAGATCGTCGCTGGTCAGGTCTACTTTGCTGTGGCGGAGCCGCCACGCTCTGCGCTGCTGCCACGGTTCTTACTGGTGAATTAGCATTTGCCCAGGTTGGGGTGCGAATTCTTTCAGGCTGTTTGATTGGCTTTACGGTCAACGCAATGCTTCTTGGACACTGGTACCTTAATGCGCCCGGCATGCGGGTGGACGTACTACGCCGATCAATAGACCAGACACTTTTTGTGTGGGGGCTTCTGTCTTTTCTGGTCATGGCAATGATCATATGGCATTTTGGGGCTATTGAAGATCGAAGTGATTCAGTATCGACCAATCTTTGCCGAGCGGTGGCTGCGGCTACTTCTGGTGTTGATGGATCTCTTGATTCAACAGGCTTGGCGTTGTTCTGGCTTCGCTGGCTGGCGGGACTTATTGGGCTTCCAGTTCTTTTACTTATGAGTCGTATGACCTTGGATATACCAAATACACAAAGTGCGACAGGAATTCTTTATGTGGCGTGCTTAGCGGTCATTCTTGGTGAATTGACCGCTCAGCTTCTTGGGATGACAGTGAAGGTTGAAAGTCCTGTTGCGCAGCCGGTCCGACAAAAAATATGGAGTGAAAGTACAACATGAATATTGTGTGTGCGTGCCCTGCCTGTCATACGGGGATTTATCAGACGTCTATTGAAGATGTCTCATCGGTTGCATGTCCAGCATGTGGCCAAAGTGTTGCTGTCCCACAAGGGGCGATTCAGATTGCTGAACAACATACTCATCCACGACTAATTCGGTGTTTGGTTTGTCCTAGCACAGAGTTGTTTGTAAGGAAAAACTTTCCACAGCGACTTGGCATTGCGATTGTAGTTGTTGGGCTCGCGGCGAGTTGTATTACTTGGGCCTATCGAGAGCTGTTTTGGACATTTGGCATTCTCTTCAGTACAGCACTGCTCGATGTAATTCTGTTTTTTGTTGTTCCCGATTGCCTGACATGTTACCGCTGCGGCGCACGATATACTGGCACCGACGGAATGGATGAGTTTGGGAATTTTAATCTAGAGACTCACGAGAAGTATCGGCAGCAAGCTGCAAGAGAGAAGCAGTCCACCCTTTCGTCCTGAGAAAGGTGGTAAATACCGAAGGAGTAGAAATGTACTACGGGCTACCTTGGCTTGAATGTGCGTAGCGGAAGGTCTCGGGGACGGAGTGGAAAGCGATGCCGTTTTGGCAATGCAGGGAAAAATAGATAATTCATCCTGCTGTGATTTTGGCTGGAGTGTCTGAATCTGTGACGGTGGCGTCTGCTGTCGTAAGGTTTAGAAAGAGAGTCTGATTCGAAGTGGTGTAAGAGCGAGGTCTGTGAAAAAGATGGCAGAAGGCGACAGTCAACTCAGATCAGGAAATACCGGGGGTGAGGTTTCCGTGAAACTTTTTGCTGGCGTTGCTGAATTAGCGGGAGTGAAAGAGCTTCGAGTATCTGTCAAACACTTTACGGTGGCAGAGATTCGTTGTGCCATCGAAATCAAGTTACCTCAGCTAGCCCCGTTGTTGGCTCGAAGCGCTCTTGCAGTTGATGGTTGCTATGCAACAGAAGATGAGTTGCTTTGTTCGGATTCAGAGATTGCTATCATTCCGCCAGTTAGTGGAGGCTAGGAGGATGCTACAGGTTGAGCTCACGGATGATCCGATTGATGTATCGCGCATGCTCTCACGTGTTGCAAGCAAGCGTGCAGGAGCAGCTGTATTATTTACGGGCACAACCCGGCAAGAAACGGATGGTCTTACAACAGACTGGCTTGAGTATGATGCATATAAACCATTGGCGCGGGGAGAACTCACTCGGCTATCCGAACAAGCTGTTCTCAGATTTCAAATAGTGAAATGCTCGATCGTACACAGACTTGGCAAGGTCTCCGTTGGTGAAGTAAGTGTTGCTATTGCCGTTTCCGCAGTTCATCGAGCCGAGGCGTTTG
>WLWE01000933.1_pt1 | contig 23551 bp, 24 predicted proteins | sample 6718301 | NCBI WGS metagenome assembly WLWE01 (sample SAMN12718691, study PRJNA515312) | sponge metagenome | isolation source: marine sponge | host: Mycale hentscheli | place: New Zealand: South Island, Marlborough, Capsize Point | collected 2003-05-01 | reverse complement strand
TGTTGGCGAGATAGGTCACTCGGGTAGATTCGCTCGTCTGTCATTGCCTTCGCAGCCGCTATGACTATGGATAACAATAGCTTAGGTCAGATGTCCAAAATCGTCAGATCTTGAACAGGTTCTTAGCATATTGCCGCTCGAGCCAGGCGAGAGCGAGGACGCCATACGTGCCCGGCTGCCGGTGCCGGCGGCGGACAAAGAGCAGGCGCTTTATATATCCGAACCGCTCAAGCAAACGGGCCGCACCATGATCAAGGACGAAAATCTGTGTGTGCACTGCGGTCTTTGCGCGGAACGCTGCCCAACCACGGCATGGGATATGCAGAAATCCCATCTGTGGGTGCCCTATGCCAAAGACGAACTTGCCAAGGACGAACTTGCCAAAGACCAACTACAAGAAGCAGCGGCGGAGTAAACACGATGGGCGTTAATGACTTCGTCATCAAGTTAGCTAACGTCAACGGCACCGGCTCAGCCAGTGCCAACGGGCTGCTCATGCGTTCCCTCTTCAGGATGGGCGTACCGGTCGGCGGCAAGAATTATTTCCCCTCCAACATTCAAGGCTTACCCACCTGGTATGAGATCCGGGTAAGCGGCGATGGTTATCTAGGCGCCGCCGGCCGCGTCGACATCATGGTGGCCATGAACGCGGAGTCGTACGCCAAGGATATCGCCGAGGTGGCCAAGAGCGGCGTGTTCATCTACGACTCCAGTTGGCCGCGGGACCGGCAATTGGCGCGCGACGGCGTACGCCTGATGGGCATACCGCTGGCTAATCTTTGCAACGATCGGTTCGCTGTGCCTAGAACCCGGATCTTGATGAAGAATATGGCTTACTTCGGCGCGCTGATGCCACTGCTCAATATCGACATGGAGGTGGTGGAAACACTGATCCAAGAGCGCCTGGGCCATAAAAAAGATCTGATGCAGGCGAATATGGACGCCATCCACGCAGGCCGTGACTACGCCCTCGAACACTTCGACTGTCCGCTACCTACCCATATACAACGCCTGCATAAGACGGATGGACACGTCTTGATGGACGGCAACACCGCTGCTGGATTGGGCGCCGTCTATGCTGGCGCCACCGTGGGCGCATGGTATCCGATCACGCCTTCCACATCGCTGATGGATGCGTTTGGTGCTTATTGCGAGCGCTTCCGTGTTGACCGAGAAACGGGTGAAAAACGCTTTTGCATTATCCAAGCAGAAGACGAACTGGGCGCCATGGCCATGGTGGTGGGTGCCGCTTGGACGGGAGCGCGGGCGTTTACCTCGACCAGCGGACCGGGCGTGTCGCTGATGTCCGAGTTACTCGGTTACGCCAATTTCACCGAAGTACCGGTGGTGCTTTTCGACGTGCAGCGGGTAGGCCCTTCCACCGGCTTGCCGACGCGCACGCAACAGTCCGATGTGCTGGCCTGCGCTTACGCTTCCCACGGTGATACCCGCCATGCCGTATTGTTCCCGGCGAATCCCGCCGAATGCTTTGCAATGGCCACCGCCGCTTTTGATGCGGCTGAACGGTTGCAAACACCGGTCATCGTGCTGAGCGATCTGGATATCGGGATGAACGACTGGATGATCCCCGAGCTCACCTGGGATGACGCGTATCAGCCCGATCGCGGCAAGGTACTGGATGCCGCCGCCCTGGAGGCGGCTGAATCGTTCCGCCGTTATGCGGATGTGGACGGCGATGGTATCCCGTACCGGACCTGGCCCGGGGTGCACGCCAAAGGCGGTTATTTCACCCGCGGCTCGGGTCACGATGAAGCGGCCCGGTACACCGAAGACGGCGGCGACTACCGGCGGCTGATGGATCGCCTCAAACGCAAGATGGACGGTGCGCCGCCCCTGCTACCGCAGCCGATTGTCCGCCAAGCCGAAAAACCGTCCCGTATCGGTGTGATCGCTTATGGCAGTTCGGATGACGCGGTGAACGAAGCACTGGATAAAATGGCAAACGCTGGCGTGCATGCCGATTACATGCGCATTCGCGCCTTCCCATTCGCCGCTAGCGTACAGAGTTTCCTGGATGCCCACGAGCAGATATTCGTCGTCGAACAAAACCGGGATGCGCAACTGAAGACGCTGCTGCTGGGCGAACTGGATGTGGTCAAAGCCAAGCTCACGAGTGTACTGCGCTACGACGGTATGCCCCTGACGGCCGGTGTCGTGATCGAGGCGATGAACGAGGCGCTGGGACAGGCGGCAGCGGCATGAGCTTCATCAAAAAACCGCAGCCGCTACGCACTCACCTGCCGATCAATAACCTCGGTCTCACGCTGCGCGATTACGAAGGCGGCATGTCCACCTTGTGCGCTGGCTGCGGGCACGATTCGATCAGCGCGGCCATGGCCATGGCGTTTTTCGAACTCTCGCTGCCACCACACCGGGCTATCAAAGTATCGGGTATCGGTTGTTCCTCCAAGACGCCGGCCTATTTTTTGCGCGCCTCCCATGGCATGAACGCGGTTCATGGCCGCATGCCCGCCATCGCTACGGGCGCCGGGGCGGCGAACCGGGAGTTAGCCCTGATCGGCGTATCGGGAGATGGCGACTCCCTCTCGATCGGCCTTGGCCAATTCGCCCACGCTATGCGCCGCAATCTCAACATGCTTTACGTACTGGAGAATAACGGCGTTTACGGTCTCACCAAGGGTCAGTTCTCTGCCTCCGCCGAGGTCGGCACCAAAGCCAAAAAAGGTCAAGTCAACCGGCAACAACCCATCGATCCGGTGCTGACCGCCTTGGGCGCCGGGTGCACTTTCGTGGCCCGCTCTTTCTCTGGCGACAAAGAGCAATTGGTACCTCTCATCAAAGCGGGATTGGAACATCGAGGCTTTGCCATGATCGACGTCATCTCTCCGTGTGTCACTTTTAACGATCACGAAGGGTCGATGAAAAGCTATGCTTATACGCGGGAAGCCTCACAGGAGTTGGTGCACGCGGATTACGTGCCCCATGCCCAGCCCATAGAGGTGAGCTTGGCCGATACAGGCGTGACCCCCGTGACCTTGCACGACGGCAGCCACATTTTGCTTCGCAAAACGGATGAGGATTACGATCCCGGCGATCGCGCTGGTGCTTTTGCCAAGGTATTGACCTGCCAGGAGCAGGGCGAAATAGTCACCGGGCTTTTATACATTGACGCCGAAGCGCCGCAAATGCATGAAGTCAATGGTACCGTGGGCCGGGCGCTGGTCGATGTCGATTATTCTGAGCTATGTCCAGGCGCTGATGCATTGCAAGCTTTGCAGGCGCGGATGCGCTGAGGCAAACTGCTCTTGCGCCGCGCCCGGTATTCATTCGGTACCACTCACGGCGCCTGAAATCGGATAAAGCGGGCCAGATATAATCGAGGCCAGGTATGACCCCGCAGGTATGACCCCCCCAAGTATGACCCCCGGATGTAGCCAATGAGCGGTTCACTCCAAGATCAATTGCTCAAAGTCGGATTGGTGACCGAGGAACAGCTGCGCAATGCGCGCGAGCGTCCCAAACCATCTGACAACAAACGCAAGAACCCGCCTAAGAATAAGCGCAAGAATAAAAACCGGGACAAAGCCAGGAGCGCGCAGCAGGACAGAGCTGCACAGCAGGATAGGGCCGCACAGCAGGACAGGGGGGCCGCACAGCACGATAAAGCCAAGGCGGCCAAACCGGCACCAGCCGAACCGGTCCGGAAAATTTCGGGCGATACCCTCTCACCGCAGGAGCGGGTGCTGCGCAATAAAGTGCACGCCATGATCGCCGATGCCATCATCGGGCGCGAGAACGCCGAGCTGCCTTATCACTTCGTCAAGGGCAGCCGTATCAAGCGCATTTACGTGACTCAGGAGCAGCGGGACCTGCTGGCTGAGGAAGAACTGGCCGTGGCCGCCATGAAGGGGCGCCACTATCTGATCCCCATGAGCGTGGCCCAGGAAGTTAAAGCATTGATTCCGCAGTATTTCATCGCCATGGGCAACTCGCAAGAGTTGGCTGATGAGGCGCAGGTGGATGACAGCCAGGACGATGAATATGCCGACCATCAGGTACCCGACGATTTGATTTGGTGATCGGGCACCTGCACCCCTAAGCGCACCACGAAGCGGCTACCGCCATTCTCATTGGCAGCACATTCCGCGGTACCGCCATGGCGCTCGGCGATCTGGCGGACTAGCGCTAGACCGAATCCCACCCCGCGATCGTAGCCTTCGCGTATACCGGGTGGACGGTAAAACGGTTGAAACACCTGTTCTCTTTGGTCCTCGGGGATGCCGGGGCCATCATCGTCCACTGTGATTTGAACGCCGCCTTCGGGCAGGGGGTTGACGGTTAACGAGACCCGGGGTCCGCCGTGTTCCATGGCGTTAACCAGCAAGTTGCGAAGGAGGCGGCGTAGCCAGCGCACCTCGCCTACATACGGGCTCGGGCTGCCGGATAGCTCAGCGCCCACGGCCTGCGCCTCGTCGCTCGCGAGCGTGTAGATGTCCACTGTGTCTCTTGGCGCGGGAGTGCAGGCTTGCAGCCGGCTAACGGTGAGCAACTCGTCTATCAAAGAATCCAATTCGCGGATATCGCGCTCCAGATTCTCCCGCAAGTCGGCCCGCAACTCATCGGCATCCAACAACTCTATGGCCATCCTGATGCGGGTCAGTGGCGTCCTGAGTTCGTGGGAGGCGCCGGCCAGCATCGATCGCTGCGCTCCCACTAACGCTTCTATATGGGCGGCGGCCCGATTAAAGCTGACCGCTAGCTCGGCCACCTCGTCACGGCCTTCTACGTTAACCCGGGAGCTGAGTTCGCCTGCGCCCAGCGCGTCCACACTGGCGCGCAAGCGCTCTAAGCGCCGGGTGATCCGCCGTGCCAATGGATAAGCACCCAGCCCGATGGCGAGTGCCAGAATGGCCAGACCACCCAGGAATGTGCCGCCGCCCTGCCGGCTCTTGCGGGCCAGCACCCATCGTCCATCGGCCAGACGCACGCCGACCACCGAATGGCCGCCGCGAAACCGTACCCAGCCCCCTTCTCGCGCCTCCTCCGGCGCGGTTATCTCATAGCCCGCCGCGGCAATGACAACGCCGGACGGGCCGCGCACCGCCAGATCGACGCGCAGTATTTCATGCCAGCGCTCAAGCGCTTGTTGCACCTCCTCGGGCGGCGCGTGGGCCGGTGGCAACAAGCCCTCGGCGATGGCCGCCGCCGCGCCGATTTCCCATCCGTGAAGATCATCGTCATGTAGCGTGAGGTGCACGGCGGCGGACAGGGCAAAGAACAGCACCACAATGCCGACAAAGCAGACGTACACCTGCAAATAAAGCGCTCTTCGCCAGCGGCTGAACATGTCTAGTCTTGCTCGCGCACGAACAGATAACCGGCGCCGCGCAGGGTCAGCACGCGCTTGGGTACCTTGGGATCGTCTTCGATGGCGGCGCGAATACGGGAAATGTGTACATCAATGCTGCGATCGAATACGTGAGCATCATGCCCGCGCAGCCGGTTCATCAACGCATCACGGCTCAACACCCGGCCAGGGCTGCTCGCCAATGCCACCAGTAAATCGAATTGGTATCCGGTCAACGTACGGCGCTTCCCGTTCACCGTCACCGTCCGCTCATCTCGGTCGATGTCAAGACAGCCAAAGCGCCAGGCGCCGCTGCTCTTGGTGGACTGACCCCGGCCGCGGCGCAGCATGGCTCTGAGCCTTGCCAATAACTCGCGGGGATTAAACGGTTTGGCCAGGTAATCGTCCGCCCCTATTTCGAGGCCGACGATGCGATCGGTGTCATCACCGCGCGCGGTCAACATCAAAATGGGTAGGTCATCGGCTGCCCGTAGTTCCCGGCAGACGTCGAAACCATCGCCATCGGGCAACATCGCATCCAAGATCAGCGCATCGAACGGGGTTTCCCGCAGCCGGGCCATGCCGCTTTGCACGGTGGCCGCCGAACTCAGGGCGAGTTCGGCTTTACCGAGATACTCCGTCAGCATGGCGGTTAAGCTCTCATCGTCATCAATGATCAAGATCTGTGCTTTCATCCGCCTTGCCTAGAGTGAGTCCGCTTTACATGTTGGTGTTTACATTCAGTGCCTAAACTTGGCGATAGCCTGGTGCAACTCTTTGCGTTGCGCAGCCGTCAGCACCGCCGCCGCTTCGGCTATAGCCTGTGTCAATACCTGCGAACCTGAGTCAAGCAACGCTACTTCCGCCTTGCGCAACCGTTCCAGCGCATCCTTGTCGATGGCATCGCCGGACAGCAATTGCACGATGCTGGCGTGGTGTTCGCGGTGCTGTGTCAACAGCGGCATCATCCCGTCAACGGCGCGGTTGATAATGGCGACAACTCTTTCTTTTTGCTCATCGCTGGCATCGACGCGGCCCAACACCCATTCGGCTTTCTCTGCCGCGTGCGCCTTGGCCCGCTCCGCGTTGGGTTCACCGTGATGGCCGTGCCACCCGCCATGCTTGCCAAAGCCGCCGTGAGCGTACGCCGTCGCCGCCGCAGTAACGGCGCCTCCGGCAAGTGCGCCGCCTAGGGCGATCGCACCCGCGAGCATCCAGGTACGCATGGAGGTTCCCCGCCGCCGCGGGTTTGCATTATCTGTAGTCATCGGGCTGTCTCCCATGTTGGTGTGGTTAGAGCGGGTGTATGCATCCCGCTTGACTACCTAAACTAGCGCGCGCCGGTTGCCGCAGCCTTGCTGGTAAGTAAAGAAATGTTAATCAGGCCTTAGTCGCATCGCCCTGGACGCTTCTTGCCACCCGGCCCTCCAGGAGAATAGCGTTTACCAACGACTGCGCAGCTTGCCTACAGGGTTACACACCAGTCGATATGCGCGTGAGAGAAGAACTTATTGGATGAGCCGCAGGGAGCGGGTGCCTTAAAGACTTTTATGGTGGATTTCCTGGTCTCTTATTGGGAATAGTGATAGGGATCTTGACAGGTAGGTGGATTGCGGAACACGCTATTTAAGCAATTCCCCCTAAGGTTTTTTCAAGATGACGCTGAAAAAATAGGTGTAGCGACTGTCCTGTTGCTGCTCGCGACAGGTGCGAGTGCATGTGACATTGACTTCGATGCAATAAATACGAACATTCAGATTTATGATGGTAATTGCAAGAAAGAAGAGCGCAACACCGTCGTCATCCACGGAGGTCTTCGGACTGACCAAGATGGCAGGAAACGTGGGAGCTTTTCTTGCGACGAATTTAAAGGATATATCAAGGCACAGCACAGGAAGGCTATAGCGACACAGTGCGAGTGGTTAGAGAACATGCCTGAGTACTTATTGAAGGTTGAGTAACGTCTGAATGCGGCTATAGGGGGATGGGTATCCGGCCTTCCGCCCCTGACGGGCAACCCGGACCCGGTTATCAGGCGTGGCTAAAGGATGAAATCGCCGCCGGCATCGCGCAACTCGATGCCGGACCATCCATACCCGCCCCGCGGGTCTGGCAAGACCTTGGCTTGGAATGAGGATTGTTCTTGCCGAACAAGCCGGCAACAGGCGACAATTCGCCCGTGAAATGTCATTGACGCCGGCCATGGAATCCGGCTATATAGAGCGATGACCCGAACCATAGAAAATATTTACGCCGCAAAGATCAGCCGAGTCCTCGCTGAGAAGGAAATCCTCCCAGACAAGGCCGTCACGGGGGTCCTTGATGAGGAGATGGCCGACATCGCGCGCCGTATGCGCGACACCGCCAAGGCCCGCGGTATGACGGAGGCGCTCTTTGATGAGCTGACGAAAGATCTGTGAATGCGGATCGTCGTCGATACCAATCTGTGGGTGAGCTATTTGCTGCGGCCCCACTCGCCCCTCGCATTCAAGCTGGACGAACTCACCCGCGCCCATAGGCTGCTTTACAGTCGCGCCACTGCGACGGAACTCGCCACAGTGCTCACGCGGCCCAAATTTGCCCCGTATATTAATTATGATGATGCACAGGCATTCGTGGCCGCCTTCATCGAAGCCGGCGAGGCGGTTACCGTCTCGACCGAGATTCACGCGTGCCGCGATCCACGCGACAACAAGTTTCTGGAACTGGCCGTATCCGCAAACGCTGATTGCATCATCAGCGGCGATGAAGACCTGCTGGTCCTCCATCCGTTCCGTGATATTGCGATCCAACGATTGACAGACTTTTAGGCGGCCGGCCATGCGCGCGATAAATAAGATCATCGTGCGTGACGATGAACCCTGCACGATAGTGATAGGGAGATACTGACCGCCGCATCGCCCCCATTCCCCCCGGCCCCAAGCACGGTATCATGCGCCCCTTTAACCGCCGCGCTCATGAGGTTCAGATGGGGAGCAAACGACTAGACAACAAAACCGCCGTGATCATAGGCGCTGGCCAGTCCCCAGGCGAAGGCGTTGGCAATGGCCGGGCGACCGCCCTCTTGTTCGCCCGGGAAGGCGCCAAGGTGTTGTGTGTGGACCGGGATCTGGCCTCCGCGCAGGAGACCGCGGCGAAGGTGCACGGCGAGGGTGGCGAGGCGGCAGCGTTCGCAGCCGATGTGCTCAGCGAGGCGGCACTGGCCGCGGCCATCAACGAGTGTAAGAGCCGTTGGGGACGGATCGATATCTTGCACAACAACGTCGGTATCAGTGTCGCTGGCGGCGATGCCGAGGTTACGGAAATTACCGGCGATGCGTTCGACCTCATCATGCGGGTCAATTTGCGCGGCACCGTCATGGCCTGCAAACACGTTATTCCCATCATGCGCGAACAAGGCAACGGCTCGATCATCAACATCTCTTCCCTGGCTGCCATCGAGAATTACCCCTGGGTGGCGTACAAAGCCAGCAAGTCCGCGATGGTGTCGTTTACCGAGCAGATCGCTATTCAAAATGCGCGGTACGGGGTGCGCGCCAACGCCATCTTGCCGGGTCTGATAGACACGCCCATGGCTGTCGATACGCGGGCGCGGGCTTGGGGCAAGTCCCGCGCGGAGGTGGCCGCCGCCCGTGATGCCAAAGTACCGTTGCGCAACAAGATGGGCACCGCCTGGGATGTGGCTTACGCCGCGTTGTATCTAGCGTCCGAGGAAGCCGCTTTCGTCACCGGAGTCGCTTTGCGGGTGGACGGCGGCGGCGGCATCAATATCGGAGCTTAGGCGGCCATGGCGGGTGCGAGCGATCGATTCAGCGGCACCAAGCCGGTAGAAGAAAAGCACCGCTTCGATATCGAGCAATTGGAGGATTACCTGGGCGAACATCTGTCCGGCTTTCAAGGACCGCTTGCAGTCGAACAGTTTCGCGGCGGGCAGTCATGTCCCACTTACCGCCTGCAATCGCCCTCCGGCACGTATGTATTGAGGCGCAAGCCCCCCGGTAAATTGCTGCCGTCAGCCCACGCGGTGGACCGTGAATACCGGGTGCTCACGGCTTTATCAAAAAACGATTTCCCGGTCGCGCGGCCGCGCTTGCTCTGTGAGGACGATGATGTCGTAGGCACTATGTTCTACGTGATGGATTTCGTGGAGGGCCGTGTGTTCTGGGATCCGGCCATGCCCGGGTTGGATCCGGACCAGCGGCGGCAAGCTTATGCGGCCATGGCTGAAGTACAAGCAACTTTGCACTGTTTCGATGTGCAAACCCTAGGCTTGGACGACTTTGGCCGGCCCGGTAACTATTTTGGCCGGCAGCTGGGGCGCTGGTCCAAGCAGTATGTGGCCTCGCAGACCGGTTACATCAAGGAGATGCACCGGCTGATGGAGTGGTTGCCGCAGAGCAACCCGTCGGACGGGAGCAATTGCTTGGTGCACGGCGATTTCAGTTTGCACAACATTTTGTATCACCCGGAAGAACCCCGGGTGGCGGCCCTGCTCGATTGGGAGATCAGCACCCTCGGCCATCCGTTGGGCGATCTCAGTTACAACACGCTCATCTGGTATGCGCCGCGGTTCGAGGGCGGTATGGCGACCTTGGCCGGCCAGGATTTGCCCGCCTTGGGTATTCCCACCCTCGATGAGTACGGTGACGACTACTGCGCCCGCATAGGCCGCGACCCAGTGGCGGATATGGCCTGGTACCGCTCGTATACGATGTTTCGCTTGGCTTGTATTTACCAGGGCATTATCGGACGGGTGCGCGATGGTACGGCGGCTAATCCTCACGCCCTCGAGTTGGAAGCACGCATCCGGCCTTTAGCGGGGGCGGCGTGGGCGGAAGCGAAGTCCCTGGGCGCCAGCGAAGATTGAGTCGGCAGAAAGTTAAGCACGAAGAGCAGAAGGGGAGAGTCAAGTGGATACGCAATACGCGCTGTTGGATGTGGAAGAGGAGATCGCGGTTATCACACTCAACCGGCCCGCGGCGCTGAACGCGCTCAGCGCCGGGTTAAGCGAGGACTTGGGCCGCTGTATCGATGAGGTCAAGGAGCGCGCCGGCAAAGACATCAAAGCACTCATTCTCACCGGCGCCGGCAAGGCGTTTTGCGCCGGCGGCGATATCAAAGCCATGCGCTCGCAGCAGCGCACGCCTGAGCGCCAGCGCGCCGGTCTGCGCAATAGTCATCACCGCATGCTGGACCTACTCAATATGGAGTTGCCGGTCATCAGCCTGGTCAACGGGCCGGCGGCGGGGGCCGGCGCCAATCTAGCCCTGGCGGCCGACTTTGTATTCGCCACCCCCAGAGCCATGTTCATGCAGGCTTTTGGCCGCATCGGCCTAGTGCCCGATTGGGGCGGCTTCTATGTGTTGCCGCGGTTGGTGGGACTACAGGTGGCCAAGGAGCTGGTGTTCACGGCGCGCAAAGTGGGCGCCCAGGAAGCGCAAAGCCTAGGCATGGTCCACACCGTCGTGAGCGAGGACACTGCGCTGGCTGAAACCAAAGCATTCGCGGGCCGCTTCCGCAACGCCTCCACCATGGCCATAGGCGTTGCTAAAAATATACTCAACCAGTCGTCCAATCTGGATGTGCGTACCCTGCTGGAGATGGAAGCCAATGCCCAAGCGCTTTGCTCGAGTAGCGATTATCACCGGGCGGCAGTCAAGCGTTTTGTCGATAAAGAGCCGTCCATTTACGACTGGGAAAAGCTGAGCGCCGGCTGAGGCCCGCTCGTATATTAGTGCCTATTATTTTGGGCTGCTTATTATTTGGGGTGCCCATTATTTTTGGGGTCTAGGAGCTGCTTACATGATCGCCCATGGTTACACCATCTATGACATGCTGGAGCGCGCGAGCGTGATGTTCGGCGGCCGGCGTGCTGTTGTTTTCGAAGGGACAACGCTGAGCTATAAAGAATTGTTGGCGCGCGCCGATGCGCTAGCGGCGGGATTGCAGGATCTAGGCATAGCGCCGGGCGAGCGTCTCTGTGTGTTGTCGCAGAACAATCTTGAGTATTTCGAACTGTATCTGGCCAGCGCCAAGCTCGGCGCCATCATGTATCCCGTCAACTGGCGCTTGACGGCGCAAGAGGTGGGTCATGTGGTTACGCGGGCCGGGCCGGTTGCTTTCGTGTATGACGAAAGCTGCGCCGAGGTGGCCAAAGCATGCCGTGCCGTGGAGCGCCCCGGGCTCAAGCATTGGTTGGCCATCGGTGGCGATGACGATGCGCTCGATGTCGCGACGCTCTACGAACATGACGGTGCTAGCACTCGCCACGGCGCCGCGCAAGATGATATCTCGCTCGTGATCTCTACCGCCGCCGTGGATGTGATCCCCCGTGGCGCGGCGCTTACCCACGGCAATATTGCCGCGTCGGGCATGCAGACGATGGGTCTGCTCGGCTTGAATGAAACGGATGCGGCGTTGCTACCGCTGCCACTGTTTCATATCACCGCCGTCGGTCATGCGTTCGCCATGATCCAATGTGGTGGCTGTATTCTTTTATTCCGCCGTTTCGACGCTGTCGCCGTGGTATCCGCCGCCGATGAACTGGGCGGCACACTGCTCGGCACTTTTCCGCCGATGCTCGGATCGGTATTGGACGCAGCCAAGGAAAGCGGCAGCCAGCTACCCCATTTGCGCCATGTGATGGGGCTTGAAGGGCCGGACATGATCGCGCGTTTGCATGAAGACACGAATGCGCAGTTTTGGACCGGCTTCGGTCAATCGGAAACCAGTGGTTTTGTCACTCTACAGCGGGCCGGGGAGCGGGCGGGCACCTCGGGCCGCATCGGCCCCATGGCCAGCGTCAAGTTGTTCGACGACGATGACAACGAAGTGGCCGTGGGCGAAGTGGGCGAAATCGTTGTGCGTGGCCCGTTGGTTATGGGCGAGTACTTTGGCCAGGAGGATGTCACTGCGCACACTTTCCGCAGCGGTTGGCATCACACCGGCGATCGCGGCAAGTTCGATGCCGACGGTTACCTCACCTACGCGGGACGCAAACCCGAGAAAGAACTCATCAAGCCTGGCGGTGAGAACGTCTACCCCGCCGAGGTCGAAAAAATCATTGATGAGATGGAAGCGGTGCGGGGCTGCTGCGTCTTCGGTGTCCCGGATGAGAAGTGGGGCGAGGCGGTCAAGGCGGTGGTGGAAACCGACGAAGGGACCCTCAGCGCCGATGACGTTATCGAGTACGTAGGCAGCCGTATTGGCCGCTTCAAAAGACCACGTATCGTGGCGTTTTCCACTGCCCTGCCCCGTGGAGGCGATGGCAAAGTCGATCGGGAAAAAGTGAAAGCGCAGAATCAGTAAATATTTAGGTGCGGCGGCCCGGAAACAGGCCGGGCATCCACCAGGCGCCAAGACGCGCACTGAAGTGCAATCTCAGTGGTGCGCGGCGACCCGTTGATGTGATGGCTTCGCGCGCCAGTAATTCTGCAACCACGCGGCGTGCTTGCCGTTCGCTCAAATCGAGCAGCGCGGGCACCTCGCCGCGAGTCAGTTCCCCACGATATAACAGGACTTCAAGAACCGTTCGCGCTTTAGGCGGCAGGCCCGATGAGATTTCATGTCCAGCCCAGTGAAGAATACGTTCGCGCAGGCGCGACGGTTCCATGAGGCGCTCCATGAAATCGACTTGGTCTACACAGAGTTCCAGGAAAAATCGCGAGAAAGCCGCAAGCGCCTCTTCACTCAGCATGCCGCGGCCATCCAGATCGTTGCGGCGCGGTTGGTCGCACGCAGCTAATAGTTGTTTATAGTCCGCTTCACGGCGTGCCAGTCCTCGGGCGATGGACCATAGGCCATCCGTATCTAGAACTTCCAGGACAATGGCGTGGGACATGAGCCGCGCGACACGTCCGTTGCCGTCCAAGAACGGGTGGATCCAGAGCAAGCGATGGTGTGCGGCGGCTATCGCCAAGATGCGATCGGTACGTCCCAGTGCCGAATACACGGCATCGAAGCGCTTGAGGAAACGGGGTAGAGCGCCGGGGCTGATGGCGATGTGATAGCCGACGCGCACGTCCCGCGAACGCAGTTGGCCGGCTTCCACGTATGTTTTTGCTTGCCCGTCAAGGTTTTCAATCCAGCGTAAGTCCTCGGGAAGTTGTTCGTAGAACCGCCGGTGAAGTTCGAGTAACCCATCTACGCTGGTGGCGCGTCCTTGCAAGCCGCCTTCGTCAATCCATTGCTGAACTTTGATGTGGACGCGTGCTTCGCATTGAAGATTGCGTTGGCGGGTATCGGTGCTGTAGTCGCCGTTGAGGGCGCGTTCGATGTCTATGGGATGAGTATCGTGACCCTCGATGAGATTGCTGTAGTAGCAGTTCATCGAGCGCACTATCTCGGAGAGTGCTGCTAGCGTGCCGGATGGTAAAGAGCGCTTGAAACCGGCTGCTCGCCCCGCGAGATCGAGGGCAATGTCGGTGAGTTCTTGGCGCTGCCTAGAAGCTGTTCCCAAGCACAACGGTGCAAAGGCGTTGGTCAGCTCACCACGGTCAACAGGGGTATCTGTGGCCGTTTGTTTGTCCGCTTCTATATCTGGCATATCCTCTATTAGAACAGATAGTTATGCCGTTAAGATAGGGAAATATGGCCGCTTTCATGACCGTTTTGCCGTCAAGAGCCCGAGGCGGCGGCCTGGTGTGAATACTGCTCACCCGCCAAATCACGCAAGATAGGACATTCGGGCGACTGATCGCCGCCGCAAGCGTCCACCAGACTGCGCAGTACCTCGCGCATGGTCTCCAGCTCCCGCAGCTTTGTCTCCACTTCCCGTAAGTGCCCCGAGGCGATCGCTTTAACATCGGCGCTGGCGCGGGTGCGGTCGTCCCACAGGGCCAGTAGGGAGCGGCAGTTGTCGATACTGAAACCGAGGTTACGGGCGCGGGCCAGGAAGCGGGCTCTTTGTACGTCATCGCCGGTGTAGTCGCGATAACCGTTAGCCAGGCGCCTTGGCACCAGGAGCTTGATGTCCTCGTAATAACGCAGCGTTTTACTTGGAATACCGCTTAAGCGAGCCGCTTGCTTGATATTCATGCCAATTAGCCACCCTCAATGAGCCCGGACCATCATCAAGCTTACCGCACGCTCCAAGTCCGCCAGTGAGTTGACCGTGCGGATCAGATCGGCATAAACCTGGTAGCGGAGCATTTCCGAGTCGCCCGTGCCCCAAAAAGATCGCGGCTCGGGATTGAGCCACATGACGAAGCGGGCTTGATCATGAATGCGCCGCAGCAGATCCACCCGCGGGTTGGTGTAGTTGCTCCGGCCATCGCCCAAAATGAGAACGGTGGTGCGCCGGTCCACGTCGGTTAACGCGATGTCCTCGAAATCCTCTAAAGCTTGGCCATAGTCGGTAGCGCCTGACATGGCCGCCTCCGCCGCCCCTCTTAACGCCGCGTCTAGGTCCGGGTTATCGAAGATGGCGGTGGTCTCCACCAAGTTGGAGCAAAGGGAAAACGAGCGTACCCCGCGCAGTACTTCGCTCAAGCTGTGGACGAAGAGCAGCAGGAATTGTGACAAGGCTGATACCGAACGGCTCACGTCGCAGATGACCATGAGCTTGGGCCGGTCGCGCTTTTTATGTTTCCATTCCAGCCGGAACAGTACATCGTCGTTGGTGTGGTTTTTGCGCATGGTTTTGCGCACGTCCAAGGTGCCGTGTTTCTCACGCCGCCGCTTGGAGGAATAAAGCGCTGCCAATTGCTTGGCCATGCGCCGGACGATTGTCTGCATCCGTTCGCGATCGCGCAGATCAACCGCGCCCAGGCGTGCGTTGCGCAGGCGCTCGTCGGTCAATTGCCGGGTTTTGTCTTTGGCGAAGAGATCGAATTCGCGCTCTACGAAGTCTCTAGCGGTGTCGAAGAGCTGGCCGCGCAGGGCTTGCAGTTGCGCCGTGCGAGCTTCATCACCCGTCCGCTCGGCCTCATTGATAGCCCGTTCCAACTCGGTAAGGCCCATCTGCTCCAGCATGCGCCGGGTGAACTGGTTCTTCTGGGTGAAGATCCACATGCGCTCCAAGCCAACAGCGTTGGCGGCGTTCTGTAGTGCCCCGGTGATGCCGGCCACGTCCCCGCTCAGCAGTTGCGCCGCCGCCTCCGCCGCCTCACCTAAACCCTCCGTGTAGATATTGTGCTCCGGCAGGGGCGCAGGCTCTTCAGCGTCTATGGCCGGCGCGAAGAAGCGATCGAAGGTTTCATCCAGCCGGATTTTGTCTCCTTCGGACTTGGCCAATGCGATCGCCAAGGCATCCTTGAGCAACTGGCGGTTGCCGGGACCGATGGTGGCGACGGTGCGGTAAGCATCCAAGGCTTCAGCCGGTGAGACGCGCAGCTCTACTTGGCGAAGGGCTTCCAGAAAGCGGGACAGAGAGGTATTCACGCCGAACGCAGAGCGTACGGCTGGCGCGCCGCGGCCAGCAGGTGAGCGAGTTGTTTTTCGGCGATGCCGATGTCGTCTTCGAACTTGAGCAGCACGTTTAAGGTGTCGCGGACCAAGTCGGCGCCCAGCTCACCGGCGTGCATGAGCATCAAGGTTTTGGCCCAGTCGATGGTCTCGGCGATGGATGGATATTTGCGTAAATCGAGTCCCCGCAGCCCGTGTACGAAGGAGACCAACTGTTCGTTGAGTTGCCCCGGTACTTGCGGCAGCCGGGCGGAGACGATCCGCGCCTCCAGCGCACGGTCGGGGAACGGGATGAATAAATGCAAGCAGCGGCGTTTGAGTGCATCGCTCATTTCGCGGGTGCCGTTGCTGGTCAAGAAAACCAGCGGGCGTATGCCGGCCTCGATGGTGCCTATTTCGGGGATGGTCACTTGGAAATCGGACAAGATCTCCAAGAGAAAAGCTTCGAATTCCTCGTCGGATTTATCGACCTCGTCGATGAGTAATACGCCGCCTTCCGGTTGCTGAAGAGCGCGCAGCAGCGGACGTGGCTCCAGGAAGCGTTCGGAGAAGAACAGATCGTCGAATCCGTGCAGGCGCTCCAGTGATTGCTCCAAGGTGGGCGCACCGGTCAGCAACTCGCCCATGTGGTCTTTGAGCACTTGAGTGTACAGGAGCTGCTTGGCGTACTTCCATTCGTAGAGCGCCTTGCTCTCGTCCAGGCCTTCGTAGCATTGCAGCCGTGTGAGGGGCAGTTCAAGGTAAGCGGCCGCCGTCTTGGCTAGCTCCGTTTTGCCGACCCCCGCCGGTCCTTCCACTAAGATGGGTTTCTCCAGGTGATGGGCGAGGTAGACAGCCGTTGCGATACGGGCCGTGGCGACATAATCGTGAGCGCCCAGCCCCGTCGTAATTTTTTCAATGGAACTCAGGCGTTCTTGGCCCACGTGTTGGGGATTGATGCTCAAGTTTTCATCCAATTGATCTGATTTAGGAGCAGGTAGCCTGCATCTGATGGCGCAGGGTGAGGTTATAGTGTTCGGCAGGCTCGCGGGAATGTAGGCGCCCGCGAAGAATTGACACAAAACACACCGTAAACTGTTAAGTTTGCCCTCTTCGGCTGATCGGCGCCAACGCATTCGCGGCTTGGCTGCTGAATACCTGCCAAATAGGGCAGCCGAATGAAGGCGCGCAGAGGAAAGTATGGACTCATCCGGGCAGCCACTGGTAGCAATAATCGTGCCCGCTTACAACCGGGGCAGCTATCTGGCCGCTACCTGGGCGGCGTGCCTGGCGCAGGACTACGAGCCCCTGGAAGTGATAGCGGTGGACGATGGCTCCAGCGACGACACCGGGGCCATCATGCACGATTACGCCACCCGCGACCGGCGCCTGCGCACGTTTTCCTATCCAGTCAATCAAGGCCAATGCGTCGCCCGCAACGTTGGCCTGGGTTTGGCCAAAAGTACTTTGGTGAAATTCCTGGATAGCGATGACCTGCTGTATACCAACACCATTCGCGCGCAGGTGAAGCTGCTGATCGAGCACGGCGCGGATGTAGCGGTCAGCGGATTCAGCGAATTTTGAGACGAGGACGAGGCGTCCAATATCGCCGCTACCGTGGCGCCGCTGGAGTTAAGTGGCACGGTTCGCGAGTACGATGATTTTCTGGCTTTGTATGAGCACGGAGAACTTTACCTTCAACCAAGTGCTCATCCGCCGGGACTTGGTGGCGAGCGCCGGTGGTTTCGATCCGGCAGTGAGAGCATGTGAGGAGGCTAATTTGGCCATTCGCATGATCAGCCGGAATGCGCCCGTTAAGGTAGCTGTACAAACAGATCCGCTGTTGGTCAAACGCGTTGGTTATTACTCCTTGGGTTACACCGCCCGCTCGCAACGAGAGATCCCGTGGTTACTCATCTCTTTCGCCAGGGCCGCCCGTGACATTCTCAAGGATACGCCGCATCCCGCGCTGCACCGCTCTCTGGCGCCAAAGCTCTATCAGGCGCCAAAGCTGCTATCAGGCGATGGTCTATGCTTACCGCGCGGGCTCGCAGGGCGAAGCCTTGAGCGCGTTTGCCGATTGGCAGGGTTTAGGTGTGGAGCACGAGCGCTTATCGCCCTGGTATCACGAGTGGTTGCATAGCGTGTTTGGTTTTCGCACCGCGCAATACGTGCTGGCGGCGGTGCGCCGCCTAGCGGGTAAGAGCCAAGCCGATAAGACAGTTGACCTCCGTTAGCGGAGCGGACACAGTCGAGGCCCCCTCTTGATGATGGAACCTGGCTGACGATGGAATTCGGAGTCGTTCTACAAACCAGCCCGCCGGCTAGCCGGGTCATAGAACTTGCCAAGCGCGCGGAAGCCAATGGTTTTACCCACGTGTGGGTCTACGATTCGCACGTGCTCTGGCAAGAGGCGTTCATCGTGCTCAGCCAGATCCTCGCCGCCACCGAGAAGGTTCATGTAGGGCCCATGGTGACCAATCCCGGCACCCGCGACTGGACTGTGCTCGCCTCCTGCTTCGCCACGCTGAATGATCACTACGGGCCTCGTACCATTTGCGGCATAGGCCGGGGTGATTCGGCTCTGCGTGTGATTGGCCGCAAGCCGCGTAGCCTGGCGGAGATGGCTGAGGCCATGCAGGTGGTGAAGGGGTTGGTCGGGGGTAAGACGGTTGACTACCAGGGTACCGATGTTCACTTTCCTTGGGTTGGCGTGGGGTGGGAGTTGCCCATGTGGGGCGCGGGCTACGGCCCTCGGGCTCTAGACTGTATTGGCCGGCACGCCGATGGGTTTATCCTGCAACTGGCCGATCTACAGATCTTGGATTGGACTTTGGCCGCTGTGCGGGAGGGGGCTAAAGCGGCGGGCCGTTCGCCGGATGCTCTCGCCACCTGCGTGGTGGCGCCGGCTTACGTGGGGCCGAACCGTGCCCACCAGCGCGAGCAATTGCGCTGGTTCGGCGGCATGGTCGGCAATCACGTGGCCGATCTGGTCAACCGCTATGGTGAAAATTCCGCGCAAGTACCCAAGGCGTTGACGGAGTACATCAAAGAGCGTAAAGGGTATGACTACGCTCATCACGGGCAAGCCGGCAATCCCTCTACGGATTTTGTGCCCGATGCCATCGTCGATCGCTTCTGTGTGCTCGGCGAAGCCGGTGAACACATCGCCAAGCTGAAAGAGTTGCGCTCGCGCGGGACCGATCATTTCGCCGTCTATTTGATGCACGATGCCATGGACGAAACCCTGGAAGCCTACGGTAAAACCATCATTCCGGCCCTCGCTACAATCCCGGCCCCGGGCGGCCACTCATCTGGCCGCAAGTTGCCTAAATCCGAGCAAGCAGCCCCGCAAGAGGGGTATGCGGGCCGCTCGGGTTTCGGCCTAAGGCCGGCCTTGCTCATCGTCGATTTCATCAAAGGTTTCACCGATCCGGCGTCGGGGGTCGGGCGCGATTACAGCGCGCCCATCGGCGTCACGGGCGAGCTCTTATCCTTATTTAGGCAAAGTGCTTTGCCGGTGATATTCACCACCCAGGTTTACCAGCCCGATCTCAACGATGGGGGAGTGTTTTTGCAGAAAGTGCCGGCACTTGGGGTGTTGAAACGGGGTAGCCCCTGGGTGGCGGTGGACGAGCGTTTGCGACCGCGGCCATCCGAGCGGTTGGTGGAGAAGCAATACGCCAGCGCTTTTTTCGGCACCATGCTCGATGTGGAGTTGCGGTCTATGGGCGTAGATACTGTGGTGATAGCAGGATGCACCACTAGCGGCAACGTTCGCGCCGGCGCGCTCGATGCGATGCAGCATGGCTTTAGGGCCGTGGTGGTGCGCGATGCCGTAGGCGACCGGTCGCCGCAGGTGCACGAAGCTAACTTAAATGAACTGGATACTAAATACGCGGATGTGGTAGATGCGCAAGCGGTGAACCAGCGTTTGACCGCGGCTGGTAAACACAGCGCATTGGCGGCGAAGGCTCGCGAATCGTTTCACCGTTGGTGGCATGGACCATGATCCCGCCCCTTTCTCCCAGCACTAGCTTGCCTGTTTCTTGGCGCGGATTGTGCGCCGCTTCATCGGACTCAGCCGAGTGGTTCTAGACCTACTTAAGCGGGCGTGCGGTTGGGTGTCTTGTACTTACCTTCGTCAGATCTGAGCCTGGCTGCGGAACGGGTACAATAAAAATCACTGCTGTCCCATAGAGCATACTAACCCTTTGAAATTTATGGAAAAACTGTTTTCATGTCTCAAACACAATGCCATAGTCAATTTTTTATGTAAATCAATAGGTTATACGCTGTGTTTAACTATTTTGTGGGACAGCAGTGAATAAAAATGTAGTATTTGTGCCACTCGGCTAGCGGGTGAGCCATAGCGCCGGCAATCTTCTCATTCATATTTCACGTTGGCCACCAGTTCGATGCGTAAACGCTCCCCTTTCGTAGTGGAGCTAGTGGTGAAGTGCCCCGGGCAACGCTTAGATTTCAAGAGCTAAAAGAGAAAGCAAGTATGAAACTTGAAGAGATCAAACATCATTGGCAAAAATCAGGAGAGAGTTTTCCATCTCACAGCAAAGTAACTCCTACATCAAGAGATCCGTACCTGGGGGAGCTCGAAAGAGAGAATATTCTGTCCTACCTCAACCGCGAACATGCCTGTCTTGAAGTAGGATGCGGCGATGCGTTTCACACAATACACTACGCAAAGAAGGTGAAACGAATACTGGGTATCGACGTCGCGGACAGTCTCATCAATATCGCTAAAGAGCGGAAACTGCAGCGAGATCTCCTCAACAATATTGATTTCGATGTTTGTTCAGTTCTTGATATAGGAGAGAAATTTGACGGCGAACGATTTGACTGCGTGATATCCCAAAGGTGCCTCATAAATCTACCGACTTGGGATCATCAAAAGGAAGCGATTTCTCAGATTCATCGGCTACTGACTGATGAGGGAATATTTCTACTGACAGAAGGCTTTCAAGATTACCTTGATACGCTGAACTCGGCGAGAACGAGGTTTTCTTTGCCGGAAATAAAGGTAGTTGATTACAATAGAAATTTCGTCTTGAACGATTTTGAGGAGTTCATTCAACAATACTTTGAAATTGTCGAGCAGCGTCACTACGGCCCGTATTTGTTCTTCTCACGCATATATCATCCACTCGCGGCGTTGCCTGATAGCCCCAAGCACGACTCTAAACTGAATGAAGTTGCAATGAACATCTCAAGGGTTCTGTCTATGTCGGATTTAGAAAAGTATAGTTACAATCTATTCTATGCTTTGAAAAGACGAGAGCTAGCAAGCTCAGTATCGGATCCCCAGTCAGCAATTTAGGCTCTCGTTTGTCAATAGACGAGCAAGTGCGCACTCCTTCACTGCACACAGTCATGCGATGAACTAGTCATGGTGTGGCGAATTGCCTTCGCGTCTCGACGCGTAGCCGTGATTGTACGAAACACTCATTCGGGGCACGCCGAGAGTCGAGTTTCTCATCCCCGCCTGCTGCCTGTGAGATACGGATCATGAAAATCGGCTTTTTCTACAACATGAACAACAATTTCTTTTCGATCGTGCGACACTTCCGCGACTAAGGCGTAGATGCACGATTATTGCTATTTAAGAACGAAACCCGTCACTTTCTTCCGCAGTGCGATAGCGTCAGCTCTGGTTTACCCAGTTTGTCAGTAATCTTCTGTGGAACAAGCTCAATTACCTCATTGATACCCCTGCCGGGGAACTGCTGAGAACCTTGGACGACTTTGATGTCATCGTAGATTGCGGCCCTGCACTTGCGTACTTCAATAAGGCGGGTCGGCGTGCCGACTTCTTCATTCCCTACGGTGACGACGTGTCCAGAATGCTTTTCTACAAAAAAGATCAAGGCTGTCTTTATGACGAGCGGTATGCCAGAAGATTATCGGGGGTCCTATTTACACAAAGGAGCCGATTACGGCTCTGATTTGTCGGCCGGTGATATCAACACGTATATGACGCATTGCGAGAATCGGCTGCTACGCAAACTGGTGCCACGGTTGTTTCCTGAACGCGTTCCGCGGTATCTGGATTTCGCCTGCGGCACGGGCCGGGTAACGCAGGTGACCGAACCCATGGCGATGCAATCATTGGGCGTTGACGTGTCGCCGAACATGCTGGAGCAAGCGCGGCAAAGATGCCCGTCAACACAGTTCTTTCAAATCGATATTACTCAAGGGCACCTCTAAAAATGCACTTTTTCCGCGATTGCGGCGTCAGCGCCGTGCTCGAATCCTCATGTATCACCTATCACTGCTGTCCCACAAAATAGTTGAACACAGCGTATAACCTATTGATTTCCATAAAAAATTGACTATGGCATTGTGTTTGAGACATGAAAACAGTTTTTCCAATAAATTCAAAGGGTTAGTATGCTTTATGGGAGAGCAGTGATTTTTAGCAGGCGCCCTGAAGCCTCGTGCCACCGGAGAGCTTGCCTTTTGTAGGTCACAGCCGCACAGCTTTCGCGTTGTAATACGAACCAACGCCGCGTATTGACAGACCTCAGGCAAAGACAAAAAAGCCCAATCAAGTAAGTCATTGACCAGGAAGGGAAATAAGAGTAGAAACTCAGCCAGAGTGAGAAGATCGGATAAATACATGGCACATTGCCGTAAACAGCTACGACAACTCGTCGTAGAACTTCGCGACAAAGGTCCGGCTAGTACCTGTCAAGTTTCTCACGGGAGAAATGAGCAGTGGATTTTGAATGGGATCAAGACAAGGCAGCAAACAACAAAAAGAAACACGGTATCAGTTTCCCTGAGGCTATGACGGTTTTTGGTGATCCGTTCGAATTGACAATTTCTGATCCGGGTCATTTATCAGGGGAGTACAGGCTTCTCAGCATTGGGCATTCAAGTACAGGCAAACTTCTCGTGGTAGCCTACACTGAGAGACAGCAGAACAACGTTCGGCTTATAAGCGCCAGAAAAGCCACAACGCAGGAGCAGAAATATTATGAGCAAAGTTATTAAAGACAATGAAATGCGAACAGAATATGATTTTTCATCGGGTGTGCGTGGAAAGCACTTTCAGGCATATCAGCAGGGAACAAATGTAGTGTTTTTAGAACCAGACATTTCTGCAGTGTTTAAGAATTCTGAGTCTGTCAATCATGCGTTACGTATGCTTTTAGAATTGGCTGGACAAGAAGTAAAGAAAAACTTAACAAGTGGTTCAAGCGGACGCTCGTAAACTCGGTGCGCCACGAAACGCAAATTAGCTAGTGGTTGAAAGTACCCCATCGAAAGTGTTGACCCGACACATCGATTATCGAGTCTTGGGCCGCTGAGCGGTAACGGCAGAGGTCAAGCGTAGACAGAAAGTTTGTAGGCCGGAAGCGAAAGCTGAAGTGATGGAGTCCCGTTAACGAGTCATTTGGGGATTGGGTACGCTCTCAATGTGATGTATTTAAACAGCTATATCAAACCCGTATTGATCGAGCTTACGCCAAAATTGATTCCAACGAGCATCCGTGTGTGTCAACCCGCGCAATGAGAGAACGGTTTGAGCCCCAGCCTCCTTCCAGTACATGCCTGAATTGCGTAGGCGCTGCTTAACCAATGTTTTACAAGCCGCTTCAGTCACACCTGATCCGATCGGTAAATTGTCTGACTGATGTCGAGAATAACACGTGAATTCAACTTGTAAGTGCAACTCCACCGAGTCGAGTGAGGTGGCAAGCTGCGGTAGTCTGGCAGTCCACCCACCGACAAAAGTAAGAGGAGCGCATATGCACTACACACAGCTTGCCGAACACGAACGATAGCAGATGTACAGCCTCATGAAAGCAGGCCATAGCC
>WLWE01000930.1_pt1 | contig 23603 bp, 19 predicted proteins | sample 6718301 | NCBI WGS metagenome assembly WLWE01 (sample SAMN12718691, study PRJNA515312) | sponge metagenome | isolation source: marine sponge | host: Mycale hentscheli | place: New Zealand: South Island, Marlborough, Capsize Point | collected 2003-05-01 | reverse complement strand
AGAAAAAATTGCTAATGATTTAGCTCTTTCATGCCAATTAGGAGTACCATCATGAGAATCTCTTACAGTAGTTAAAGCATCAATTTTAGCCATTGTTGCTTCATCTTCTAAAAACTCACTAAAATCATCTAATCCTAACTCTTCGTTGAGTAAAGAATATGCTTCAGCATGTATAGTTTCAAAAGCTCCAAATGTAACAGCCATTTTAATAACTTCTGGTTTTCTAAACCATTTTGTTACTAATGTTGACCAATAATCATTTACTACTGTTTCTGTTTGAGCAAATCCTTTTAAGATAGTCCCAATTATATTTTTTTCTGTTTCTGATAAATTTTGTTTCCAATCATTAACATCAGACATCATAGGTACTTCTGTATGTAACCAATGTGCTTGTTGTTGTTTTAACCAATAATCAGATGCCTCTTGATATTCAAAAGGTTTATATACTATACGTTCTTTTAAAAGTGATGTTTTTGCCATTTTATTTGTTATTAAGTGTAAAAAATTGATTTGCTAATGCCTTTTTATCATACTCATCTACTTCACCAAATGATTTAGTAGTTTGAGTTTGATCAGGTTCTTTTTCATAATCGTCAGGATTATAATCTTTTACAATAAAATGACCAGTTGATGTATCAGCTTCTACCCCAAATGTTAATCCATCAATACCGTATCTATTTTTCATAATATGAAATCTTCCTGTTCCGTTTACTTTATCTGCTTTTTTTCTAGAAAGAGAAATACACACATCAGTAATCATTATTTTATCATATGATCCTGCTGCTTTATCTCCTTCAACTATGTCGTCTTTTGCTCCTGCACGATTTACTTGAGATACTGACCAAATAGGTATATCTAATTGACGAGCTAATCCTTTTGTGCTTTGATAAATATCGTCAATTTCTCCTTTACGATCAGCTGTTTTTTTCTTTGTGCCCAATAAATCAACATAATCAATAATTACTAAATCTGGTTTGATTCCTATGTCAGTTATTTTAGTAATATGTGATTCAATAGTCGACATAGTTGCGCGACCTGTTGGGAATTCTTTTATTATTAATTCACCCTCTATACTAGGTATTATTTCTTCTATCCTTTCTCTATTTTTTAATATTTTATCAACTGGTATCTTACTAAAGAAAGCATCATATCTTCTTCCAACATATTGTTCTCCTAATTCTAATGTATAATGAACAACATTATAACCCATTCTTACAGCATATCCTCCTAATGCTACTAATGACCATGATTTACCACCTCCAGGATTACCAAATATTAATCCAAAATCTCCATTACCTAACCCACCCTGTAGTAATTCATTTATTCTTGTCCAAGGTGTTGGTATAGTTGTTCTAGCATCTTCTCTAAATCTTGATTCTAGATCTTTTAAATATTCATGTCCTACATTTTTATCATTACCAGCTTGTAAAGCACTTGATATTATAGTTTTAATTGAATCAAAATCACCTGCTTTTAATAAATCTACAGAAGACATTAATGCTTTTTTAATTTGTTGATTTTTACAAAATCCAGTAAATTCCTCTTGTACATACTCTAAATCTTCATCTGACGCTTGGTATGCTTCTCTTAATTGTTCTTTAACTGATAATTGTAATACTTCATTATCGATTTTTTTAACTTCAACCTTTAAAATATCCATTGAAGGTGTAGTATGATATTTATCATAATATCTTAATACTTCTTTAATAATCCATTTATGAGCTTGATTATCAAAATATTCATCACTTAGGATATCTTGAATATTAACCAAAAATTCCTTATGTGTTAATAAGGAAGATAGCACTTTTATTTGAAAATGAGGGCCATATTGGTTTAGGTTTTTTAATGTCATATAACTTATTTTTTTATAACTAATTTTTCGAATAAATCTTTTACCCAAAATTCTACATTTCGTATCATACCACCTAATTTATCTTGGTTATAAAATGCTACGAACTGCTTTGGAAGATAAGGAGGAACATCTGAATTGACAAGTTTATCTAAATATTCTTCTTCTTTCTTACTAATCATAGGATTATCTAAATCCATTATTTTATAATTTTTTTCCATTTCATTCATGTTTTGAAGAACACGAGCATAAACTACATGATCTTTTAATTTAGCTTCACATATAGTGAATATGTCTTCTAAATTCATATCACGTTCCATTAATTCAGGAAACTTTTTATATAATCCTTTTTCACCTAATCCTTTAATACCCTTAATTTTATCAGAATTATCACCTAATAAGGTTTTATGTAATATAAAGTTTTTAGGTGACATTTTATACTTATCAATAACTGTTTGTTTTGTATAATATTCTTTTTCCATAGGACGATATAATATAACATTATCATTTACTAGTTGAATAAAATCCTTATCTGAAGATACTATAAATGCTTTATCTTTTGGGTCATTAATTACTTTATTACATAAATAAGCTATAATATCATCAGCTTCAACTTTATCAATACTAACAGTTTTAACAGGTAATGTTTTTAAATATTGAATTACTCTAACCATTTGATCTACTTTTGAATCATCTTCATCTTGCTTATCATCAAAAGCATCCCAATTAGTTATACGTTGTAAATCTCTTCCTGATTTGTATGAAGGCATTATGTTTTTTCTATTATTAGCCGATCCAGCCCCATCAAATACTACATAAACTTGTGTTGGGTCTATTTGACGAATCATAGCGCCTAATGAACGAAAAAAACCACCTAAACCTCCTATATGGACACCATCTGGATTTACCATATTCATTACTGCAAAATTTCTAAAGAATAAATTTAAACCATCAATAAATAATATTCTTTCACTTTGTACAGTTCCCTCCCCTTGTTCTTGAATTCCATCAAGAAGCTTAAATAGCTCTTTTTGTTTCATTTAATTATTTTTTATGCCGTGAATATACGAAAGGTAATTCAGGTATCAAAATTTACTGTGGCTCGTCTCCAAAAGATGTTATATCAGAATACGCTTGGTCTTCTTCAACAACTCTAAAATCCCCACCACCTAAAATTTGTTTCCATTCTTCTTTTCTATCCTCTTTATATGCTTTTAATTCACGATCATTATCGTTAATAAAACCATGAGGAGTCATAACAATTTTACCTCTAGTAGTAACACCATTAATGTGATTTTTATCAATTTGAATATTTACTCTTTTAGCAAATTCAACTTGTTTACCATCTTTAATAGCTTTAATTTTAGACGTACCAGCAGACATAATATTACCGAACGTAACTACAAATGTAGAATCAAACCACATAGCATAACCACCTTTATTCATTAACTTTGGTTTACCCATTGGTGATTCAGCTTTTAATGTCCACACTTTATTAATACAAACTAATGTATTAGTATATTGTGATGATTCTTTTCTGGATAATGTAATTTTTTGATTTACACTATTACCAAATTGAGTTGACATAGCACCTGCATTCCATTCATTATTATTTTTATTTGATTTAATAGACATTTCACAAGGTACTGAGCCAATTGAATCCCATAGGAATAATAAATCATACGGTAAATTACCTTTCTTTTGTTCATCAATTAAATCTAAAATAAATCCAGCTACATCTTCAATAGAATTGATAGTTTCTCTATCTACATAAATAAAATTACCTTCATAATTTAAAACCTCACCAGTTTTAGGATCTTTAACTTCCTTAACATCCATACCCATTTGAGTTGCATGTTCCCAATTCCATTTCATCTCAGTAATAATAAATACAGGTAGTATTTTACGTTTTTGAGCTGACACAGCTGCTTCAATCATTGCCGTAGTTTTACCTGTATCTGAATGTCCTCTTAATAGAACAATATGTCCCATAGGAATACCAGGAATTGAGGTAACATCTTGAAATGCTTGAGATAAAGGGATCCATTCTTGATCTTTAAACTTAATGTTTTGTTTTAATCCCTTTTTCTCTTTAAATGCATCTAAATTAAAATTTGATTGTATTTCTGCAGAGACTGCCTCCGATAGTGATTTTTTCTTTTTCGCCATGTATTTTATTTATTAAAACGGTAAATCGTCTTTTTCTTCCTTATCATCATTAAATAAATCATCAAATTGATCTACTTTAGCTTTACCTTTATTAGTATCTAATGAGTAATTATTTTTCTCACCATCAAAAGGTACAGATGGTTCTGAAGAAATATCACCTTCTTCTCCATCAGGAGATAAAAATTCTTGCAATCCAGCTTTAACCTCTTCAAAAGTAAACTTTTTAAATACATCCATTGGATTTGGTTGGTTATCTAATAAATCTTTAACAACTGTTTCATCACTAGATAATGGAGTTGTTTTTAATGATGGTCCTACTGATGTTTTATTATAAGGAGTTCCTGTAACTTCAGGTCCTACTGTAGTTAATTTGATATCTCTACCATTTACAATATCAGTAAAATCACCAATTTCATCATCAGAAGCCATATTTAAAAAATCTTGGTATACTTCTTTACCAAATTGCCATAATTTAACACCTTCATCTTCTTGTCCTCTTATTACAACAGGAGCAAAAATACGAGTTTTAGCGTCTAATTTTTTAGCTAATCTCCAGTTTTCTTTATCTCCACTTTGACGTAATTGTTTAGTGAATTCTTGAATTGGATCCTTTTGTCCCCAATTTTGAGGTGATGCCATTACTCTTGGTCCAATACCATAGTAAAATAACATTTCTGTAAATGGAATCTGTTTGTTATATTTGTTAGGTACTACTCTAACAACTTGTTTACCAACTGAAGGTTTCCAAAATAATGAATTACCTCCTTTTTTTGTATTTGTAGATTGCTTGTTTAACGATTCTAAGCGTTGTTTAATTAGATTTAAATCCATAATAACTTTTTTTTTGTTTTATAACGTTTATTAATGTGGTGAATATACGAACAAATGTTCGGTTTGCCTAACTATACTTCAAGAATTTTATGAATCTTAGTCTTTAATTGCTTTAATTCATCTCTTTGAGTAAGTAAAACTGTATTTCTATAATGCTGCCAATCAATTGGAAACTTAGTATCAACTACTCCTCCATTTAATTTTTTAATTAATTCATTAAGAGCATTTATAGTATACAGTGTGTTTGATTCTTTTTTTCTATGTACAAGAATCGTATTTTGTGGTAAGCTGTCTAGATTTGCCTGATCAATATTATATGTACAAACATATTCATCATTACTTTTAATATGTAAAACAAATATTTTGTTATACATAATATTATATTTAGAAGTAAGACCCTCTATTAATGAATCTAACTCATCTAGCGTAGTAAATGTGCAAAATAATTTGTTATTCAAATCTTTTATATTTAATGTAGAGAATTCGTTAAAATCATCTACAGTATACATATTAACCGGTTTATCTAAAATCGTAGTTGCTTCCATAACTTTCTTTTATTTGTAATTTATAATTTTTTATTATTTGTTTAATTTCTTCAATCAAACCAACTTCACTTTCATCAAAATCAAACAAAAACGAATCATAAGTATATAAGACTAGCTTAGTTTTTCGGTTTTTTAATGATTTAAATATGTCCCATAATATACGAACATTCATTGCGGTCTCCAAGTTTTGTAACACATAATTTAAAAGCTTTTGAGGTTTCATGTCATCTAGCTTATCTCTTTTGTATAAATGTTTTGAAATAGGGCACTCTATGTAGCCGTCTTTGTTAAATCTTTCCCACAAATCATCTACATATATTTGAACTCTTTGAAAAAATTCCAGATTTTTAAACTGTTCAAATACTCCTCCGTATAGTTGTTTAAATGTTAATTCTTTAGATTTTTGGTAATCCACCTTGTACATTTTCGCAAATGCCTTGTGGATGTCTTCTTCGCCAAAATCATAACCCACCAACAACCCAAGAAGAGTAGGATGATAAGCACCAATGTCAAGCTCAATAAATTTATCATTACGTGGAATAAAACTCGTCCTACATCCATTATCTTTATTAAGTGCTGCGTAATTAATTCCATTAAATTTATTTGCGGGTCTAGTTGTTAATGTTTTAAAGTTGTATTGCGTGTATACGTATTCGCTACGCTCATCGTAAAAGTGCGATTTGAATCTTTCTCTATCAATTCGTATTCCACTTCTTTCCACGGCGTTGAATACCACTGTGGCTTTGTCATTGTAAAAGTTGTTGATTGGCTCATTTATTTTTAATTTTAAGTCGTTAAATATATTCTCACAATATTCATAATGTTTAACTATTGGTACTATTCTATTGATATCCTTTTTATCGGGATATTTGTAGTAAAGAAATTGATGGCTTGTTGTTTTTTCTGGTATATACGTAGGTGTATTTAGTGTAATGTCAAAAAGCTTTTGTAATACTAAATAATGTAAAAATTCCTTCTTATCTCGCACATATATCTTATCTAATGCGTTTAATATATATTTTATTGCGTCAATACCAACGTTTAATGTCTCACTATGGTCATTCGTTAATATGAATCCTTTATTACTATTTAACGGACGAATATAAACAGCACAAATCCCATTATTTGTAGGATGTTCAAAATGATTGTTAGGAATTATTTCAACAAATGCTTCACCTTTAGCATAATTTTTAAATAACTCTAATTGTTTGTCGTCTTCAACTAACCAAAACATAACTTTTATTTTGGTTCAATATACGATTATTTTATTTATAATCCAAGTTTAATCATAGATTTGGGTCAAAACTATATCTTCACCTTTACCATGATATTTACCAGTCATAAGAGTTCCATCTAACATAGCATGATAATACCCAATATATGCAGTTCCATCAGGTAGTACAAGACCATCTTCTCCATTTGAGTATAATATTTCTGCACTATTTCTTGCAAAATATTGAATGTAATTATCCATTAAATATTGGCCTAAACCTTTTTTTCCTAATCTTTCTTCTACTAATTGTACTTGATTAAAATTTGTTTGTAGAACATCTTCTTCATCCCCAGTTATAACCCAATCAAGAACAAATATAGAATATGTTACCCAATCATAATTTGGATCATGGTTGTCAAATTTATCATATTCAATTTGACTTATTTCTATAAAAATGGGTTCATTAACTTTTACACAGAAATATCTAGTAAATTTTCCTAATTTATAATCTTCATCTGTTGGTGTTGGGTAAAATTCTTGAGGAAGAAATGTAACTTTACTCATATCTACTGCTCGAATTACATTATAAGTACTTATTAATTCCATATTTTGATATTGGCCTGGTACTGTTTCTTTATTCCAATTATAAGCATATTCTTGAACGGGATTACCTTCTTCTATTATTGGGTTAAGTGTAGATTTTCTTAATGGAACTAATTCTTCTTGGGGAGTGTCATTTGGGTCAATACCTGAAAATATTTTTCCATTATACATTAACCAATATGAACCCACATATTCATCACCAGTAATAAGAGATTGATATTCACCTCCTCTGGTATATTGATCAGTTTTTATTTTATTCTTAGGTATGTACATTATAATTTTTCTAAATTAATGCTTAGTTGGTCATAATCAACACTGTAGTAACCATTATTATTTAACAAGACAGCTTTTGACATATTAGTTTTTAGTAAATCTTGAGCCATTATACCTCTATATTTACTAGTATAATCTAAACCTAACATATCTTTATAATTAAATTCATATAAAGGTATCCCATATTCAGTTTCTCCTACTTTTGTTATATTTGTTTTTAATCTTATATCAGACATCCCCCCACCATAACTTCTATTACTAGCATTTCCTTCTTGACCTTGGTTTAATCCATCAGGAGAATATTCTCTTCTGTATTCTTTTAATGAAGTTTCCCAATCCCAATTTTTATTATTATTCCATAAATTTTCTGCTGCTGTTGAAATTCCACCTAATTTATTTACAAAGGTTCTTACTCTTAATTTTTCCTTTTCAGAATCACTTAAACCACCTTGTTGAATTGTTCCTCCTGCTTGAGTATTAGATGTAATATCTACTACATCCATGTACCAATTTTCAGCACCTGCTAAAAATGCTGTTACATTTCCCATTTTTTCTTGATTCATGGATGTGTTTGTTAATTCAAACCGATCAACACCTAAACCTGTACGTTGTTTAGTAATTTGAGAATCAGGATGTGAAGACATAAAACCATTTCCAATTTTTATATTTGGTCCTTGTCTATCTGGTAAGGTTCCTCCATACATAAGTACATTTGTTTGAATTTCTCCTTTACCTCCATATAATTGATTAAAATCATAATTATTTTTACCATTTCCTATTAACCATACAGCATTTGGATATTTTTGATTAGGGTCAAATACACACAAATATCTATCTCCTCCATCATATAAGTTTTGAGATTCAGAATTAGTACCTATTGTTACTGCTAAAGTATCAATAACTGTTGATTGATCCGTAGCTAAAATTTCTAATACACCTAAAGTAGCATATTCTAAATCTTCTACTAATGTTAAAACCATTCTTAATTGAGAATTAGTTGGATCTGTAGATCTTGTAGCTTGATTAGATCTATAAGTATTATAAGATCTATTTGAAGTAGCACTACCTGCTCCTCCTGTTTTACTTTTAGATGATGAAGGTTTTCTTAGTTTAATTTTTGGTACAGATTGAGTACCCAGTTTAGTTATCCAAGATTCTTTAGTAACTTCATGATCAACAGATTTAACTATAATTTCTACTGAGTCTTTATCATAAGAGGGAGGAAGAATTTTTTGATCAATTTCAAATCTTTGCATCATTACTATACCAGACATACCATCTATATCCATATTTAAATTAAAAGGTAGGAAAAATGGAGCAGCCAATGTCCCTGATCCTCCTTTAGATGGTTCTTGTGTATAAATTCCATTTAATAATTGGTGGTAAGCAGTTCCATAACTATTAAAAGCTACCATATCATCACCATACCAATTTCTATCACGAAATACATCAGTAAATAATCCTCCATCAGTATTAAAACTTTTTCCTATCCAACTTTGATCCCACCACCCTTCTGAAAGTAAACCTTTTACAGTTTTTGCAAATTCTTTAAATTGAATTTCTAGTGGATCTGCTGGTACAGAATCAGATGTTATTAATGATTTGTTAGGAATAACCCTATCTATTATACCTGTATTATAATTTGAAAATGATGTAGCGTTTCCACTTGCTTGATTACCATTATTTTGGGCTCCTATAGATAGCATTGTAGAAAAATTAGAAGGAATACTAGCATCAATACCTAAATTTCTTACAATACTTCCTCCTCTTTGTGTTGGGTTATTAGAAGAAAATCCAAAAGTATTAAATTTACATATTTTACTTCTATATGTTATTGGTGGGTTTCCTGAGAATGTTTGTGGAATATCTTCTATAAATCTAACCCTAGCACCTTCATCAGGTAATTTTAATCTAACATTGTTTATACCTCCTAAATTAATGTTTATTTCTTCTAATAATATTCTTAAAAACTCAAATAAATCTTTTTCATTTTTTTGTATATTATTAATCTTTCCTTTTTGATTTAATAAAATAGTTGCTACACGATTAACATTTACATAAACATTAGCTAATCTACCTAGACCACTATTATATACCCACCCACTGCCTTTAAACAAACTATTATAATTACTTTCACCATCTGATAATTCTGGGAATGATGTTGGGAAATTCGGCAGTTCTGTTAAATATTTTCTTTCTAAATCATTTAAATTATGATTACCATAAGGAATCATATAATGATGAGGGGCAATAGGAAATTGACCTTGTAATCTCCTTATTAAATTTTTATCATTTTGAAGATTATCAAATTGTATATCAAAAGTAAATATAGGAGCCCCATTTTTACCATTAGTAGGAACAATATTCTTTTGAATTAAAGCCATAAGAAGACCAAACTTTACATATATTTGAGGAGTAAAATTATATTCATCAGTATCTGTCCCAACTAAACCTAAAATTCCATTTTTAAATACAATATCTTTTTTGAAAAAATTACCACTATTATTTATCATTGGGAAATTTTTAATAAGATAATCTTTTTGAATATCTTTACCATCTTTATCAATACCCCAATCAATTACTTTAGCTCCTGTAGCTAATTTTGTTGTTTGATATATAGTATATAAATTTTGTATTAAAGTTCCCCCAGCTTGACCAAGAGCTACTAATGGAATTGCTCTTTTTGATTTTTCTTTTTTTGTTTCATCATTTTCTTCCTCATTATTTGTACCGTTTGATCCATCATGAGAGGTTTTTTTACTTTCATCTGTTGGAGTACTTACATTCAATTTTAAACTTTCAATTACTTCTCCTAATCCTCTTAAATCTACAGTACAATTATAACTTCCATCTGTATCCATAGACCATTTAAAATTAACAATTTTACCAAATACTGCTTCATAATTACCACTTGTCCTTTTTCTTTCTTCTTTTATTTTTTGGATAATTTTATATTGGTTATTTTGAGTTTTTCTTTGAGGATTTAATAATAAACTTAAAGCTGGTGTGAAAAAAGGGTCTGTTGTTTCTAATTTAACTTCATCTCCTGTAAGTAATCTATCCCCATTAGTAGTTTGTAAATAAGTACTCCATCCAAATTCTAATAATAAAGTATATCCAGGACGCATATATAATGCATCTATTAAAGCAAATTGAGTTCTACTATAACACTTAATATTAATAGTTGTCTTAGTTAGAGCACCATCATTTTCATATTTTACACTAGCTCCTGTAATACCAGGCATAGGAACAAGTCCCCTTTCAGTTGTACCACCCCAACCATAAGCTCCTGATAGATTATTTGCATTAGAAGTATTTAAAGCTGTTGTATTTAAACCAGAATTTAATTTTATGTTATCATTAATATCAAGAGATAAAGCTCCTCCTTGTAATATAAAGTTTTTAGCAGCTGCAATACCTTCAATTTCATTTCTATTTATGCCTGGTAGACTTAATAATCTATCTAAAGTACCATATGAATTTGTTGATTTTATATTAACAGAGGATGCTAATCTAAGCCATGGGGTTTTTGACTGTTGGTAAAGTAAATCTTTTGAGCTATTTCCACTCCCTTTTCCTAATGAAATTTCTCTTTGTTCAATTTGATTAGTTACCCAATCTTCAAAGGGTCCACCTTGAATATTTCCTATAGCCATTATTGTTCATTTAAAATGTTATAACTATCTATTATACTATTAATATTTTGAGGGATAGCTATTACTGAACCTGGGGGTAAATAAAGTGAACCAAAATTTACTTCATTAGGATTCCTTATTGCTATTATCCAATATAAAGTAGTATCACCATAAAATCGAAATGCTAAAGCATCTAATCTATCACCAAATTCTGTCTCAACATAAATATCTGTTTCCAGGGGTCCAACCTCAGGATAAAAAACTGTGTTATAGTATTTATCTCCTATAGTTGCTACAAAAGGATTTTCATTTCTTAATTGTTCTATTTTTTGATATCTATCCATTTATTATGGTTGTGTTTGACTAACTCTTGCACCAGCATTTGCTGCTTCTGCATCTAGTGCTGCTTGCTCATTAGCTTCAAGTTGAATTGCATTAAAATTATTATCATATAAATCTTGATAATTATTAGTGGCATTATTATCAGCTAATGCTATGTATTTTTCTATTGGGTCTAATATATCTCCTGCTCTTGCTGGTACAAATTTCTGAATTGGTGTGAATGTTAATCCTGTTACTTTTATCATATGTGGTAACTGTTTAACACTAGAATCTTTTCCACCACTTGAATTAATTGCTATTTCCCAAGTTGATTCCATAGGAATAGTATAATTTAAACTTTTAATTATTCCAGGTTGGTCAAATAAATAACCTCCTACTGTCATTTTAACTAAATTTCCTCTCATATAACCAGCTTCACTATAATCTGGGGCTAATGTTGATGCTAAGTAATTTAATTTTTTATACATTGGAATTAATTCAGCTTTTGATTGAGCATAAACTGTAAAACTCATAGTAATATCTCTATTAAAACCAGCATAATTATATAATTTTTCAGCTCTACCTACATATTGAACTTCACTCCAATCAGCACCATAACTATCACTAAAATCATCTAAAAATGCTCTAAAATGTATGTATGTGTTAGTAGCTCCTTGATCTTTATTATTAATTATAGCTATATTAAATTTACAAGAATCATTTGTTGATGAAATAGTATCTGCAGTTGAACCTGTATACATAGCTAAAGCATTTATTTTATCTAATGCTGTTTTTGCCATACTACCTGATGGAGAAAAAGAATAATTCCAAACATTTTTTGGACCTACTCCTATTGCTCCATTTCTAGCTACAGTAGGGTTGGATTTTCCAGGATCTCCTTGATTAAATACTATATTAGCATTTTGTGTTACATAATTAGGAGCCAATGATAATATTGAAGATACTGCTGCAGTTCCTTGACCATTTTGACTATTAGTAACTACTTTAAATTTTTCATTATTTCTTTTTACATTTCTAAAATCTGATGGATTTAATTTTTGTCTAGCTCCTGAATCATTTATAGATGCTGTGTATAATTGTTGTTGAGTGAAAACTTCTGCACCGTATCTAGATGTTATATTTTGATTTGAAGTAGTACTTTGTAAAGATCCACTACCTCCTTCGTATACATTAGGTAAAAAATTTCTAAGACCTCCTTCTGGTTGAGCAGAATATTGATTTATTTTCTTCAGATCTAAACTATAACCTTCTTCTAAATCATCTAATAATCCAATTAAACCCTCTGGGTTGTCTCCTTCTATTTGAGCATTTAAAAATGAGTTAGTTGCACCTTTATGAAATATATTAGATTTAATTATAGCAGAACGACGTACATTTACAGCTGCACTTTTATTTCCTGTAATGTTAGGTTCAAGTTCACTAAAAAATCTAACAGAATTTAAAGCACTATAATCGTTAGGACCTGTTACATTTATAAATGCAGGTCCTCCATCAGTACCTTTAGGTAATTTTGCATTTTTTAATCCTGTTCTTTGATCTGAAAATTTAATATTAGTTTTTCCGAACAATAAAATAGAATCAGGTCCTCCACTATAATTTAATATATTAACTCCAGCATTATCTGGGTTTAATGTAATGTTTCCCCCAACAGTTTTTGCTTCAGATCCATAATTTATTCCTTCATTTAATAAAACTAATCTATTATTAAAAGCCCAAGATCCATCTTGGATTATATTTTGAGTATTTATAGTACTAAAATAACTATTTATTCCCCCATTATTAGATCTTTCATCTCCAAAATCTCCTGTAAGTGGATTATTGTCTGTAATAGGATTTACCCCAAATAGATTTATTGATCCTGGTGCTAAAGGTGCTGCTCCTGTTTGTAAAAGTGTACTAGAAGGTAAATATACACCTTGATTAAGAGCTCCTCCACCATAACCAACTCCAAAAGAAGCTTCTGTCTTTACATTTTGACGTGATAATACATTTTGTTTTGCTATAAATTCAAAACCATTAGGAGATCTTGTATCAAATAATAATTTTGTTAATCTGCTAACATCATTTGTAGCAGCACTTACTGATTTTAGTCCTCCCCTTAATAAAAAATCAACTCCACTTTTAGGTAAGGGTTGTCCATCAAGTTGTTCTTGAAAAGTATCATTTGCTCCTGGTATTGGTTCTACTATGTAAGGTTGACCACTTTTACCTTGATCCCATCTATCACCACCACTAGAAGTAAATTTCAACTTATTTAAATCTGTAGTTGAATTTATTAACATTTATTGGGGTTTACAATTGATTATCTCTTAGTCTATTTATATCAACTCCTCCTTGACCTAATATAAAGTCATCATAAGTTGAATTAGCACGGTATGTGTTAAATCCAGCTGCTGCTGCTCTATCATTTTGAGGACCATTACCTGGTTGTAATTCTGTTGGTTGAGGTGTTCTTTCTCCAAGAGGTCTACCTACATTATCATATCTAGGTTGAACAGCTAACATATTTGGATCTCCAATGTATGAATATTCTTTATGCATTGTTGATAGCTTTGCTGCTGTATTAGATGAACCTACAGGTTGTGGGCTAGCTGGGGATACAGGGTATCCTAATCCAGATCCATTTGAATTAAATTTATTTTCTAATGATTGCGCCATAATTTTAAATTTTAATTATTTTGTTATAAATATTAACCTATTCCAGAAGATGCAAGTGATAGGTTTCTTCCTACTTTATTACCATCTAATATTACATCTCCACCTGCTTCTACAGCTGATATTAACCTTTTAAGTAAATTATTAGTTTCACTATTATTACCACCTCCTAATTCACCTGCTAAAGCACCTGGGTCTTTAGTAGCAATTAAATAATCTGCTGGAGATGTTGTAATAATATCCCCATCGGGTGATATTACTGCATCTTCAACTCCTAAAAGGCTTCCGGTACTTTTCCCTAAACTTTTAAGAGCACCAGTACCAGCTGAGTCTTCTACTTTAGCAAAATCCCCAAAACCAAATAAGTTACCTACAAATCCTATAAGATCCTGAGTGTAACCAATTATTACTCCAAATATTCCTGCTACAACTCCTAAAAGATGGAATATAGGTAATAAAGTAGTTCCTAAATCAACAAAAGTTTGTTTTAATTGTTCCATAGCTAGATTCATTTTATCTTGAACAGATTTAGCTTCCATTCTATCAGCTAATTCTCCTTTACCTTCAGCTCTTAATTCTTTTGCTGTCTTATTCATTGTTTCCATATTAAACAATTGATCAGCTACTTGATCTGCTGTCATCCCCATAGCTGCTGCTAAAGCATCTTGTTGAATAACATTCATTTTAGAAAATTCAGTAAAATCACCCATATTTGCAGCTAATTCTTTAGCTAATGTTTCTTGATCATTCATTAAAGCTGCTGCTCTTGCTCTTTCTAAATTTAATTGTTTACCTGTTAGTAATTCAGCATTCATTTCAGCTGATATAGATGATTCAAAATCTAATAATTGTTTACCTGCAGCTGCTACATCTTTTAAATTAGTACCTAATAATTTAGCTTGTGTAACTGCTTTTGATATAGCTACAACATTACCACCCAAACTAGCTCTTATTGTACCAGTAACTGCTCCTGTTTCTTCTAAAACGGCCTTCATATCAATTTGAGTCTTAGCTTGCATTTGGAGTTGATAACTTGACCCTAATATATTTTCATAATTTTCTTCTAAAGATGTACCTGTTGCCTCTGATGCTGCAGCTAAATTGGCTGAAGAAGTAGCACTAACACCTAATACTTGTTGAAGTTTGGTAGCAGAACCTAAAGTATCTTTTGAAAACTTAGCAATAAATCCTAATTCTTTATTTATAGACATAAATGTCTCAAATACTTTAGTACCAGTTATTGCTATATTACCAGTTGCCCTTGCTGCTTGTTGTAGCCCTACATTAAATGATCTAGCTTCACTAGCACTCATCATCATAGTTTTCTGAAGCTTAGTAGCTTGTTCATCTGCTTTTAAAAGACCTTGTACAAGTTCTACAATTATTGAAAGTGGACCTAATGCTTTAGTTAATGCTGGTCCTAAAGATTTAATACCAGCCATCATAGATGACATTCCTTTAGGTAATTTTGCTGTTGTTTTAGAAATTGCATCATCTAAACCTTTACCATCTTTCCCTAATAATCCTTTAAGATCTTTTTGATTTGCTGTTCCTTTTTTAGTAAAGTTGATTTTATCGGTAATACCTAATCTATCTGTAATATCTTTTGTTACTCCCTTTCCATTTTTTAAAGCTTGTATGTCTAATTCTCTTTGCTTTTCCATAGCAAATTGAGTGTCCCTTGCAGCTGCGGAAGCATCATCAAACATTGAAGTAAGGGTACTCATACCAGGAATAGCCTTAGATATATCTGATAGGAAACCAAAGGTTTTAACTCCTGAACTATCATTTAATCTTTCTTGGAATTTAATAGTATCTTGTAAACCTTGATTAAACTGTTCTTGTTGTTGAATTTGTCCTTCAATCTCTTTTCTCTCTGCTTCTTCAAGCTTACCATAATCTCTGGCATATATAAGATTTTTAAAATGTTGATCCCCTTGAGCTTTTAAGGCAGCTAATTTATCTTTATCTATTTGAGCACCAGTAAGATTTATTTGATTATATTGATCTGCTATACTAACTAAACCTTTAAAGGATTTTTTTGCTAAACTTAAACCATAATTAGTTTTAGTTAATTCTTCAAGACTGCCTTTAAATGAATCAGAAAAATAACTTAAGTCGTTATTAATATCCTTAAGTTCTGCTCTTAGTTTAACTAATTCTTCATTAGCTTTAGCAATGTTTTTTGCCAAAAAATCAGCTTTTTCAACTTTACCTAGTTCTTTTCTAAGCAGTTTAATTTGCTGGTTTATTTCATTTATATTTAATTGGCCCATTAGTGTTAATTTTATTATAAATATTAAAAATTATTACTTTTTAGACATTTTAGTTGTATAGTTTGGTTGGGATTTTGATGGTGTTTTTGCATTTTTTAAAAATTCAGGAGAGGTTACTTTACCATCTGTAGTTATAGATTTAGCATTACTACTTTTTCCTCTTGCTTTTTTTATAGCTTCTGCTTCTTCAGCATAGTGGTTTTGAATTTTAGTAAATGTAAATTTACGTAACCATATAGGCATATTATATATTGTATGCCAATCATATCCACCTTTACCATGAAATATTATTTCATGGATTTGTGTAAAAAGTGCTACCCTATAAGTCTGCGTCAGGCCAAAAAAACCTGATCCCTATAGGGATCACAACGTCCTCCTCACCGTCTTTAGTTTCAACTGTCACTTTTAAATCTACGTCCGGCTGTGTATCTCTAATGTGATTTCGAAATGATCTAGAATCTCTTGCTAATAAATAATTATCTACAAATTCTCTAATTTCTTTTTTATCTTCGTTTCCATCAACTGATATAATCATTCTTTTAATACGAGTTGAAATAAGTGGATTCGCAGATGCATTTAATTTTTGTAACCCTTTAATTTCTTTATTTACTGCAACTTCATCTCCATGATTTAAATATTTATAAGTAATTACGGTACCTGATGTAGGGAATGTATAAGAGTATTCATTTTTTCCTTTTTCAAATAAAGATTCATCAATTTTTTTATTATTCATTTTTGATAAATCAGCTTTAACTTGCTCACCCATCCACATAAATTCATAATCATTACCATAACCTAATATTCTTGCTGATATTAATAGTGCATTTTTATCTCCTATAATTAAATCATTATAGTTTATATCTTTTGATACTATTAAAGATTGCAATAATTTATCTAATACAGTACCATCAGTAATATAAGAAGTATTTGTTAATATATCTTCTTCTCTAGCTGTCATGTATTTAATTTCAACTTTTCCACTTGATAGTGGATTATCTTCAGGGTAAAGTAATCCTTTTGAAGGTAATTCTACAACTTCTGTTGGGAATTTTGGTTTATCTATGCTCATATCTTTTATTTAGTTATAACTTAATTTCGAGTATACATATATAATATAAAAAAAAGCTTGACCGAAGCCAAGCTATTCTTTAAAATTGTATAATTTCTTTTTAGAAATTTAATACGCAGTAATCCATTCCTAATACTAATTGAATGTCTTGAGCTTCCGCATCAGTATCCCAATTAAATCCTTTAAATGTTGCATTTTTAATAAATGCTCCTTTTATAATCCATTCAGATACTACATCACCTACAGGTCCTAATACATTGATTGTTAAATCTTTCTTATAAAAATCAGAATAACCATCTCTACCAGTTACTGATTCATGATGTAATCTTACCCACTCCATAGTAGCTTGTGCTCCTGATGGTGTAATTGGATCATATAGTGTCATATTTAAATCACCCCATTTAGCTTTTCCTTTTACTTTTCTGTAAGTATTGATGTGATTTAATACAATTTCTCCTTGCTCTAAAGTAATTTCACCAACTTCTTTAATCATATATGATGGTACACCATCTACATACATTATAAATCTATTGGCAACTTTTGGTTCAAAAGCTGTGAAGAACATTTCATTTGGGTTTAATACTGCCATTTTATGTTATTTTATTTTATTATACATATTATGTTTTATACTTCTTATGATGGGAATTCAGCTCCAGTTGGTAAAATGTTGAAATCTAAATAAATAAATTCAGCAGTTTTAGTTGGTTGGATATAAATCGCACCTACCATTTGGTTTCTGTCAACTACATCTGGTCCATTGTTAGAAGCATCCATTACAACTTTAAAGGCATATAAACCTTGTCTTTGTTGTACTGACTCTAAATATGGATTTACTTGGCTTAAGAAATTATTTCTTGTAGCCGCTGTATTTTGTTCAAATACTAAATTATCAGCAATTTGTACAATGTATGATTTTAATGCTATTAGTAATCTTCTAACATTTATTCTATCTAAAGCTGATGCTTGAGATTGTAATGTTTTCTGACCAAATACTACAACTCCTCTTCCTGGGAATGTTGCTATTGGGTTTACTTTTCCAGTATATAAATCATCTCTATTAGTTTGTGTTAATTTTCTTTGAGCTTGTACTACCGTACTTAAACCACCTCTGTTGATTCCAGCGGGAGCGAACCAAGCTTCACTTGTTCTGTCATTATACGCGTATACACCCGGAATCATCGATGAAGGCACCGTCCATACTAACTGTCCTGTATCTGGATCGTTAATTTGAACCCATGGCCAATAAGCTGCAGCATACGAATTATCTATATCAGCAGCTGCTGATTTTGCTGTAGTTATAGTTCCAGCTGAGTAGCTAACTAAATCAACAATTACTATAGCATCTCCTCTTCCTTGTGTATTTTGTATTAATAAATTAAGTGGAGTTTTCATCATTGAAGCTGCATGATATAAACCAGGAGCTGTAATAATGTTATATGAATAATCATCTTTATTAGCTAATAAATTAAAGGCATCTGTATATTGATTTATTCCTTCATCTCCAGCTTTAATTCCTTGTGTGTTTGTGTCTGTAATAGCATCATAATATCTTTCTGGTGTTAAACCATTTGAATTATTTGATATTAATGCTCCTGTACCTGTTGTAAATGACCCACTTGCTACATCTGGTAAGTAACTTGCAAATGCTGCTTTAGGTTGTCCATTATTATCGAAATAATCAGGTGTTTTAGCGTCTACAGCACTTACTCTAACATATCTAGAAGAATTTGGATAAGATCCAACTGTGCTTATATATGGATCTGACGTTCCTGACCCATTAAGTACTTTTGTTTGGTTTCCTACTACTCTTTCAATGTAATTAGATGATTTTGGATCTAATGATACATTAGGGAATATTTCTAATACTCTTTTAGCTGTTGCTGTATCGTTACCTTGTCTAATTATTAGACTAAACGTTCCAGTTGCTGTATCTACACCTTGTATTTCCCATCTTATATTATCTGAAGTACCAAGTGGTAATGTTCCATTTGCTCCTTCTGATGTAAGTGGATTTGTATTACTATTCATTACAATTCCATCAGTTAATGTTTCTAATCTAAAACATTCATCATCTATTAAATCTGCACCAGTTACTGTCATTGTTAAATCTGCTTGTGATCCAGGAGGCGCTAATGGATCTCCAATTAAATTAGCTGCTACTGTTAACACATCATTTACTGCAAATGTATCAGCAGCATTTTGTGTATTTAACGTTACAGATGTTACTTCATTTAATATGTTTGAAGTAGCTTGTGTTGTTCCTCCTACTACTGTAAATGAACCTGCACCAGAATCTACTAAATCACCACTTGTTAATGCAAATACTGCATCTGTGGTTTGTCCTATTGTAGCTGCTGCTATTGTAATTGTATTACCTGCTACATATCCTTTACCTGCATTTGCTATAGCATTACCACTTACATCTATTTCTGTACATTCTGTAGCAATATCTAAAGCTTCTTGTAATACTAATGTTATTGTAAGACCTCCAATTGCTCCAAGAGCACCTGTAATAGTTGCATTAGCATCTAATTGAGCTGCTGTCATTTCAATTGTTCCTCCATCAAGATAACCTGATCCTTCTGTAGTTGCAACTACTATTGTTGTTATCTCACTTCCTGCAGCCGTAAATGTTACTTGACCTCCAGTTCCTGAAGATCTTGTTATACCTGCTATATCATCTAAATTTACAGTTACAGTACCTGTAGCATTTCCTGTTGTTGTACCTGAAGGTATTGCTGCTCCTCCTGCTATTTTTAAATCTGCTGCTGCAAATAATTTTCCTGGAGTTTTAGTAAGATTAGCTGTTATAGTTGCAACAGTATCTGGAGCTCCACTTGTTGTAAATGATGCAACTGCTGCTGTAGCACTTGGTGTAGCTAAACCTACACTAGCATTTCCTTGTAATGAAGTAATAGCTGATGCATATTTTAAAGCACCTGTTCCAAACGTTCCTGCTGGGAAATTAACTACCATATTATTTTCATAACCAGATCCTGGAGTAGCTAATGCTGCTACTGTAATAGCATTACCTGCAACTGTAAAATCAGCAGTTGCTGATGTAGCACCTGTTGCAGTTAAATTAACTCCATTATATGTACCATCTAATAAATCAGCTGCTACACTACCCCCATTTACTGTTGCTAATAAAGCGGGAGCATAAACTCCAGCAGCATCTGAAACAAATTTTCCTAATTCAATTCCTCTAGATACATTAAAAGTAGTACCTGTTGTTGCTACTCCATTTTTCTGCACTGCAACCCCTACAAAAGGACTTGCTGCGGTATTACCACCTTGTGCTGATGTAGCAATTGAACCTGTAAAACTAAAAGGAGCTACATTAAGTTCAGTACTTTGTTCATCATTTCTAATTTGATCTATTGATGTATTTGCTGGTCCAAATGATCCTGATACTACTCTATTTACAATTAAAGATGTACCTCCATTGTTAAAATAGTTATATGCGGAAATTGAAGTAAAATATGAGTATTCATCTGATCCACTTTGGAACGAACTACCAAAATTAGATAGAAATTCTGAATAACTTGTTACTAATTTTGGAATTCCTGCTTTACCTAAAACAGTTGGTCCAACGATACAAGCTCCTGCCTGTACTGGTTGAGAAGTTACTTGAGATTGATCATTTTCTCTTGCTAATACTCCTGGGGAAATTAATGTTTCTGCCATTTTATGTTATTTTTATGATAAATATACTAAATTTTTTCAAAATTTTATTTACTTGGTAAAAATTCACCTGTTTCTAATGAAATAGTACCCGGTCCATATTTTTCTTCTAATTCTTTAGCAAAATTAGCTTCTTCTTGCTGTAAACCTTGTAAACTTAATTTTAATTGTTCTTTTTTTATTTGTATGTTATAATTTTGTACTTCAATAACTCCTGAAATTTCTGTAATTTTTTCTAATCTACTTTTTAACTCTTGAATTTTACTAATTTCTTCTTTCTCTAAAACTTTATTTTTTTCAATCATTCGATTTATTATTTTATTATACATATTAGAAAACTTCTAATAGTATATATTCTTTTAATTATGGAATAGCATTTATTGCATCAATATTATCTTTATGAATTGCATTAACATGTGTTAAATTAGTTCCGACTACACCATTTACATTATTACTATAAGCTGGGTCAGCATGTGTAACTACAACTTGGCATCTATTAGTTCCAGAAGTTAACCAATTAATTCCTATATATCCGTCTTCTGATGGTTCTTCTTCATCAACATCCTGATTATCTCTCCAACAAACATTTAATTTGCTATTAGAATTCATGTAACTAATAGCTGTGGCATTGCAGACAAAAGATCGCAATTGATTAGTTCCCCAAGTTAATTCATTATATGAATTAGATGAATATAAAGTTGATGATACATTATCATAATCAGTACTTGCTAAGGCTGTTCCATTACCCCCAAAAGCAGTACCTGCATACATTTTAATAGTACCTGTATTATTTACTCCATTAGCATATATTTTAACTGTAGCTGCTGTAATTGTAGTAGTAATAGAACTTAAATCAAAATACCCAAAAGCTCTGTTAACAAAAAATGTAGGAGTTCCTCTACCAGCTACTACACCTGTTCTAACAGCAAGTGAATATGAATTATTAGAAATAACTGTACCTGAAGTTGCTGTTACTACATCATCCCAATCTGTTCCTGATGTACCAACAGTACCTCTACCATTTGTATTTGTGGATGCATATATAGTAGTAGTTGCCATCTAAAACTGTTTTTTAGGTAAATAATATTGTGTGTGATTAAAATATGTGTTTAATGGAGGAGTAACATTATGAGTATCATATGTTACATCAGGTATATCATAATAGTTATTTGGTCCTATTTTACCATTCCACCATGTAGCTTTTCCCCCTACTTTCATTAATGATGATAATGAAGAAGAAAAATATTTCATATTATCATCTCCATAAGTATCATAGAACAGCCCGTCATAAGTACTTAAAGTATCTTTTACATCATACCAATCACCTTCTACTATAGTTACATTAGATTTATCTGCAGCCCATGCTTGAGCTTTTAAAATCATATCTGGGTGGTTTTCTATAATAGTATGTGAATTAATTGTATGTGATTGAATATAATTAGCTGATATACCCATTCCAAATCCTATTTCAAGAATATCTCCTCCACTTTCACATATATAAGCTGCTGAAGCTGACATTAAAGGATCTTCCCAATCCATCATTACTTCATACTCGTTATTTTCTACATCAGCGAATATTATTTTATCTTCACTAAATACTAAGCTTTGAGATGTATAACTCATATTTTAATTATTAAGGTATTGTTATATATTTTATGGTTCTCCTACTTGAATCCATGTTTTATCTGGGTCAAAATAAATTGCATTTTCAGATACAGCATAACCACAAATTCTAGCATAACCTGATGTTGGAACTGTATTTGTCATTAAACCTGCAGTATTCGATAGATAAAGTGGAGCTCCTATATTAAATCCATGTTCTGAAATAAATACAAATCCTTGTAATGCTATACTACGACTATTTACGGCTCCAGTTACAATAGCAAATCCTAACATATGACTAGCAGGATCTTCTCCATTATTAGCATCTGCTAAAGCCCATGTTTCACTTGTTGTTAAATAATATACTCTTCCTGCTGTAACTGAAGTTGATCCAATTGCTTTAGTAGCAATACCTGAGAATATCGTTGCTTCATCATCATGTTGAATTAAAATACCATGTCCGGTAGGAAACCTCATGTAAGTCATACTATTTACAGTATCATCAATTGTAATAGTTTCAGCTTCTAAATTTGGTGATGAACCATTCAGTTTCATTATACCATTATTAGTTGATCCTGTTATTGTAGCTGTACCATCTGAACCTGAAGATCCTGATGTACCTGAGTTACCAGTGTTTCCATCATTACCTGATGAACCTGATGTACCTGAATTACCTGAAGTACCATCTGAACCTGTTGTTCCATCTGATCCTGAAGAACCTGATGTACCTGAGTTTCCTGATGAACCACTTGTACCTGAGTTTCCTGATGAACCACTTGTACCTGAGTTTCCTGATGAACCACTTGTACCTGAGTTTCCTGAAGTACCATCTGATCCTGTTGTTCCATCTGATCCTG